>Ga0209059_1000611_pt1 | contig 16355 bp, 18 predicted proteins | sample GraSoiAngelo_151_FD_186165 | JGI IMG/M metagenome (GOLD analysis project Ga0209059, IMG submission 186165) | Grasslands soil microbial communities from the Angelo Coastal Reserve, California, USA - 14_1009_12_20cm (SPAdes) (version 2) | ecosystem: Environmental > Terrestrial > Soil > Grasslands ...
ATGGAACCGGGCGAGTTCTACATGCCCTATCCCGTGGAAGTGACCTTCGGTGGAGCGACCGTCTTCGTAGTCGATGTCGCGAGGTACGAGCGGATCTAGGGTCACACGCGAGGACTGTCCGGTTTGGTGGCACCCATGAACCCTTGCGGCCCGGATTACGGCTAGAAATCGCGGGAGTAAGCAGACTCCCTTGCTTGCCCGGAGTGTCGGCGGCGTATCTATATCCCAGATGACTTAAGCGGCCAAACAAATGAGCCGACTTACTGGTCGACAACCGAAGCCGGAAGGGAGGCCAACATATGCGTCGCGTAATCGCAGCGATCGCCGCACTCACCGCCCTCGTTCTAGGTGGCGGAGCCGGCTGGACCGGCTGGTAACTGACTCTCAGCGTCCTCTAGAGGCGCTTTAAAGGCGCACGGGGAGAGGGCCGGAGGGCCCTCTTTCTGTTTCCGGGACGACCTTTCGTGATTCGAGCGCTCCCGTATCCTCCCGCGGTGCGTTCGTTGGGGATTCCAGCCGAAGTCCGGAGCCTAGTTGTAGCGGTCATCGCGGCTGGTTGCCTCGTTCTCCTCCGCGTCAGCGTCCCAATCCCCGCCGACGTAGACCTGATCCATCCGCTCTTCTGGATTGGCGTCACCCTCGTGGCCGCCTCGCTCTCTGTCCGTCTTCCTGGCGACGTCGTTGCCCACATCACTACAGCTCCGATCCTCGCCGCTGTCTTCGATCCGCAAATGGCGAACCCATTCGCTGTTTGCTGGGTTGCGCTCCTGGGGACGATCGAGATCCGGGACCTGCGTCGGGAGATTCCGTGGTACGGCACGCTCTACAACAAGTTTTCGTACGTCCTCGCCGCCTTTGGGGCGTGGGTCGCGATGGCCTTGCTCAGGCAACTCGGTTCCTCCGACGGTCCCGTAGGAACAGTGGTCTTAATTCTTGTCGCCGGTTCCGCCTTCATCCTCGTGAACATGTCTTTGGCCGTTTTCGCAGTCAGTCTCCGGACCGGTGCTCCCCTTACACGTATCTGGGCGGGCAGTATCCGGAGCAGCCTTTTTGGCGCCATCGCCCAAGTATTCATCGCGTGGCTGATGGCCGAGGTCGGTATAAAAGTCGGACTCTGGGCTACAAGTCTGTTCATCGTGCCGCTACTTCTCGCGCGGTACTCGTTCACGAAATACGCGGAGACTCGCGCGTTGTTCTTCGGCACCGTCAGCGCACTATCGCAAGCGATTGACGCGAAAGATGGTTTCACTCGTGGTCATGCTGACCGGGTCTCAAGAATCGCGGGCGCAATTGCGCGCGAGATGGGATTGCCTGAGAGACAGATCGAGGAGATCGAACTAGCCGGGATGTTGCATGACATCGGAAAAATTGGCGTCGAGGACCAAATTCTTATGAAGCCTGCGCGCCTCGACCCGCATGAACAGGAGCTGATGAGGCGCCACCCGATTTACGGTGCCTCCATTCTTTCGCCGTCCGAATCTTTACGCCCGTTAGCGCCTCTTGTGTTGCACCATCACGAGAATTACGACGGCAGTGGCTATCCGGAAGGGCGCAAGGGCGAGGACATTCCGCTGGGTTCGAGAATCATCATCGTGGCCGACGCATACGAGGCAATGACTTCTGATCGTATTTACCGAAAAGCGATCGGTCATGAACGCGCGATGGATCAACTCAACCGATATAAGGGAATTCAGTTCGACCCGAGGGTCGTGCGAGCGCTCGGAAGTCTTCTCGATAAGCGTGGCGCTGACGCCTTCGAGGTAAGTGAATTGCCTCCGATCAACTACGAAACCCTTGCCGAACTCCGTAAGCGCCTGGCGCGTGAGCCTCTCGCTCACGATGCCCATGCTGGTTAGTGGGCTGGTAGCAGGCTTCATCGTCGGACTGGCGGCCGGGGGCCATTGGCGCAACCTCGAAAGACTGGATCTCAAGCTCTGGCCAGCCCTTTTTGTTGGCGCCGCAGCGCGGGTGGTCGCGCCATTTCTTGGTGGCCTTGCCCTCGCGTCTTCGATTGCTGGTCTCATGCTTATGAGTCTCGTGGCCTTGGCGAATCGAGCTTTGCCGGGGGCGTTGTTGATCGCGGCCGGGTCGTTGCTGAATGCCGGAGTTATCTCGATAAACGGTGGGATGCCGATCGACCCTGGGGCCTTGGCGGCGTCAGGCAAGCCCGCACCCGCCGACGGCCTGCATATGATCCTGGGACCTGAAACGCGGCTGCCGTTTTTGGCCGACATCCTGCTGGCTCCGGTGATCAACAACATCTACAGCGTTGGGGACGTTGTGCTTGCGATCGGCGGTTTTTGGATGGCCTTCCGTCTACTGAAGCGACGATGAGGACCGCAACCGGCGTTCCGGCCATCCAGCTGCTGCGGTCGCCCAACTTCGGTGCGCTGTGGCTAGCCCAGGTCGCAAGCAGGTTCGGCGATCCGATCACCCTCATCGCTCTCGCCTACGTGAGCTACGTCCGCACACACTCCGCATTGATCACTGCTCTCGCCGTGATCATGGCTACGATCCCGAATGCGCTCTTCGGCGTGTTCGGTGGGGTGCTAGCTGACGCGGCTGGTCACAAACGGGCGATGATCACCTGCGACCTCGCGCGCGTTGCCCTTGTTGCGTCGGTCCCGGTCACGCTCTCCCTCAATCTCCCGCTGTTTGTGCCGTATGCGCTTGTGTTCGTGGCCGCGGCGTGCGGCGCCGTCTTCAACCCGGCACGCCTCGCACTTGTGCCGCGCATCGTCGGGGCGGACGCGCTCCCGAGCGCCAATGCCTTGACCTACTCGAGTGACCGCGCCGTCGAAGTGCTGGGCGCGCTGGCTGCGGGAGTTCTGGTCGCGACCGTCGGCGAGCGCGCTTTCTACGTCGACGCGCTCACCTTTCTCGTTTCGGCAGCTCTCCTTCTGCGTGTTCACGTGGAAGAACCAAGGCGGCCGATCATGTTGGGCACAGTCGGGCACGAAGCACTCGAGGGCCTCCGGTTCCTTTGGCGTCACGCGGTGCTCCGGGCGAACACGATCTTCTCCTTGGTCTGCCAGTTGTCCTTGCCCGTGGTGTCGAGCCTCGCGCCGTCGCTCATTTTTCAGCGCTTTGCCAGTGGCAACGCTGAGCTCGGAGCGTCGCAGTTTGGCATCGCGGAAGGTGCCATCGCGGCCGGCGCGGTCGTGAGTGGCCTGGTAATCGCCCCGCAGCTGACAACGGTCGCGAAAGGTCGTCTTCTGCTGGCCGGTTTTGCGATCTACGGCGTGGTTCTGATTGCCCTGGCGTTCGCTCCTACCTTCGAGGTCGCGGTCATCCTCTTCGCGCTCGGCGGGATCGTGAATGTCCTCTTCTATGTACCCAACGTGACGATCTCGCAGGAACTCACGCCACCAGATCTTCGCGCCCGGGTATTCGGCGCGCGCATCGCGCTACTCAACATCACTTGGCTACCGATCATCATCCTGAGCGGCGCACTCGCCGACGCCGTGGGAGTGTCCGCGCTGATCGCGGCCGCAGGGCTCGTTACGTTCGTGGCCGCCCTCATCGGCATGCTCATACCTATCGTCCGCGACGTGTCCTGAGCGCCGACCGTACGGAACCGCCCAAATCGGCTCGGTTTGACATGTACGGTCACCGGCACACAAAATTGTCCGGCCGCACGAGGGATGGCCGTTCACGGGCCTAGCTTGAGCCCTCGGGGGAAGGAAGCGTACGGAAAGTGGCTCAACGGACGATCCTCGTCGCGGACGACGACGCGTCTATTCGCTCGCTCCTCAAGCAACTGCTGTCCGATGAGGGGTACAGCGTGGTCGAGGCCACGACCGGCAACGAGGTCGTCGAGAAGGTCAAAGACACCAACCCCGACCTCGTGATCATGGACGTCCGGATGCCCGAGCTCGACGGCATCGAGGCGCTCTCGAAGCTGAAGGTGAGCTCACCAAAGACGAGCGTCCTGATCATGACCGCGTTCGGCTCGTCCAATAACGCTATCCGCGCCATGGAGCTCGGCGCGTTCGACTACATCACCAAGCCGTTCGAGCTCGACAAGATCAGCCACACGGTGAAACGCGTTATCGAGTACCGGGATCTCACGAGTGAGGTGCAGGTCCTGCGCGACGAGATCAGCTCGCTCGTCCAGACCGAGCGGATCGTAGGCAACTCGCCCGCGATGCAAGAGGTGTACAAGACCGTCGGCAAGGTCGCCAAAGCCGACGCGACCGTTCTCATTACCGGTGAATCGGGCACCGGCAAGGAGCTCGTTGCCGAGGCGCTGCACTACAACTCCAACCGCCGGTCGGGGCCGATCGTCAAGGTGTCGTGCGCTGCGCTTCCCGAGACCCTCCTCGAGGCCGAGCTCTTTGGCCACGAAAAGGGGTCGTTCACCGGTGCTATGACGCAGCGCCGCGGCCGCTTCGAGATGGCCGACAAGGGGACGATCTTCCTCGACGAGATCGGCGAGATGAGCCTGCCGATGCAGACGAAGCTCCTCCGCGTGCTCCAGGAGCGCAAGATCGAGCGCGTCGGCTCGTCGCTTCCGATCAAGGTCGACATTCGCATCATCTGCGCGACGAACAAAGACCTGCAACGACAGGTCGAGCAGCAGAAGTTCCGCGACGACCTCTTCTACCGGCTTAATGTCATCAACATCCACATGCCGCCGCTCCGCGATCGCAAGGAGGACATCCCCGCGCTCGTCGAGCACTTCCTCGCAAAGCACCGCTACAGCGCGACCGCACAACCGGCGGCGATCAGCGAAGAGGCCTTGAAACGTCTCATGGAATACGACTGGCCCGGCAACGTGCGCGAGCTCGAGAACGTCGTCGAGCGCGCGGTCGTCCTCTCTCGCGGGCAGATCATCACAAGTCGCGAGCTTCCCTTCGGCGATCACGAGACCGGCGACCACGAGGAGGACGGCGGCGACGAGGTCTCCGTCGAGAAGTCGTTCTTCAAGAAATCGGTGGCCCAGTTCGAGAAGGATCTGATCATGAAGGCCCTGCGCGACGCCACCGGGAATCGCTCAAAAGCCGCGGAAATGCTGGGCATTTACCGCCGTTTGCTGTACGCGAAAATCAAGGAGTACGGCCTCGAGGGATACCCGCCGAAGGGCCGGCCGGCCTGATGGTGACGCTGCTCCGGACGTCGCTGCGGTTCTTCATCATCGGGTTCGTCGCGGGGACGCTCTTCGCGCCGCGCTCGGGTGCGGCGACACGCCAGATGCTTCGCGAGAACTTCACGATCATGGCGAATCAGATTCTCGAGCTCGCGGCACTTCCGCCGATCGAGTCGCGCACCGCGGTGAAGAACGGCGGCGAAGGACCCGCGCGACGGACCGGTACACGCGGTACGAATGCCCGCTCGTCGACCTAAGCCAGCTCCCGCAGGACCGATCGTCGTACGGCTCGTTGAGGCGACCGGAGACTCGACGAAGAGCTGGGACGCGGCGGTCCTGGCGGCCGTCAAAGCGGCGAAGGTCAAGGCTCCGGTGGGTGTCGAGGTCGGGCGCCTCTGGGCGGAACTCGATGGTTCGAAGCTGTCGCGGTATCACGCCTCGGTCAAGGTGGCGTACCGGGAGGTCCAGCGCTCGTCCGCACGGGTCTCTCGCTAGCAGCCAAGTCTCGATATCTGTGCATCTCATTGACACATGATTTGGCCGCCAACAACACTCGCCATTGGAATTCGACACAGGGGAGCAAAGTCCGGTGGCGGAGGCCCAAACGCACGACGCGCTCACGCAAGTCTTGATCGCCAACGACGGCGAGGTGCTCGCACGCCTGCGTCTTTCGGCGGCCGAGGCCGCGCGCGTGTGCAACGTCACTCCACGTCAGCTCATCTACTGGACGAAGAAAGGTCTCGTGAAGCCATCGAGCAACGGCGATCACGACTACGACGTCTTCGCGATGGAGAAGGTCATCCGGATCCGGCAAGCGCTCGAGAAGGGGCACTCCCTCGAGAAGGCCGCGCAGCTCGTGCAGCGCGAGATGGGAACCCTCCAGGCCGAGGCCAAACGGCTCGATGAAATGGCCCCCGACGCCCTCGAGGACGAGCTCCGCGCCCGCCTGGAGCGGCTCGAATCGAGGATCAACGAGATCCGCCGTGCGCTCCCGGCCTCCCTCACGATCGCGCGGCTCCGCAAGGCCGTCGCGGTCCTGGCGCGCCTCGACGCTCAGGGCGCGCTGGAGAACTCCCAGGCCAACGGCGACTCGGCGAAGGCCGTCGCGCTCCGGCTGGGGCGGGCGATCGACGAGCTCGAGCTCCTGCTCCGTGAGGTCCAGCCCGTCGGGGCATAACGCGCCGGTACGCTTCGTTCGTGCCTGACGCGCTCGCGCTCATCGCCAACGCCGCCGGAAAGCTCACCCGAGAAGGACTGCGCGCGACCGGCCGCGGCGCGACCGCCCTCCCCGGACTCGTCGCGCTGACCGTCGATCCGAATTTCATCGGCGCGCTCTCGGCGACGCTCGCACACGGCGTCGCCTGCGTCTCCGGGACGAACGGGAAGACCACGACCGCCCGGATGCTCGCCGACATCTCGCGCACCGCGGGGTGGGATCCGATCCACAACCGCTCGGGGTCCAATCTCGATCGCGGCGTGGCGGCGGCGCTGCTCGCGCACAGCTCCTGGTCAGGCGAGACGCGCGGAAATTTCGGTCTCTTCGAGATCGATGAGGCCTCGCTGCCGGGTGCGGTCGGACGACTCCGCCCGCGCGTGGTCGTGGTCACGAATCTCTTCCGCGATCAGATGGATCGCTACTTCGAGCTGGACACGCTCGCGAAGAAGATCGGCGATGCCCTGGCCGGCCTGCCCGGGGACACCACGCTCGTGCTGAACGCGGACGATCCGCTCGTCGCATACCTCGCGCTCCGGCGCGACGCGAAGACGATCTTCTTCGGCGTCGACGACCCCGATGTCGGCGGAGTCGTCCCGCAGGCGATCAGCGACGCGACGCGCTGCCCGCGCTGCAAGCAGCCTCTCAAATACGCGCGCGTTGTCCTCGCGCACGTGGGCGACTGGTCGTGTCCGTCGTGCGGCCTCACGCGCCCCCCGCGCGATGTGGCCGCGACGAAGGTCACGCTCGGCTCGAGTGGCAGCGAGATCACGCTGGCGGGGACGGTGGGAAACGTGTTCGCGCCCGTCCGCGTCCCGATCCCCGGCCTGTACAACGCGTACAACGCGCTCGCCGCCCTCGCCGCCGCGCGCGCCCTCGACCTCGGGCTGGCCGAGGCAATCCGCGCACTCGCCAGCTTCCGCCCGGCATTCGGCCGTCTCGAAACGATCGAGCACAAGGGCCGGACCCTCCGGCTGGTCCTGGTGAAGAATCCTGCGGGATTCAACGCCGCGATCGGGGCGCTGCTCGAGACCGGCCGCACGCCGCGCCTCCTCGCGGCCCTCAGCGATCGCGACGCCGACGGGCGTGACGTCTCGTGGATCTGGGATGCCGACTTTGAGGCGGTGGCGCCGTCGGTGGAGCACGCGGTCATCACGGGACTCCGCGGCCGCGACCTCGCTCTGCGGTTCAAGTACGCCGGGCTCGCGAAGGAGCGCCTCGAAGTGGTCGACGACTGGGGCGCGGCCATCGAACGAGCCACGACCCTCGCGCCCCAGGGCGGCGAGGTCGTCGTGCTCGCCACGTACACGGCGATGCAGGCGCTGCGGGCGGTGCTCGCCCGGACCGGCGCGACCGTGCCGTTCTGGGAGGACTGATTCGCATGGACCTGCGTATTGCGCACCTCTATCCCGACCTCATGAACATCTACGGCGACCGCGGCAACGTGATCGCACTCACGCAGCGCGCGAAGTGGCGGGGCATCGCCGTCGAGGTGCGGCCGTATCCCGTCGGCGAGTGGACCGACCCCGACTGGCCGGACGTATGGTTCTTCGGCGGCGGCCAGGATCAGGGGCAGGACATCGTCGGCGCCGATCTCGCGGGAAAGAACGGCTCGGCCCTACGGAAGTCGGTCGAGGGCGGTGCCGCGGTCTTCTCGGTCTGCGGTGGCTACCAGCTTCTCGGCCACGAGTACGTGCCGGAGATCGGCCCCTCGATTCCGGGACTCGGCATCCTCGATGTCACGACGCGCGCCGGCAGGAAGCGATTCGTGGGGAATCTGCTGGTGGAGTCGCCGGACGGACCGCTCGTCGGGTTCGAGAACCACTCCGGGCGGACGTACCTCGGCACGGGCGCAAAGCCGCTCGGAACGGTCGTCGCTGGGAACGGCAACAACGGCGAGGACAAGACCGAGGGCGCCGTGCAGGGGAAAGTGATTGGGTGCTATCTGCACGGATCGGGCCTCCCGAAGAACCCGTGGCTCGCGGATCGACTGCTCGGATGGGCGCTCGAAAGACGGCACAAAGCCGCGAGGCTCGATCCGCTCGACGACAGTGACGAGCTTGCCGCGCGCGCGCAAGCCAGTGAGGTGGCCCGCAGCCGGACATAGATAGGTACTCCGGTACCGACCTCTTGTCCCATGCGATCCGGGCGCCGCGGTCGGTTGACTGCGCCATGTGATCCCGGTTGCGGTCATTCGTGCGTCTGTCATCGCGCTGGCCCTTCTCTCGGCTTGGGGCATCCCGGCGAGCGCGGACGATGGCCGGCCGCCGGCGCCGAACGGCACCGGCCATCCTCCGACCTCCAGCCCGATCCCGCTCACCGAACTCAGGCCGAGCGAGATTCGGCCTGCGCCGCTACCCACGCTCGCGCCCGAATACGCGCCCCTCTTCGAGCCAGTCCGGGCGCCGGCGCGCAAGAAGGAGTTGGTCCTGTTTGTCGGCGGCTACGGGTCGACGGCCAGCGACGGCGCGTTCGACGAGCTCCAGGCACGCTTCCCTCCGGACAGCTATGACGTACGAAGACTCGGCGACGACCCAAAGTTTCCTTACGACACCTACGGCAGCATTGACGCGAACGCGCGCGTACTGACCGATCAGGTGCGCAAGATTTCTGCCGACTACTCGGGGGTCGACATCGTGTCGCACTCGATGGGAGGCGTGGTCGTCGATCGTGCCATCGCGGGCGGGTTGTCGTCCAGTGATGGTGTTCGGACGTACGTTGCCATCGCGAGTCCGCACAGCGGGGCCGACTTCGCGCGGGCACCGGCGTGGGTCCTTCCGATCATCGGCCCGGTGAAGGAGATCGTGCGAGCGGGCGGAGTCGTGGTCGCGCGCGATCCACAGAGCGAGGCGATCAATGATCTCGCGACGGCACGACCCATTCCTCCGCCCGCAGGAATCGTCCGGGTTGATGCCAGTCTTGCAACCGACGGATTTGTCAACGAGTTCGACGCTCGTGACCCGGGAGTTCCGCAGCGCCTGTTCCTTCCAGCGACTCCGCGCGAACTCTTCGATGGGCACGGCGGGAGCCTCGTCAACCGGCAAATCGCCGATCTGGTCGTCGAGACCGTCCGCACCCATCAGGTCCCACCCGACCGGCGCGATCCGATCACCCAGCTCGTCGCGCCGATCCTTTGGGATGAGGAGACGCGAGTGTGGCGGCGGGTCCTTCTCGTGATCACGCTCGCCGCCGTCTGCTTGTACGCGGCCCGGTTCATCCCTTTCTGCCGCGGTCCGATCGACCGAATCAATGCGTGGTGCGGGCGGCTCGTGCGAGCGCTCGGCAGATGAGGGACGAGTTAGGCCAAGCGATCGTCGAATTCGCACTGGTGCTCCCGCTTCTGCTCGTGATGATTCTCGGAGTCGTGCTTGTCGCGGAGATCGGCGTGGCCCGTCTCGCCCTCGAGCACGCCGCAGCGGAAGCCGCACGGACCGGCTCGCTCACGAACGATGATGAGCTGGTTCGCAATACGGCAGCCGCCGCCGTCACGCCACTCGATGCCTCTTTAGTTAAGGTGATCATCGAACCGACGCAAGCCGAAAGCCCACGGTCATCGGCGCCGCGGGGATCTCTGATTCGCGTGCGACTTCGCTACGCCCTCCCTGTCCCGCTCGGGTTCGTCGGTCTTCCGCGTCTGATCGTTGAAGGGACGGCCGCCCGCCGGGTCGAGTGGACTCCGTGAGGGACGAGCGCGGTCAAGCGGTCCTGGTCGCTGTCCTCGCGCTCGCGATCGCGGCTACAGCGGTAATCGGTCTTCGCGCCGCACAGGAGCGCATCGTGGCGGTGGCGCGTGCTCAGCGGGCTGGTGAGGCCGCCGTCGAGGCGGCGGCGCAATCGGTGGCCGACCTCTACGCGGCTCACCCGGCCGGGGCGAGAGAGCTCGTCGCCGATTCGCACGTTCTGGACGCAGCTCGAATCGCGGCCGAAGAGCTTGCTCGCGAGAACAGCGTGGGCGGCATCGAACAGCTGCGGCTCGTCTGCGCAGGCAAGCGGATCGAGGCGCGACTCGTGCTGCATGGCTACTCGCACCACGCCGGCTTCAGCGCCCCCGAATGCTCCCCGTCCTGACGTTCGCCCCCAAGCGCTTTGTGGTTGGCCGGCGTCGGCTTCTTCTCGCGGGCGCTGGAACGGCGTTGCTGGTCCTCTCCATCGGCTCGGCTGTGGTCGCCTCGCCCACGCGCTCGCCGGACGAGGTGGCCGCAAACGGCTCCTTGGCGCAGCGTCTTTCGGTGTCGACGTGGGCTCTGGCCGTACCGATCGCGTGGCTGGCAGCACCTTTGGCCGAGGTGCGCAGCGGCGACAGCGTCGATCTCCTTGCGATTCGAAGCGGCGATCGTCCTTTGACGATCACCGTCGCGGCCGATCTCCGCGTCATGGGGGCGGATGAGCGCGCCATCGTCTTTGAGGTCGATGAGGAGAGCGCGACGGCGATCGCGACGGCGCACGCGTCTGGTCTGCTTATGGTCCCTCTTCTTCGTTCGACGCATTGACGATCCGGGTCGCACTCTGCGGAGGTGCCGAGCTCGCATCCGCGGCCGAGGTGCTTGGATTGATCGCCGTCGAGGCCGCGCGAGCCGACATCGCCCTCGTCGATCTCCGCGATGCCGTGGCGCTCTCGCGCGCGGCGACGCTCGCGCCGGAGCTACCTCGGGTCGTCGTCCTGGGTGACGAACAGATCGCGCTGGCGAGCGCGCTCGGTGTTCCGAACCGCTCGGTCGCGAGGTCGTGCGAGCCCGCGGTGCTCGGTCCCTTGATCGCCTCGACTCTGCCTCCGGCGAGGCGCGGGTCGACGCGGTCCATCCTCGTCACGTCGGCTCGCGGCGGAGCTGGCAGGTCTCTTCTCGTCGCGAATCTCGCACGCCGGCTCGCGTTGCTGCGCTCGACCCTGTGCCTCGATCTCAGCGCGGACGGCACTCTCGGCTGGTGGCTCGGCGCCGCGACGGGGAGCTGGTCCGATCTCGAGGCCCTGACCGATGAGCTGACAGCGGAACACCTCGGTGTTGTGGCGACGGAGGCCGCGCCCGGCCTTCGGCTCGTCGGCGGTCCTCCATACGGCCCGACCGTCAGACTCGCACAGTCCGCTTTCCGGGCAGCGCTCGAGCTATCCGAGCTAGTTCTCGTCGACGGTCCGATCCTCGCAGACGAGCGCGCTCGACGTCTCGTCCCTTCGGTCGACCGCGTGATCGTAATGAGCTACGACGACCCGATCTCGATCGCCGCGCTCGCGTCCGCGGATGTTCCAGAAAAGGCATGGCTGATCGCCTCCCAGTCGACGGCCACATCGTTGACCGGACGCGACGTGTTCCGCGCCTTGCCGCGGGCGGAGGGCACGATCTCCGCCGCGACCTCTCGGCCGGCCGCCCTCGGCGGACCGCTTGGAAAGGCATACGACGAATTGGCTGAGATCATCGCGATCGACGCCACGTGACCGTTGCGGCGCGCGCCCGAATCGAGCGTGGGGTCGTCATGCGCCTTCGGGAAGCGCCGGACGGTCGCCCTCGTCGCGAACAGCTTGGGGCTGTGCTGCGCGAGACGCTGGTCGACGAGCGTCTCGTCGTCCCGGCGGGAGAGCTCCGACTTCTCGAGCGCTGGCTCGAAGATCGCCTCTTCGGTCTTGGCGAGCTCGCGCCGCTTCTGCGCGACGATCGTGTGACCGAAGTCATGGTCAATGGCACACGAGGCGTTTGGGTCGAGCGTGACGGCCGACTCGAGGAAACCGCCATCCATTTCGCCGATCCCGAAGAGATCCTCGTGCTCATCGAGCGCCTTGTCGCGCCGCTCGGTCGTCGTATCGACCTCGCAAGTCCGCTCGTCGACGCGCGCCTTCCCGATGGCTCGCGCGTGCACGCCGTGATCCCACCGATATCGCTCGTCGGGCCTGTCCTGACCATCCGCCGCTTCGCGCAACGAGCGCTGAGCCCGGACGACCTCGTCCGCAACGGGACGCTGCCGCCCGACGCCATGGCCTATCTCGTGGGCGCCGTGCGCGAACGCCGAAGCGTTCTCGTTTCAGGCGGCACCTCGAGTGGCAAGACAACGACGCTGAACGCGCTCGCTTTTGCGGTCGGCGACCGCGAACGTATCGTGACGATCGAGGACGCCGCCGAGCTTCGGCTTCCGCAGCCAAACGTCGTCGCGCTCGAAACGCGAGCTCCGAGCGTCGAAGGTTCGGGGGCGGTCGACGTACGCGCGCTCCTCCGTGCAGCCCTTCGGATGCGCCCGGATCGGATCGTCGTCGGTGAGGTGCGCGGCGGCGAGGCGCTCGACATGCTCCAGGCGATGAACACCGGGCACCGTGGCTCGCTGACCACCGCGCACGCGAACGGTGCGCCTCACGCGCTCATGCGGATCGAGACGATGGCGCTCATGGGCGGTATCGATCTGCCACTCGAGGCCATCCGCGAGCAGATCCGTCGCGGCATCGACGTCGTCGTGCACCAAGAACGCGACGCGAGTGGGGTTCGAAGGATCGTCGAGATCGCGGAGCTCTCGCCAGAGCGCGCGGATCCCTACACGCTCACGCCGGTGTACCCATGAGTACGGTCCTCCTCGCCATCGTCGGCGTCGCGCTTTTGTTGCTTCTCGACGAGCGCCGGTCCGATGCCCTCATGGTGGCCGCACAGAGGTTCGACCCGCGCGCACGTTCGGGACTGCGAGAGAGCCGCCTCGCGTTGCCTGGACTCGTCGACGCCGTCGCGGCCGCACTTTCGAGCGGACTCTCGGTGCAGCTGGCGCTGAGCGAGGTCGCGCCGACGTTGCCGCGGGCATTAGCGCGGCCGACCGAACGCGCCGCGGCTTCGATGGCGCTCGGCGCATCTGTTGATGAGGCTGTCGGTGCCTATGCGGGGGTTGTCTCTGGCGAGGACCTTGCGCCATTCGCCATCGTTCTGGGTGCGTTCGCGCGCAGCGGCGGGAGGATCGGCCGGAGCCTCGCTCGAGTTGCCACGCTCCTCCGCGGACGCATCGCGCTCGAGGACGAGCGGAATGCGCTTACGGCGCAGGGTCGGGCGTCGGCGCTGGTGCTCATCGCCCTCGCGCCACTCGGTGGAACCTTCTTCGCAGTGATGACGCCCGAATATCTCGCGGTGATGTTCGACCGCGGGCGCTGGCTTCTCGGCGTTGCCGTCGCGCTCGAGGTCGCAGGCGGGCTCTGGCTCTGGAGGATTCTTCGGCTCTCTTCGCCCGGCGCGGATCTGGCGACACTCCTCGATGCAGTGATCGTGGGTTTGGAGGCCGGCCTGACGTTCGAGCTCGCTCTGACTGCGCTGGTCACGCGCGCGCCGATGGTCGCGCGGCTCCCCGAAGCACGGCGCCTTCTCGCGGATCTCGCGCTCGGACGCGGGGCGAACGAAGCATTCTTCGCATTCGGGAGCGCCGGACCCACGGAGGCCCGAGTCGCGGCGTTGGTGCGCGCCGCGACACGATTTGGCTCGCCTCTCGCAAATCTTCTCGTCACGCAGGCCGACGCACTTCGCACGAGTGATCGTCGCCGCGCGGAAGCGCAGGCTCGTAGATTGCCGATCCTCATGCTTTTCCCGCTCGCGGTCTGCGTTCTCCCCGCGCTTCTTTGTGTTTTTCTCGGCCCTCCACTTCTGTCCCTTTTGGGCTAGTACTGCCGCCCGGTGTCAAAACGGGAGATAACCGGGCAAATTGCGGCCTGCGCTTTGTTGCGAGAGGCAGAATTGCGCCTAGCCCAAACGGCGGAGGTACGACCTTCCTAGTTGTCGGACTACCGCCAGACGGGCAGGCTTGCACACGAGATCGACAGGAAAGGGGGACCGAAATAATGCTCGCATTCCTGCGCGACGACGAAGGCCAGGGTCTGGTCGAATACGCACTCATCATCGCCGTCATCGCCATTGCCGTTATCGTCGCGATGATCTTCCTTCGCGGCCAGATTACGAACATCTTCAGCAACATCGGCAACAACCTCACCTAGGCATCGCAAGCTGCTGAATACGACGACCGGGCGGCGCCTCAAAGACGCCGCCCGGTCCGTCTTCTAAGGGGCACCGAGATAGACGCAGTGCGAGCGGTCGAGGACGCGATCCTTGTGGCGTTCGTTGTTGCTGTCGTCTACACGGACTGGCGCTACCGGCGGATCCCCAACGCCTTCACCTACCCCGTCATGCTCGCGGGCCTCGTCCTCGGTGCGGTCGAAGCGCTGCCAGGCGAGGCCTTCGTGAACGGACTCATCGACCACGTCGCCGGTCTCGTCGTCGGCTTCCTCGTCGCCTACCCGTTCTACGCGATGGGCGGGCTCAAGGCCGGCGACGGCAAGTACCTCATGGCGGTCGGCGCGATGCGCGGCCTCGGACTCCTTCTCGTGGGAGCGGTCTACGGCGCGCTTCTGGGCGGCGTGATCGCGCTCGGGTTCATCGCGGTGCGGCGACTCCGACCCGCGAACGGCGCGACCGCGTCGATGGGCGGCGTCATGAAGACGTGGATCCCGTACGGGGTGGCGCTCGGGCTAGGCACGCTGCTCGCGCTCGCGCTCGAGCTCTCCGGGCGCTTATCGGGAGCGACGATGTGATGAGCATTACCACACCCGTCTCTCGCCGCGACCGCTTCCCTGTATATTCCGGACCGGGCGGGACGAGCGGACAACGCGACTCTATGAGCGACCGTTAGTAGGGGAGTTATGGCCGAAGCCGAGAAGATCCGCATTCTGATCGTCGACGACATCGCCGACACCCGCGATAACCTCGCGAAGCTGATCGGCTTTGAGCCGGATATGGAAGTTGCCGGAACGGCCGACGGCGGTCAGGCGGCGGTCAACCTCGCCAAGAAAGAGCGGCCTCACGTGATCCTCATGGACATCAACATGCCGGACATGGACGGGATCACGGCCACCGAGATCATCTCGAACACCGTCCCCGAGTCGCCGATCATCATGATGAGCGTCCAGGGCGAACAGGACTACCTGCGCCGCTCGATGCTCGCCGGCGCGCGCGAGTTCCTGGTGAAGCCCTTTTCCGCGGACGAGCTGATCAACGCGATCCGTCACGTCCACGAGCTCGAGAAGGTGAAGCGCGCCCGCTACGCCGCGGCCGCGCCGGCGGCGGCCTCACCCGTGAATCCCCTCACGCCCGCCGGCGCCCCTCGCGTGACCGGCGAGATCATCACGTTCTTCTCGCCCAAGGGCGGCGTCGGCCGCACCACGATCGCCACCAACCTGGCTGTCGCGCTGCATCAGCTGTCGCAGAAGCCGGTCGTCCTCGTCGACGGAAGCCTGCCCTTCGGCGACATCGCCGTGATCCTCAACATGAGCCCGAAGGCGAAGACCATCGCCGATCTCATCGGCTCATTCGACAACACCGACTCCGACGTGCTCGAGTCCGTCCTCGTCTCGCATTCGACCGGCATCAAGGTCCTTCTCGCGCCGCCGACGCCCGAGTCGGCCGAGCTCATCACCGGGGCGAACATGAAGCACGTCCTCGAGCTCCTGCGCGAGCGCTACGCCTACATCGTCGTCGACACGTGGCCCTCGTTCCAGGAGCAGGTCATCACGATGCTCGACGTCGCCGACGTGATCCTCACGCTCATGACCCTCGAGATCACGAGCCTCAAGAACGTGCGCGTCTTCATGGAAATCGCCGAGAAGCTCGGATACGGAAGCGACAAGGTGCAGCTCGTCGCGAACCGCAACGACAGCTCCGGTGGCATCAAGGCCTCGGATGTCGAGGCGAGTCTCGGCCGCAAGATCCCGCACACGATCGTTTCCGATGGGCGAACATTGGTACTGGCCGTGAACCGCGGTGTCCCCTTTGTCATCAGCCACCGTGAGAGTCAGGTCGCAAAAGACATCTTTACCCTCGCCCAGCGCATCAGCGCCGAGGCGCCCGAGGCCGCCGCGGCAGGCGCTGCAAAGACGCCGGCCCGCGCCGGGGGTATGCGTCTCTTCGCACGCTAGCGCTGATCCTCGTCTGACCCCTTTACAAGCGTTTTCCGGTCCTACATTTCGCTGTCGAGGGAGCAGGTGCCTGGATAACGGGCGCCGGAAGGCAGGGTTAAACACGCACAGATGTCGCTTCTAAGACGCATCGAAGGCGC
>Ga0209059_1000612_pt1 | contig 16355 bp, 12 predicted proteins | sample GraSoiAngelo_151_FD_186165 | JGI IMG/M metagenome (GOLD analysis project Ga0209059, IMG submission 186165) | Grasslands soil microbial communities from the Angelo Coastal Reserve, California, USA - 14_1009_12_20cm (SPAdes) (version 2) | ecosystem: Environmental > Terrestrial > Soil > Grasslands ...
AGAGCCGCACGCGGGGCACGAACTGGGCATCGATGTCCGTGAACGCCAGCCAGCCATCGTCGGGCGATGGCGCCGGATCGTACCAGTGCAGCGCTGTCGCCACCGTGCCCACACTGGTCGTGCCGGCGTCCCAGCTCCGCACCCCGACCTGGTCTCGGTAATAGAGGCGGTCGGCATGCCGCGCCCAGGTCGCCATGGTGGCATTCGCGCTTACCCCTGACGGGGGAAGGAACGCCACGGTCGCATCGGTGGCCCGCAGCACCAGGAACTGACCGGTCTCGGGCGCCTGCCCCTGGTTGCCGACGAAGGTATCGACCATCAGCAGATATTTGTCGTCCGGAGAGAATTCCAGCCGGACCTCGTCGTCCCGCCCGGTGCCACGGCCGGGAATGGGATTGAGGGTGAGGGTCGTCTCCTGGCCACCGCGGCGAACATGCAGCGACGGCTTGCCGGCGGCCGTGCCACTGACCAGGTAGGCGAGCGTGGTGCCGGCGTGGCTGTAAGCGAAGGCCGGCACGTTTCCGCTCACGGTCAGCTCCGTGGTGCTGGCCCGCGTGCTCAGGTCGACGCTCATGATTCGTGCGGACGTCTGGTTGGTCGAATCGACGTAAGCGATCTTCTGCGATGAGATGAAGTGCGCCTCCGGGGGCGGACCGGCGGCCAGTGAGACCAGCTGTTGGGGCGCGCTGCTGGCCGAGTCGTAGAGGAAGATCTCGCTCGCGCTGATGGTCGAGGCGGTGAAGAGCACGCGATAGCCGCCGGAGGGGGAGGTGCTGGATGCGGAGGCCAGCGGCGATGCACTGGGTCCGGTCGAGCCCGAGGTCGCGTTCGGGGCCGCGCAGGCGGCCAGCGCCGCCATCAGCAGGAAACCGGCGGCACGAGTTCGGTGCAACGAGATACGTATCCGCAAACCCGGGTGATTGTAGCGCGCTTTTCGCTTACCGATGACGAATTTGCCGCCCCTTTAACAGGCTGGAACAATCTCGCACACTTCCTTACATCGGCGTATGCCGGTAGGCGGGGCTGCGTTTCACCGGCGAGGGGTGTTATGAAAACCGCAAGGTTTTCGCGTGAACACGTGGTCCGGCGCGGCCAAGCAATGACCGAGTTTGCGCTGGTCGTACCGGTGCTGTTCCTATTGATCATGGGCGTCCTGGACGGTTCTCTGCTGATGTTCAGCGTAGGAACCGCCCGCTACGCCTCGGCGGAAGGATCGCGCCTGGCTGCGCAGTTGGGGAACGTCTCGACCACGGATAGCCAGGTCCTCACGGCGGTGCGGAACACGGTGGGGACCACGCAGATCTTCACGGTGACCGAGGTCGATATCTACAAACTCAACCAGAACGGGAACGGCGACCTGACGGCGGACCCCGGCCACTACAACCGCTATGCCCTCGATGGAACCGCTCTGGCCCCCCTCACCTACCCGGCGGCAACCCGCAACGTGGGCAACGGAACCAGCGACTTCCTCGGGATCACGATCGACTACACGTACACCTGGAAGGCCGGCTTCTTCTCGCCGCTGGGACCGGTGCGAACGACCGCCGTGTCCTACGTCCGGCTGGAGCCGCAGAGCTACTGAGATGAGAAACCACCGCGGCGGACGCCGACAGCGCGGGCAGTCACTGGCCGAGATGGCGGTCGTGATCCCCGTGCTCGTCTTCCTGTTGATGGGCGGTTTCGACGCCACGGTCATGATCTCCGACAAGGTGACCGCCGGCTACGCGGTCAGACAGGGCGCTCGCCTGGCGGCCGAAATCGGTGGGATTCAGACGAATCCTTCCGGGACGACGCAGGGCGTCGACATGCAGATCGTGCGCAACGTGCTGGCCGTGACCCGCGGGCTGACCTCCGCCACAGTTCAGGAGGTCGATATCTACGCGCCCTCGCGGGCGGACGGCACCTATGTCTCCGGCGACCCGCTGGACCAGTATCTGATCTCTCCTGGTGGGGGCATCAGCGCGGGGACACAAACGTTCCCGATTACCAATCGCAACCAGACTCCACCCAGTGAAACCTCGATCGGCATCCAGGTGGTCTGGCGGTATTCACCGCCGGCCGGCGTTTTTCCGCAGAACATGCGGATCGTTGATTACGCCGTGATGAAGGCGGCACCCCTACTTCAATGAAGCGCACACCGCGCGGTCCACGACCGGCGACGACCTTCGGCCGCCTGCGAGGCAAAGCCGGGCAGGCCATCGTGCTCCTGGCGTTGACCGGTACCCTGCTGATCGGCGGCGTCGGCATCGCCGTTGATCTAGCCGTCGGGTACGTGTACAGCATCGCGGCCGAGCGCGCGGCGGCGGCGGCCGCGCTGTCTGGTGTGGTCTTCATGCCGGATCAATTCACGCCCGCCCAAGCGATTCCAGTTGGCTCCCGTAACGACGCGACGGACCGGGCGATCGACGAGGCGAAGCGCAATGGCTTCGACCCAGCCGACGCCGCAAATGCCGTCTCCATCAGCCCCTCCGTGGTTCCTGGTCGTTCGAACCAGCTGCGGGTCACCGTGTCACGGAACGCGCCGGTCTTCTTCATGGAGATCTTCGGTTTCCAGCCCTATCGTGTTTCTCGGGCGGCCGTGGCCGCTTACCTGCCGCCGATCTCGCTGGGCCAACCGGGCAATCAGTTAGGCAGCACGGTATCGCAACTCGGCTCCGGCAACTCCAACTTCTACTTCATGCGCACCGAGGGCTGGGCCACCGACCGCGCGCAGGGCGACGCCTACACGCCCGATCCGAACGGGGGCGCGCTGGGCGCGTCGAGCGACGTGCACTCGATCAGCTACAGCAACGGCACCGAGCCACGCGACACTACCGTCAGCGATCGGGGCGGTTATAACTACCGGATCACCATCGGAAACGCCGGCGGCCTGGTCCAGATCTACAATGCTGCCTTCTCACCGGACGGGCAGAACTACTGCGAAAACGACAACAGTGTGGCCGCCAACCGCACCTGCAACGCGAACCGCGGCAACTATCACCTGCACGAGGACGACGGCGGCCCGTTCAACTACGGCACCCTCGCCAACTACGCCGCCATGCGTTACAGCCTCTACCGGGTTACCAACAACTTCATTCGCGGTGGCGACGTCCTGCTGGCTCAGTTGACCGTCCTTCCGATCGATGCCCGGAACTACAGCCAGGCCTCGAGTCAATACCGCAACGTGAACACGGGCGGGACGATCACGCAGGTATACGGCGGCACGACGCCAACCAACATGCTGATTTATCACAACTGGGTTGAGCCGACGAGCTATGCCGGCGCGCAGGACGGCGGCCTCGTCAACTTGCGGACCACGCCCCAACTGGCGAACTACCTCATCGGCGGATCACTGACGGAGGGAACCTACCGGTTGCGAGTGGACACCCTCAACTACAACGCCTCGATCCCTGCAGGGGGCAGCCAGGCGGGTGCGCACAAGGCCTACGCGGTGCGGACCGTCAACGACGACCCGGGTCGGACGGCCTGCGGGAGCTGCACCGTCGCTGCCTGGAACGACATGGCGTTCTACACCCCGATCAGTGTGAGCGGCAGCGGCCAGTTCCCCATCAAGCTCTTCGAGCTCGGGCCGCAATACGCCGGGCTGACGGTGGCCATTGATATCTATGATCCAGGTGACATCGCCAGCACCAGCGGACGCGTGGTTCTCAACATCCTGGATCCGACCGGCGCCACCGCGACCTCACCCCTGGGGGTCAACATCTACGACCTCGGCGTCCAGCGATCCAACCTGAACACCGGCCAGTACGCCGTGATCGCCAGCGCCCAGAACGGCAACCAGGCCGCGTCCTTCGTGGCCACCGATACCAGCAACGGCACCACCCGGAACGGTCACTGGGTGCACATCGAGCTCCCAGTTCCTGCCAACTACAACCCTGCGCCCGGGAACGACTGGTGGAGCTTGCAGTACGTGGCCGGCGCGGGCACGACAGCGACCGACACGGTGACTGTTGCTGTCGGACTCAAGGGCGGCCCGGTCCACCTGCTGCCCTAGCCCCCTCAACGGCGCAGCTATGATCCGGTCGTGCGTGGGCTGAAGGGCAAACGCGTCGTCGTGACCGGCGGCGCCAGCGGGATCGGTGCCGCCACGGTTGCCCGATTCCTTGACGAGGGATCCCGGGTGGTGGTCGTCGACCGCGATCCACGCGGCTGCAAGCAGATCAAGACGAAATTCGCGTCGCTGGCCGACGCGATCGTCGCCGATGTCGCCGACGAACACGCGGCGGGACGCGCCTTCAATGAGATCGACTCACTGTTGAACGGCCTCGACGTCCTGATCAACAACGCCGGCATCAGCCTGCGTCATCGCTTTCTGGATCTCCCTAGTGCCGAGTGGTCGCAGGTGTTAGCGGTCAACTTGAACGGGGTCTTCACCATGGGGCAGCAGGCCGCCCGGCGGATGATCAAAGCCGGCGGGGGCGTGATCATCAACATGGGATCGACCAACGGCATCGTCGGTCACCCCCTCTACGCCGATTACAACGCCTCGAAAGCCGGCGTCATCGAATTGACCCGGACGATGGCGCTCGAGCTCGCTCCGACGGTGCGGGTGATCGCCGTGTGTCCGGGGTACGTGCTGACTCCGATGCAGGAAGTGGAGTACACCGCCGCAATGCTCGAGGAGGTCAACCGAAAAATCCCACTCGGGCGTCACGCGCGACCGGACGAGATCGCCGCGCTCTTCGCCTTCCTGGCGTCCGACGAAGCGCCCTACATCACGGGCCAGGCGGTTGTGATCGACGGCGGCGAAACCGCCGGCGGGCTCGCCAGCCGTTAGCTATCGGCCCCGCTACCAGTAGCGCCAGGTGTTCGTGGGTGTTGTGCCGAACATCTCATTCCATAGCACATCCGTGCCCGTGAGGGACGAACGATTGAACGCGTGCAGGAATGCCGAGACGCCGATCCGCTTGACGCCGCGGCTGCCGATCAGCCCGACGGTGTTGAGGCGATCCGAGGCATCGCGGTCGCGCAGATCGAAGCCGGTGAGATGGCCGTAGGTCGATACGTCCGCGCTCGTGAAGTACACCCGCTCCAGTGTGCTGTACGAATATGCGCCGGTGTACCAGGTATGGCGCGGCGAGACCACGTCCCAGGGATCGAGCACGCCTCGCAGATAGGGATAGGTGGCGAGCGAGCCGCCGAACACATCGGACACATTCGCCGTGTGCCCGCCGTCGGATGCCGAGAAGAATGCCTCGATCACGCGTCCGGCGTACATCAACACCTGGCCGGCGGTCTGATCGACGGCCGCGTTCTGTGACCCACTCTCTGCATCGACACCCCGGTAGACCTGGAACTGTGTCGTGTCGTCGACGTCATAGAGGGCCGTGCTGCCCATGTGGGTCAACGCGTAGCAGCGGGCCGCGACGATCTGCGCCTTGATCGCCTCCAGCGGCCAGCTGGACGGCACTTCACCGAGACCGCGCAGATAATCCTCGATCGGCAACACGTTGATGATGTAGAGCAGGCCGCCGCTGGGCTGCGCCACGATCGTGCCCCGGTACGCGTGATAGCGGCCCGACGGGCCGTAGACCGTCAGCCGAGTGGCCGCCGAGGTCGGAATCACTTTCTGTACGCCTGCCGACGGTGAGAGGGAGATGGTCTGGCCTGGCGCCACACTCCTGACCTGCGAGCCGCCGATCAGCTGCGCCGGGCCACTGGGAACGACCCGGTAGGTGGCCGTCCCCCAGAGCACCGCGACATGGATCGGAGTGTTGGCGGTGTCGAGGCCGGCCCATGTCGCGCCGGTGTAGAAGTGCTGATCGATGAAGCGATAGCCGAGCCCGGCCAGTGCCATTCCCTTCGCGCCCCACTGCCCGAGCCCCACGCCGTGACCCCAGCCGTGGCCGCAGAACCGGACTGACCCGGCTGGCGCGGCCGGCGGACAGGTGGCGGCATATGCGGCGCCGCTTCCACGCAGGGCGGCCAGCGCGGCCTCGGTCTCGTAGGCGTCGAGCGCTGCCTGTAGTTTTCGGCTCTGTCCCTGCAAGCCGGCGAGACGGATCAAGGTCTGCCGCCGGAGGCTGTCCAGCTGACTGTCATAGCTGGCGACGCTGGCCACCTGGCCGGCGATCGCATCGGCGCGGGCTTGCAATGTCTGGAGCAACGGCGCCAGGTCGGCCTGCGCCTGGGCGAGCAAGCGTCGCTGAGCCTCGAGCGCGTCGCGCTCGAGTCGAAGCTTGCGTGCCAGCTGCAGCTCGCTGACCGAGATTTGCTGCAAATAGATGGTGCGATTCAGCAGGTCGTCGAAGTTGCGAGCCGAAAAGACGAATTCCATCCAGCGCATGCCCCCCAGCGCATAGAGCCTGCGGATGTCGGCCTGGAAGGCTCGAAGGTGCTGCAGGTAGGCCAACCGCGCGTGCGAGAGTCGCAGTTGCGCGTCGTCGATCTGCGCCTGGATCGCCTGCGCCCGGGCGGCGATTGGCGCGAGATCCGCGTTGCTCAGGGCGAGCTGCGCCTCGAGAGCCGCCAGCGCTTGCCGGACCTGGCTCTGCTGCCCCTGGAGCGCAGCCAGTTGCTGCTGCTGGCGAGCCTGCTCCTGCTGGACCTGCGCCAGCCGATCGGCGAGCGTGCTCGGATCATCCGCCTGGGCTGGAATGGCGGAGATAAACAGCAGCAGCGCCGCCATGGCGCAGGCTGCGAACCGGACTATTCCGGCGGCGCTCCCGCCGAACCGGGCGTGCCCGGTTCGCGCCGTGGAGTAAAGCTGGGCGGGGTAAAGCCAGCGCCGCCAAACGGCGCCGGGGCGCCCTTCGGCTGCTTCTCCTTCTTTTTCTTCTTAGGCTCGCGCTTCCCCTTGTCGCGTGACTTCGCCATGGTTCCTGCCTCCCTGACTTAGTCCGGCGAGCCGCTATTGTAGCCTCGATCGGGGACGCTGTCCACCTGATAATCACCCTGGGTGGTGCCAGCCACGAGGACCTCGAGGCAGGTCACGACCGATTCCGCCAGGGCGAACAGGTTGTAGCCGCCCTCGAGTGTCCAGACGGATCGGCCGCGGCAATGGGAGTTCGCCCAGCCATTGATCAAGCGGGCCAGCTCCCGGTAGCCATCGGTCGTCACCTCCAGGCCGGCCAGCGGATCGTCCCGGTGCGCGTCGAAGCCGGCCGATACGAGCAGCAGCTCCGGCCTGAAGGCATCCAGGGCGGGACCGATTTTCTTCTCCCACGCGCCGAGAAAGGCGCGGTCCCCAGTGCCTTGCGCAAGGGGTACGTTGAGGACGTTGCCATGGGCGCCGCGCTCGGCGGCGCTCCCCGTTCCCGGATAGAACGGGTACTGGTGGGTCGAGGCGTAGAAGACCTCGGCGTCATGCTCGAAGCTGTGCTGGGTACCGTTGCCGTGGTGGACGTCGAAGTCGAGCACCGCGATGCGCCGGATGTTCTTTGCGCGCGCGGCCACGATGCCGATGGCGACATTGTTGATGAGGCAGAAGCCCATCGCCTTTGCCTGCTCGGCGTGATGGCCTGGTGGGCGCACCACCGCGAGGGCGTGCCGGACGCGACCATCCAGGACAGCCTCGACGCCCGCCACCACCGCGCCGGCCGCGGTGCGAGCGGCGGTCATGGAGTCCGGCGTGATGTAGGTGTCCGCGTCGAGGTAGCCGCCGCCCGAGGCTGCCGCGCGATCGAGCATCGCGACGTAGCCCGGATCGTGGACGTGCTCGATCAGCGAATCAGCCACCGGCGCCGCTGGCTCGGCGGTCACGCCGAGGTCGGATACCGCGATCGCCTCCAGAATGGCGGTGACCCGCTGCGGGCGCTCTGGATGGCCTTCGGCCTGGTGCCGGCTTTGCTCCGGGTTGGTGAGCAGCGCAATCATTCGAAGCTGCGTGCCCGAAAGCGCTCGACCTGCAGCGCGGCGTTTGGGTTGATGCCGGCCTTTTGACACGCTGCCCGCAACTGTTGCTCGGGAGTGACGATCTCCGCGATGCCGGGGAGCAGCAGCGCGTGCCGCTCGCCACAACGAACGACGATGCCGTAGCTTTCGGGGTTGAGCCGGGTGATATCGGTGATCGGCTCAGCCGGGTCGAGCAGTTGCACCCGGATCGTGAGCGCGGGCACCTCGTCCAGGCGAACGGGGTCGAACCGCGGATCGCGCACCGCCGAGGCGACCGCGTATCGAATCAATTCATGGGCGGCCGTCGCCGCCGTCGGCCGAGTGCTGCCGACACAGCCGCGCATCTCGCCGTGCTTGCGCAGCGTGACGAAAGCCGCAGAGGGCGCCCGCCACTCCATCGGAATGGGCTCTGGCGGATCGATCAACTGTCGCGAGCGCAGGTAGGCGTCGATGGCGCGTCGCCCGAGGTCCTGGACATCGAGACCGCCTCGTGATGCCGTGAAGGCGACCACTGGGTAGCCGACGCCGAACGGTCCCTCGTAGCTCAGCACCTGGGAGGTCAGCCCCGCCGCACGGGCCGCGCCCAGCAGGATGCCAAGCGGGCGCAACCCACACTCGCCAGCCTCCTCGACGAGATCTGGATCCATGCCTTCGATCTGCTGCCACTCATCACCACGAAGCGCATCGATCACGGTGCGATCGAAAACCGGGCCTTCCGGTCGAAAGCCGTAGGGCGCATCCGGCGTCAGCCGGTGCGACAGGTCGCCCGAGGCGATCAGGATGGCCGTTCGATCCTGCAACCGTCCCTGGAGCCAACTGCCAAACTCGACAAACCGAGGCAGCGGCCAGCCGCTGACGCCGAGGAAGACGCATCGCAGATGGGTCATCGTCAGCGGCAGCAGACGAAGGGGAACGACGACGCCGTGGTCGAGCTCGCTGTCCTCCGCCCAGGTCAGGTCGAACCCGGCACGCCGGCCGTCGGCCACGAGCGTCGTAGCCAGCTCGAGATCGACGTCGGCTTCGACCCGAACGTGGGGGGCACGGAAACGCGCGAGGTCACCCGCCACTCGGGTGGCGTGTCGGACCGGAAGGGAAGTCATGCTCGCTGGGCTGTGGGGCGAGATCACGATCGCCACTGAGGCGTTGGTCGCCGCCAGGAGGCGATCAAGCTCGTGCATCGCGTGCGCCGTGGCCCGCACCCGCTGGGACTCGGTACCACCGACCTCCGGCAACAGGACGGGCGGATGCGCGGTCAGCGCGCCGGCGACGATGCCGGACACGGGTTAGCCGCGCGCCGTCGCGGGCTCCGGCCTCAGCGCGTTGATGGCGTCTCGATAGCGCACCGCCGCCGCGCGCGCAGCCTCGGCGTAGTCATCGCCCATGGATGCAAACAGGATGCCTCGTGAGAGGGGGATGATGGCGCCCCGTCCATCCGCTCGGAGGGCGGCTCGCACCGCGGCGGACAGATCGGCTCCCTGCGCGCCGATCCCCGGGACGAGCAGCAAGCGGTCGCCCGCAATCTGCCGCACGTCGCGCAGCTCCGCCGGAGCCGTGGCGCCGACCACCAGGCCGATGTTGCCATGGCGGTCCCAGCGTACGGCGGCTCGAGCGACGTGACGGTAAAGCGCCTCGCCATCGCTACGCAGGTGCTGGAACTCCGCCGCCCCTGGATTCGAGGTGCGACAAACGATGAAGACCTCCTTGTCCTTGTGCGTCAGGAAGGGTGCGACCGAGTCGTATCCGAGGTACGCATGCACGGTGACGGCGTCGCCGCCCCAGGCCTCGAAGATCGCGTGCGCATAGGCTTGAGCCGTGCTGCCGACGTCGCCGCGCTTGGCGTCGAGAATGACGGGGCGATCTTTCGGCAAGTCACCCAGCGCCTGGTCGAGCAGCCAGCTCGCCTCCCTCCCCCATCGCTCGTAGAACGCGAGGTTCAGCTTGTACGATGACACCGCGTCGCCGACCGCATCCACCATCGTCCGGATGAATCGCGCGACGCCGGCGGGCGAGCGCTCGACCGACGGCGGAAGCAGATCCGGCTCAGGATCGAGGCCGAGGCAAAGGAGCGAGCCGGTGACATCTTCACTGGCGCGTAACTTCGCCTTGAAGCTCATATTCGCAGCCAAGTTTAGTGGGTAGAATCTCGTCGTGCCCCAGTCGACCATGCAGGTCACCCTGCCCGAGATGGGTGAGTCGGTCACCGAGGGGACCGTCGCCAAGTGGCTGAAGCAGCCGGGCGACTCGGTGCGAGAAGGCGAAGCGCTGGTTGAGGTCACCACGGACAAGGTTGACGCTGAAATCCCGGCGCCCGCCAGCGGCAAACTGCTGAAGATCCTCGCGGAGGCAGGCCAAACGATAACGGTCGGCGCCCCGCTTGCGGAGATCGAGATTGGCACCGACGGTGACAAGGCCCCCACCCTGCCCTCCCCCGCGAGCGGGGGAGGGAAAACGACGGCGCCTGCACCTTCCCCGCCGAGCGGTGAAGGGAAATCGACGGCGCCCGCACCTCCCGCGCCAAATGGTGGCCAGGCAGCCGCCAAAGTGGAGATAACCGAGGGCGCCGAACTGCTCGCCCGAGCAAAGGGCATCGATTTGGCGACCGTCAAGGGCAGCGGGCCAGGCGGATCGATCCGTCGACGCGACGTCGCCGAGGCCATCGAGCGACAGCAGGCTGCTACGCAGAAGGCTGCTACACAGCAGGCGCCCACTCCACCGTCCCCGGCCCAGTCGCCAACCGGATCGATCCCGCTGCGGGGCGCCGCCGCGGCCCTGGTCAAGTACATGGAGGAGAGCCGTGAGGTGCCCACCGCGACCAGCTTTCGCACGGTGCGGGTCGACCTGCTCGACCAGCGACGGCGGCAGCTCAATCAAGCGATCCAGGCCGCGGGGCGGCCGGAGAAGGTTTCGTACACGCACCTGATCGCTTTTGCGGTCGTGCACGCGGTGAAGGACGTTCCTTCGATGGCGGTGACATTCGAGCGGATCGACGGCACGCCCACTCGGGTGGCCCGCGGCATCCACCTGGGGCTGGCGGTCGACGTGCAGCGGCAGGACGGCAGCCGGATGCTGCTGGTGCCGGTGATTCGCGATGCGGACCGGCTGGATTTTGCGGCGTTCCGCAATCAATACGAAACGCTGGTCTCGAAAGCCCGCACGGGAAAACTGGCCGCCGATGACCTGAGCGGCGCCACCATCGTGCTCACCAATCCGGGCGGCATCGGGACCGTGGCGTCGGTGCCCCGGCTGATGAAGGGTCAGGGCACGATCGTCGCCACCGGTGCGATCGGATATCCACCGGAGTTCTCCGCCATCGCGGAAGGCGGGCTGCGCCAGCTCGGCGTATCCAAGGTGATGACGATGACCAGCACCTACGACCATCGCGTCATCCAGGGCGCCGAATCGGGCGAGTACCTGCGCCGCGTCGACGAACTGCTATCGGGGACGGATGGGTTTTACGAATCCGTCTTCGACTCAATGCACGTCGCGGCGCCGGCCGGCATCAGCGAGGCGCCGCGCCCGGCGGCGACGGAAGCTGCCGTCGCAGCGCCCACCACGGCCGAAGCGGAACTCCTGCGCTCGGTGGCAGCCGGCATGGCGCTCGTCGCCGCCTATCGGAGCCACGGCCACCTCGCCGCCCGGCTCGATCCGCTGGGGAGCGCGCCGCCGGGCGATCCCTCGCTGGATCCGGTCAATCATGGCCTCACGCCGCAATTGCTCGAGGCGGTCCCCGCCGGCGTGCTGCGGGTGCGCGTTCCTGGTGAAAACCTCGCCGACGTGCTGGTGCATCTGCGCGAGACCTACTGCTCCACGATCGCGTATGAGATCGAGCACATCTCGAGCCACGAGCAACGCAATTGGTTACGCGAGCGTATCGAGTCGGGCCGGTATCGCCAACCGCTTAGTCCGGAACGCAAGTTGCAGCTGTTGGGACGGCTCACGAAGGTCGAGGCAATGGACCGCTACCTGCGGCGGACCTTCCTCGGGCAGAAGACCTTTTCGATTGAAGGCCTGGACTCGATGATCGTCATGCTGGAGGAGACGTTGCAACTGCTCTCGGACAACGGCACCCGACATGTCGTCATGGGAATGGCGCACCGGGGCCGCCTCAGCGTGATCGCGCATGTGGTGAACCGGACCTATGAATCGATCCTGGTCGAGTTCGAGCAGAGCAAAGATCGGCTGGTGGCTGGCACGGACGTGACCGGTGACGTCAAGTACCACGCCGAGGCGGAAGGCACGTACGTCACGCCGAATGGCAAGCAGGTCTCGGTCACGCTCCTTGCCAACCCCAGCCACCTGGAAGCGGTTGATCCAGTCGTCGAGGGCTGGACCCGTGCTGAACAGACCCGGCGCAAGGGACCAGCGCCGCATTTCGACCGGAGCGGCACGGTCCCGATCTTGATCCACGGCGACGCGGCCTTTCCGGCCCAGGGCGTGGTGGCCGAAGTCCTCAACCTATCCAAGCTGGAGGGCTACACCACCGGAGGCACATTGCACGTCATCGCGAACAACCAGCTGGGCTTCACGACCGATCCGGACGAGGGCCGCTCCACGCGGTATGCGTCAGATGTCGCTAAAGGCTTCGATCTGCCGATCATCCATGTCAACGCCGACGACATCACGGCGTGCGTCAGCGGGGTTCGGCTGGCGACCGCCTTCCGGCAGAAGTTCGGCCGCGACGTCGTCATCGACCTGATCGGCTATCGGCGATTCGGCCACAACGAAACGGACGAGCCCGCTTACACCCAACCGCAGATGTACGAGGCCATCCGTGAGCATCCGACCGTGCGCGAGATTTTCGCCGCCCAATTGATCGAGGAGGGATTGCTGAGCGCCGACGACGCGACGGCGCGGGGTGATGCCGCGGAGGCTCGGCTGTCCAGCGCGCACCAGAACGTGAAAGCGAGCGCGGCCCACGCTCCAGAGGTCAGCCGCCCGCCGATGGACGCCACCCCCGAGCCCGACATCAAGACCGTGGTGTCCGCGGACGCGCTCGAATCCTTGAACCGGCAACTGCTCGCCGTACCGGACGGCTTTACCGTCCACCCGAAGCTGGCCAGGCAGATGGACCGGCGGAGGACGCCGCTCGCCGAACGCGAGATCGACTGGGCGCAAGCCGAGGAGCTCGCGCTGGCGAGTCTGATCACCGGCGGGATCCCGGTGCGTCTCACCGGCCAGGACACCGAGCGCGGGACCTTCAGCCAGCGCCACCTGGTGTTCCACGACGCGCGCAAGGAGAAGCGCTGGGCACCGATTCAGCACCTGGTTGGTGCGAGCGCGACCTTCGAGCTGCACAACAGCCCGCTGTCGGAGTATGCGGCGCTGGGATTCGAGTACGGCTACAGCGCCGACGCGTCCGACGCGCTCGTTTGCTGGGAGGCGCAATTCGGCGACTTCACCAATGGCGCGCAGGTCGTGGTCGACCAGTTCATCGTGTCGGGGCTGGCTAAATGGGGGCAGCCGTCGCGTCTGACCCTGCTCCTCCCCCATGGTTATGAGGGTGGCGGTCCGGAGCATTCGAGCGCGCGCTTGGAGCGGTTCCTTCAGCTGGCCGCAGAGGGCAACATCCGGGTGTTCTATCCGAGCACGCCCGCGAATTATTTTCACGCCCTCCGCCGGCAGGCGCTGCATAGCCGGCCGCGGCCGCTCGTCATCATGACGCCGAAGAGCCTGCTGCGGTTGCGGGCATCGTTCTCACGGCTCGAGGATCTGACGACGCATGGCTTTCGGCGGCTGATCGACGACCCCCAGACCGAGCAGCGCCGGGAGGAGGTTCATCGCCTCATTCTCTGCACCGGCAAGGTCTATTACGACCTGCTGGCCAGTCCGCTGCGAGCGCAGGCAAACGACCTGGCCATCGTTCGGATGGAGTTGCTGGAACCTTTCCGTACCGACGACGTGCTCGCGCTGATCGCAAAATATTCCAACGTTGGTCAGCTGACCTGGGTGCAGGAGGAGCCGATGAACATGGGCGCGTACTGGCACGTCAAACGCCGGCTGGAGCCGCGCCTGCCAAAGCAGTTGACGCTGCGCTACGTCGGCAGGCCCGAACGGGCCAGCCCGAGTGAGGGGTATGCCATCGCGCACGAGGCACAGGAAGAGCGGATCGTCGATGCGGCGCTGCGAGAGAAGTCGGAGTCGACCGGAACGCCCGCGTCGGGCTAGAATTCAGCCCGATGCTCCTGTCGCTCGACTGGATGAACCTCTTCGGTGGGCTCACTTCGGGCCAGGTGACGTCCGTGATCGTAGTGGCGGTCATCTTCACCGCTGCCGCCGGCCTCACCCTGGTTGCCCTGATCTTCTTCGGGGTGCGGGCGGGCCTGATGGCCCCCGCGTACAGCACCCGGGTGCCGCTCGCCTCAGACCTCGAGCTGGGCGCCTATCTGGTTGCGGCCGCCTTGGGCATGATCTCGGTCCTGCTGATGGTGTTCCTGGGGCTGGCGGAGAACGATCTCGATAACCCACTCTTTTGGCCGCTTTCGGTCGGTCCGATCCTGATTGGCGGGCTCCTGTTCGTCACGGGCGCCGGGCTTGCCTTCCGGACCATCCGCCGCGGGCGCTCCGTGACCACCGCCTAGGACCGAAACCTACCCGGCCCCTCGCCCGTTTCCTATATGAACGGGACATAGAGCCTGCTTGACAAGGGACATTATGACTGCGTACTATAGTGACAGTATCGGTATCAACTATCTAAGAAGAGAAAAAGAGCAAGCAAGATGAACGCGCAGGACGGCCGGGCAATGTTCGAGCTTCAGCTAGAGCTGCATGCGCGGGTTGTCGGACTGACGCCAATCATCACCGCGGACGACCTGCTCGAGGTCCACGAACTCCTGGCGGGGCACGAAGGCGATCTCGCCAGCCTCTTCGCCTCAAAGGCTCCGAAGGACTAACAGCCCGCCGCGACCGCGGCGCGACTGGGAAGTCGGGGAGACAGGATTTGAACCTGCGGCCCCTTGAACCCCATTCAAGTGCGCTACCAGGCTGCGCCACTCCCCGACGCGTCGCCTATTCTATGCCCCCACCCTGTCCTCCCCCGCAAGCGGGGGAGGAAGAGATAGCTACTCCTCCCCCCGCTTCCTGAAAACCATCCGGATCGGCGTTCCCGCAAATCCAAACGCCCGGCGAAGTTGGGTCTCCAGGAACCGTCGATAAGAAAAGTGAACCAGCTCCGGCTCGTTCACGAAGAACACAAACGTCGGCGTGGTCGACTCCGCCTGCGTCGCGTAGAGCAGCCGTAACCGCCGTCCCTTCCGGGTCGGCGGCTCCCGCTGCCCGAGCATCGCGCGCAGCCAGCGGTTGAGCTCCGGCGTCGCGACCCGACGCCGACGCTCCTCCACCACCTTGAGCGCGACCTCCAGGGGTTGGGCCACCCGCTGACCCGTCTTCGCGGAGACGTACGACACCGGCGCCCATGGCGCAAAGCTCAATTGCTCGCGAATCTGCCGCCGCCACACCTTTTCCTCCTTCTCTTCCGGAGTCAACAGATCCCACTTATTGAGCACCAGCACCAGGCCGCGGCCGGCCTCGACGACATACCCCGCAATGTGGACATCCTGCGCTGTAATGCCATCACGGGCATCGATCACAACGATGCCCACATCGGCCCGCTCCATCGCCCGCAGCCCTCGCAGCAGCGAGTACTGCTCCACACCGCGGGTCAGGCCCGGCCGGCGGATGCCGGCTGTATCGATCAGCAACACCCGCCGCCCTTCAAAATCAAGCGTCGTGTCGACCGGATCGCGCGTCGTCCCCGGCACGGCCGTCACCAGGCTGCGCTCGTCACCGATCAGCGCATTCAGGAGGGACGACTTTCCGACATTGGGCCGCCCCAGGATGGCCACCCGCCCCGCCACCTGCGCATCGACGACTTCCGGCCGCGCCGGAGGCAGACGCTCGACCACCACATCCAGCAACTCGCCGCTGCCGGTCCCGTGCAGCGCCGAGATCACCCACGGGTCGCCCAGGCCGAGCTCATAGAACTCGTGCGCGAGGATCTCGCGGCCACGGCCGTCGGCTTTGTTCGCCACCACCAGCACCGGTGTGCGCGACTTGCGCAACAGTTCCGCGATGTCGCGATCAATCGCGGTCAGGCCCTCTCGGACATCCAGCACGAAGAGCACCACGTCGGCCTCCTCGATCGCGAGCCGGCTCTGCTCCTCCATCCGCCGCCGCAGCTCGCGCTGCTCCGGAACCTCGTCGCGGTCCTTGCCGAGGACGAGACCCGCCGTGTCGACAATCACGAACCGGCGGCCCCGCCACTCGCTTTCGGCGTAGAGACGGTCACGAGTTAGTCCCGCCATCGGGTCGACGATGGCACGCCGCTCGCCCAGAATCCGGTTGAAGAGGGCGGATTTTCCGACGTTGGGGCGGCCGACGATGGCGACGAGCGGCAGGGCCATCAGGGACGCGTGGGCATTGTCAGCATATACGGTAGTCGCGCGGACGGCGCGCTCAAAAACCGAACCTATAATAGGCACCGTGTCGGACGGCCGGGTGGTTCTGAAAGAGAACCGGATCATGAT
>Ga0209059_1000613_pt1 | contig 16338 bp, 14 predicted proteins | sample GraSoiAngelo_151_FD_186165 | JGI IMG/M metagenome (GOLD analysis project Ga0209059, IMG submission 186165) | Grasslands soil microbial communities from the Angelo Coastal Reserve, California, USA - 14_1009_12_20cm (SPAdes) (version 2) | ecosystem: Environmental > Terrestrial > Soil > Grasslands ...
GTTCTCGAAAAAGACAAGAAGAATGAATCTGACCGCGGCTTCGATGGAGCCTGGACCGGACATCCCGACCAGAACCAGATCGCGGTCGATCAGTTCCCATTTCCGAACCAGATCAAAACGCACAAGCCCGTAGGTGAGCGCTATCCGGATCTGCGTCCTAAGCCAGGTGGAATAGGCAAACGCACGGTGAGCGGCACGCGTGCGGCCGTCCGCACTGTGATTCGCTATCGCAACGGCGTGCTGAACGGCAAAGGCGCGAGTCTGCTTGACGGCTACATGGAAGACCTGGCTACCGACCGCATCTACCGCCTGATGATCGCGCAACGCATAAAGCATCGCGACAAAGCTCGCCTTACCGATGATGACGGCAAGCCGGTGAAGCATACACCTGACCTGATCACGAGACTGTTCGACGAGGAATTGCAAAAGCGCGGGCTTACCGAAGCCGACACGGCGCTCGTCGGCTTCTCGCAGGGCACGATGATGTCGCTCTATGTCGGGCTGCGCCGCGCTAAGCCCTTGGCCGGTATCCTCGGCTATTCCGGCCGGCTGATCGCGCCGGAGCTCTTGGCGAGCGAGTTGCGCTCGCGCCCGCCGGTGCTGCTGGTGCACGGCACCCACGATCCGCTCGTGCCCTTTGAGTCGCTGGCGGATGCGGAAGCCGCCCTCAAGACCGCCGGTGTTCCGGTCGAAACCTTGGCGTGCCCGGGGATCGAACACTCGATCGATCCCGAGGGGCTGCAGCGCGGCGGCGCGTTCCTCAAACAGGTGCTCAGCGCTCCGCCCGCTTGAGCTTCGCATCTTCGGATACCTCGGGCAGAAACGGCTGCAAGACTTTCGCCATCTTGTCGGAATCCCATTCGGCCGCGCCCTCGACCCGGCCGACCAGCTTGCCGCCGCTGTCGATAATCAGGGTCGTCGGCAGGCCGCGCACCGAAAAGGCGTGCCCGACTGCGCTTTTCGGGTCGAGATAGGGTTTGACCTTGTCGAGGCCGAGCTTGGCGATGAACGGCTCGACGACGTTCTTGCCGCCGCGGTCCTCGGAAACCGCCGCCACGGTGAGCTTGTCCTCGCGGCTCCCCTGCAGCTTTTCGAGGGACGGCATCTCCTTAAGGCAGGGTTGGCACCAGGTCGCCCAGAGGTTGAGCAGGACCAGCTTGCCCTTGAAATCGGCGAGAGCCACCCAATTGCCAGAGAGATCCTGGAACGAGAGTTCGGGTGCTGGTTGCGGCGGCGAGGCCGCGATAAACTCGCCGGGTTTGAGGTCTGGCTCGGCCGCAAGGGCGGCCCCAACTGCGAGCAGGAGCGCGACCGCGACCGTGCCGAAAGAGGCCAAAAGACGGCCCGCCCCGCCCGGGTCCGATCCCGGCGAGCGTGATCCCGCCGGCCCTGGCGCCGCCGGGCCGAATGCTCTATGGGGCGGCCGTTTCGCCGAGGGCCCGGCCGCGATCATGCGCCGCATCAATGCCTCGATCGGTGTCGACAAGCGCCTTTATGCCGAAGATATCGCCGGCTCCCAGGCGCATTGCGCGATGCTCGTCGCGCAGAACATCCTGTCGCCCGAAGATGGCGAAGCGATTGCCCGCGGTCTAGAGCAGATCCGCGGCGAGATCGAGGCGGGGAGCTTTGTCTTCCGCGACGAGCACGAGGACATCCACCTCAATATCGAGGCGCGGCTCGCCGAGCTGATCGGGCCGGCGGCGGGCCGCTTGCACACCGCGCGGTCGCGCAACGATCAGGTGGCGACCGATTTTCGTCTCTGGGTTCGCCACGCAATCGACCGCCTCGATGCCGCGCTCCGGGAATGTCAGGGCGCGCTTCTCGGTCAGGCCGAGACACATGCCGATTGCGTCATGCCCGGCTTTACGCATCTGCAGATCGCGCAGCCAGTGACTTTCGGCCACCATCTGATGGCCTATGTCGAGATGCTCGGGCGCGACCGTGGCCGCTTCGCCGATTGTCGCCGCCGCCTCAATGAGTCCCCGCTCGGCGCCGCCGCGCTCGCCGGCACCGCTTTTCCGATCGACCGCGACCGGACCGCCGCCGCGCTCGGCTTCGACCGCCCGGCCGCGAATTCGATCGATGCCGTCTCCGACCGCGATTTCGCGGTCGAGTTTCTCGCCGCCGCGGCGCTGGCCGGCACGCATCTGTCGCGCTTTGCGGAGGAGGTCGTCATCTGGTCGAGCGACGCCTTCGGCTTTATCCGGCTCAGCGATGCCTTTACGACCGGCAGCTCGATCATGCCGCAGAAGCGCAACCCCGATGCCGCCGAGCTCGTGCGCGCCAAGACCGGGCTCTTCAACGGCGCGCTCATTGCATTGCTGACGGTGATGAAGGGCCTGCCGCTCGCCTATCAGAAGGATATGCAGGAAGACAAGGTGCCGGTGTTCGAGGCCGCTGACGCGCTCGAGCTGTGTCTTGCGGCGATGACCGGTCTCGTGCGCGACATGCGTCCCGACCGCGAGCGCTTGCGCGACGCAGCGGCGCGCGGATTCAGTACCGCGACCGATCTCGCCGACTGGCTCGTGCGGACGCTCGATCTGCCGTTCCGCCGCGCCCACCACATCACTGGCGAGATCGTCAGACGGGCCGAGGCGCGCGGCTGCTCGCTCGCCGAACTGCCGCTCACCGAGCTTCAGGCCGTCGAGCCGGCGATTACTGATGCCGTCTATGATGTTCTCGATGTCGAGCGTTCGGTCGCGAGCCGCGCCAGCTTTGGCGGCACGGCGCCCCCTCGGGTGCGCGAAGCGATCGCCGCCGCGCGCCGGAAATACCTCGCATGAGCCCGCTTTTCCGCATCATGGCCCTGTTGTTGATCGCCCTCGCGCTCGCCGGCTGCGGCAAGAAGGGCAATCCGCAGCCGCCGCCCGGCGTGCCGGATGTCTATCCGAGGACCTATCCGAGTGAATGAGTTCTTCCGTTATCGCGGCGGTCAGCTGCACGCCGAAAACGTCCCGGTCGAGCAGATCGCCGCCGCGGTCGGCACACCTGTCTACGTCTATTCCGCGGCGTCCTTTGTCGAGCAATACCGCGCGCTTGCCGCTGCGCTGGCGCCGGTCGACCCGCTGATCTGTTACGCGCTCAAGGCCAACTCGAACCAGGCGGTGCTGACGCTATTCGCCAGTCTCGGCGCCGGGGCCGACGTGGTGTCGGAAGGCGAATTGCGACGGGCGCTCGCCGCCGGCATCCCGGCCGAGCGGATCGTCTTTTCCGGTGTCGGCAAGACACGCGCCGAGCTCGCGGCCGCGCTCGACGCCGGCATCCACCAGATCAATGTCGAGTCGGTGCCCGAATTGCGGGCGTTGAGCGAACTGGCGAGCAGCCGGGGGCAGATCGCGCGGGTCGCGATCCGCGTCAACCCCGATGTCGACGCCGGGACGCACACCGCGATTGCAACCGGCCGCAAGGGCGACAAGTTCGGCATCGCGCATACCGAAATTCCCGCGGCGTACCGGCTCGCGGCGCAGCTTCCCGGTCTCGAGCCGGTCGGGCTGGCGGTGCATATCGGTTCGCAGATCGTCAAGCTTGCGCCGTCGCGCGCTGCGTTTTCCAGGGTGGCCGAGCTCGTGGCGACATTGCGCGGCGAAGGCCATAGCGTGCCGCGCGTCGATCTCGGTGGCGGGTTGACCATCCCCTATCACGAGGACGATCCCGAACCCGTCAGCCCGGCGAGCTATGCCGCCTTGGTGCAAGAGATTTTCGGCCCGCTCGACGTCGCGCTGGCGTTCGAGCCAGGGCGGTTTCTGGTGGGCGCCGGCGGCGTGCTCGTCGCCGGGGTGGTTTATGTCAAGGAGGGCGAACAGCGGATCGTCGTGCTCGACGCCGCGATGAACGACCTGGTGCGGCCGGCGATGTACGATATCGAGCACCGGATCGTACCGGTTCGCGAACCGCCGGCTGGCGTCCGCCTTGAGCCGGCCGACATCGTCGGGCCGGTCTGCGAGAGCACCGACACGTTCAACCGCGGCTATCGGCTGCCGCGGTTGGAGGAAGGCGATCTTGTCGCGTTTACCGCAGCGGGCGCCTACGGTGCGGTGATGAGCTCCACCTACAACTCGCGGCCGCTGGTGCCCGAAGTGCTGGTGCATGGCGGCCGTTTTGCGGTGATCCGGGAACGGCCGAGCTACGAGGCAATGTTGGCCCTTGATACGATCCCAGACTGGCTCGGCGGTCCCGCCGAGGCGCCGCGCCGGCGAGGTGCCGCATGAGCGATTTGGACGCCGCGCGGCAACTGCGCCGCCAGCTTCGGCAAGACCACCGCCTCCTCTGGCGGATGCGGCTGGCACGGGCCGCCTTACTGTGGGAGCGAGTGTGGCCTGCCGCCTGGCCGCCTCTCGCGGTTGTCGGAATCTTCGCGGTCCTGGCGCTGTTCGACATCTTTGCGGCGCTGCCCGGTTGGCTGCATATCGCCGTCTTGGCGATGCTGGCCTTGGCGTTTGCGGCGGCGATTGCCTGGGGATTGCGCCGTCGGTCGGGCTTGCCGGGTTGGCGCGATCCGGTGGCGGCGCGGCGGCGTATCGAGCGAGCTAGCGGGCTCTCGCATCGTCCGCTCCAGGCTCTGCTCGATCAGCCGAGCATCCCGTTGGACCGCGCCGCGGCAGGGTTGTGGGCGGCGCATCGCCAGCGGATGGAAGCCGCAATCCGCCGCTTGCGTGTCGGCTGGCCGGTTGCCGGACTGGCCCAGCACGATCCCTGGGGGCTGAGATCGGTCCTGGCGATCCTCTTGGTGCTGGCGGTCATAGACGCGGGCGCCGATTGGCGCGAGCGCGCGGTGCGGGCATTGACGCCGAGCTTCTACGGGCGCGGCGCCGCAGTGGCGGCCAGCTTCGACCTGTGGATTACGCCGCCCGAATATACCGGGCTGGCGCCGCAATTCCTGCGCGCCGGCGATCCCGGACCGGTCGCCATCCCGACCGGCAGCGTGCTCCTCGCCCAGGTGCATGGCGGCGGCCGCGTGCCGCAACTCGCCATCGACGCCGAGGGGCGCGATTTGCAGCCGGTCGACAAGCAGAATTTCCGCCTTGAGGCGACGCTGAGCGGCGGCCGGATGCTGTCACTGACCCAGGGCGGCGCAATACTGGGCCAATGGCCGATCGAGATCGTGCCGGACAACCCGCCGGCGATCACCTTCGCTCAGCCGCCGAAGGGCACCGCGCGCGCCGCGCTGCGGCTCGACTATCGCGCCAGCGACGATTACGGAGTGGAGAGCGTCAAGGCGGTTATTCATCGCACGGGCGACAAGCCGGGAGATCCGCCTTCGGAGGAGGCGATTGAGCTCGAATTGCCGCTCCCCGGGCTGCATCTGAAAGACGCGCAGGCGACCAGTTATCACGATCTGTCGCCGCATCCCTGGGCCGGGCTGCCGGTGGAGATCCGCGTTGTCGCAACCGATGCGCTCGGCCAGACCGGCGAGAGCGAGGCGGTGGCGATGACCTTGCCCGAACGGGTCTTCAATCACCCGGTCGCCCGCGCCATCATCGACCAGCGCAGGGAGCTGGCAAAAGATCCCGGGTCCGCGCCCGCCGTGGCCGAGATCATCGGCGATCTGAACACGCGCCCGGTGCTGTATCGCGACGACACGGCGGTCTATCTGGCGCTGCATCTGGCGCAGCTCCGGCTGCAACAGGGCAGCGACAAGACCACCATCGCCGGCGTCCAGCAGATCCTCTGGGAAACCGCGCTGCGCATCGAGGATGGCCGGATGGCGCTGGCCGAGCAGGATCTGCGGCGCTTGCAGCAGCAATTGCAGGATGCGCTCGCGAAGAACGCGCCCGATGCCGAGATCGAGCGGCTGATGAACGAGCTGCGCCAGGCGCTCGACCGCTACCTTCAGTCGCTCGCCGAGGAGATGCAGCGCAATCCGGATGCGGCGCGGCAGCCGGCCGATCCGTCGAAGGTCATCACCGGCCGCGACCTCCAGCGCATGCTCGACCGCGCCCGCGAGATGGCGCGCAGCGGCGCGCGCGACCAGGCGCGCGAATTGCTGTCGCAAATGCAGAACATGCTGGAAAACCTGCGCGCCGCCCGGCCCGGGCAGATGCAGCGCGGCGCCAGCGAAGCGCAGCAGATGATGCGCGGCTTGCAGCAATTGATGCAGCGCCAGCAGCAGCTCCTCGACAAGAGCTTCCGGGCGCAGCGGCAGCAGGGCCAACAGGGGCAGCAAGGACAACAGGGACAGCAAGGACAACAGGGACAGCAAGGGCAACAGGGCCGGCAGGGCCAGCGCGGCCCGCGCCAACCGGGGAACGGCGATCCGGGCGAGATGGGGCAATCCGGCGAGATGGGCGACGAAGCCGGCGAGCAGGAAGGCTTGCGCCGTTCGCTCGGCGAACTGATGAGCCGGCTCGGCGAGGGCATGGGCGACATCCCCGATCCGTTCGGCCGCGCCGAGCGCGCGATGCGCGACGCGACCGGCGCGCTGCAGCGCGGCGAAGCCGGCGAGGCGATCGGGCCGCAGACCGAGGCGCTCGATCAACTGCAACAGGCCGCGCGGGATTTCGCGCAGCAATTGCAACAGCGGCTCGGCAAGGGCTGGGGGGATCCCAGCGATGATGAGATCGGCGCCACCGACCGCGATCAGCGCGGCCGCATCGAGCGTGACCCGTTTGGCCGGCCGACCTCGAGCAACGGCACGTATGACCAGAGCGATATCCGCATTCCCGACGAGAACACGCTGCAGAAATCGCGGCAGATCCTGGACGAACTGCGCCGCCGCGCCGGCGAACGCTCTCGACCTCTAATTGAATTAGACTACATCGAACGTCTATTAAGAAGATTCTGAGCGCCTGGTCTAAGACAAATCTTCGCCGTCTTAGGTTTACCGGCTTTCATTTCCGGGTAATCTCGGTTATATACTGTTTCCGTCTGTGACGCTCTGTGACACGAGCGCGGCTCGGGGCAGGGCGCTTACGGGCGCTTGGGGTGGAAACATCTTTAATCCGGGACGATGGATCGACGACTTTTTTTGTCTGTGATCGCCGGCACGGCTGCGTTGCCCAACATGCTTCGGGCCCTGCCTCTTCCGCCACCGCAGCCGCATAGGCTCAATCTCGCCAATCCGCATACCGGCGAGACGTTTAGTGGCATCTACCGTGACGACAACGGTCCGATCCCGAGGGTCATGGACGAGCTCTCGGTGTTTCTCCGCGATTTCCACAGCGGCGAGAAGATCGCGATCGATGTCGGGGTGCTCGACTTCCTGTCCTCGGTGATGCAGGCGGTCGGCCAGAGCCAGGCGATGATCCTGTCGGCCTACCGCACGCCGCAAACCAACGCGATGCTCGCGAAGACGCATTTCGGGGTCGCGGAAAACAGCCAGCACCTCTATGGCCGCGCCCTCGATGTGCATTTTGGGGACAAGCTCGCCGACGCCATGAAGGCGGCCCGCGCGATGCAGCGCGGCGGGGTCGGCTGGTATCCGCATTCCGGCTTTATGCACATGGACACCGGGCCGGTGCGCAACTGGGACCTCGATCATCCAAAGCTCGTGACGCTGATTTCCGGCAATCGCCGCACGCATTTCGACAAGAAGGGCCGCATGGTCGGGGGCGGCAAGGCGCGGGCGCTTGGCGGAAACGTGCGGACTGCCTCGGCAAAGAGCACCCCGAGCGACGCCAAGCTCGTCAGCGGCACGACCTATCACCTCGATGGCAAGCAACAGGTCGTCGTGCTGCGGGGCAATGGCCCGGTCATGGTGAAAGGCAATGGGGTCGGTCCCGTTGGGGACCGGCTGTCCCGCTTGCGGGACGTCGCTCGCCAGCAGTTCGCCGCTCGGGCGCGCTGAAGGACGGCCGGACTATTCGGCGCCGAATGTCGCGACCACATCGGTCGCGGCAACGCTGGGGTGCTCGAAGACGGTCTTAAAGCGTATGACCGCGCCGGGGGGCAGGCTTTCGGCCGGCGGGTCGACCATCTGAAACTCGACTTCCCTCTTGGTCATATCGAGCAGCCTGACGCGCACCGGTGGGATGGTGACCGCCCCACGGGTGGTGTTCGTGATCTCGCCGGTTACGACAAAGGCGCCGTCGCTGCGCAGCGGCGTGACCTTCACGTCGAGGCCGGTTCCGGGAGCTACGGTCTGCAATCCGACGGCTTGATAGACCTTTGCGGATTCCGGCCAGGTCCCGACCACCGTGTTGCGTCCGAGGATCGGGACCAGGATGACGGCCGCGACGATCAGCGCCGCGCCGACCTGCAGTAGCCCCCGCAGAGCGGGGTGCATCGCCTCGACCGCCGGCGCCGCGGCGCTGCCCAGCTCCAAGGTGGTGGAGAGCGCGGCGGCCCCGTCCGGCTGCAGGACAGCGCCCGCCATGGCCGGACCCGCCCCCGGCGCGGCGGCTGCCGAAGCGGCGCCCGCAACGGCGCCGGTGGACCGCGCTGCGGGCCCCGCCGCCGTTGGCGCCGGCACATGCTCCTCGAGGGAGGGCGCGAAATGCCAGAGATAGCCGCAATTGGCGCAACGGACCTGCCGCCCGGCTGCGCGGTCAATCGCCGCCTCATCGACCTGATAACGGGTCTCGCAGGAAGGGCAGGTCAGAAGCATCGGCGCCTGCCTGGCAATCGGGTAATCACGCGCCCTTTCCCCCCGGATAGCGGGTGCGTCATCGGTATAGCCAACCAATGATTAAGAAGGCGCTTTCATCCACAAAACCGCCACTCCCGATCATCTCGGATTTCCCGGATATTGTCGATGCGGCGCCCTGCGGCCCGGCGGTTGCTTGACTTGATCACCCCTGCCCGGCACCTTCCGCGCGCGCAGAACCGGAATCGGACAAGAGCGCGGAGGAAGCGGCGTGGCGGCGGTCGGGACAGCAGAACCCCATTCGGCTGCGCGCGCGCCGTCCTCCGTCCCGCTGCTGGAAATGCGGGACATCGCGCTCCGGTTCGGCGGCATTATCGCGCTCGACGGCGTCTCCTTTACGATCGAGGAGGGCCAGATCCTCGGCCTCATCGGGCCGAACGGTGCCGGCAAGACGACTCTGTTCAACTGCGTCAGCCGGCTCTACACGCCAAACCGCGGCGATATCCTGTTCGAGGGCCGCTCGATGCTGTGGCGGCCGCCCCACCGCATCGCCGAGATCGGCATCGGCCGCACCTTCCAGAACCTCGCTTTGTTTGCGCCGCAATCGGTGCTCGACAACGTCCGCCTCGGCGCTCACGCGCACAGCCGCAGTGATTTCGTCAGCGATGCGTTGCGCCTGCCCTGGGTGCGCCGCGAGGAGGCGCGGCTGACCGAGACCGCCTGGTCGCTGATCCGCATGCTCGATCTCGAGGAATTCGCGCTGCGGCCGGCGGCCGGATTACCGCTCGGCACGCGGAAGCGGGTCGAGTTGGCCCGCGCGTTGGCCGGCCAGCCAAAGCTCTTGTTGCTCGACGAGCCGGCGGGCGGGCTTAACCATGAGGAGGTCGGCGAGCTTGGCCGGCTGATCCGCCGCGTCCGCGACGAGCGCCAGGTCACGGTGCTCTTGGTCGAGCACCACATGAACCTCGTCATGTCGGTGTCGGACAAGGTTGTCGCGCTCGATTTCGGCCGCAAGATAGCCGAGGGCTCACCGGCCCAGGTGCAGCAGGACGAGGCGGTCATCCGCGCCTATCTCGGCACGGGCAAGGCGGCCGCGGGGCCCGGAAGATGAATTCCGGCCCGCCGATGCTGGAAGTCAACGGGCTCCACGCCTTCTACGGGCAGAACCAGGCGCTGCACGGGGTCAGCTTCGACATCGGCGAGGGGCACATCCGCACGCTGCTCGGCGCCAATGGCGCGGGCAAGACGACCGTGTTGCGCGCTCTCTGCGGCATGGTGCGGACAAATGGCGAGATCCGTTTCGACGGGAGGGCGATCGCCGGCTGGGCCACCGAGGACATCGTGCGGCTCGGGATCGCGCATGTGCCGGAAGGGCGCGGCACGTTTCTGCGCGTCTCGGTCGAGGAGAATTTGCAACTCGGCGCGATGACCCGCCGCGACAAACCCGGGATCGCCGCCGATATCGAGCAGGTCTACGCGCATTTTCCGCGCCTCAGGGAGCGCCGCCGGCAACAGGCCGGCACACTGTCCGGCGGCGAGCAGCAGATGCTGGCGGTCGGCCGCGCCCTGATGCTGCGGCCCCGGCTGATGCTCCTCGACGAACCGTCCTTCGGCCTCGCGCCGCTGATCGTCGAAGAGCTGTTCGGGATTCTGCGCGAGGTCAACCGCGAGACCGGCGTCGCGATGCTCGTTGTCGAGCAGAACGCCGCCTTGGCGCTCGAACTCGCCGAGCACGCGTATCTCCTCGAAACCGGCCATATCGTCATGGATGCCCCGGCCGCCGTCATCGGTGCCGATGAAGGCATTCGCCGCGCCTATCTGGGATACTAGGCCTGATGACACCAGCTATCGGCGCGAGCTGGACCGCGGGCGTCCCGCCCGCATGTACCGGCTTCGGTGCCGTAGAGCACCGAGGCTGGCGCTCGCGCGGGTATCTGCCCCATTTGGACGCAGCAAATCTGGTACAGCACATCGTGTTCCGCTTGGCGGACAGCCTTCCATCCGGGATCCGCGCGAAAATTGCCAAAATACCCGCGGATGATCGCGTGCTCGCGATCGATGGTGCGCTGGATCGCGGACACGGCAGGCGCGATTTAGCAAATCCTCTTATTGGGCAACTTGTCCAAAGTGCGCTTCTAGCGTTCGATGGCGAGCGATATGCCCTGAATGCTTGGTGCATAATGCCTAATCATGTTCATACCCTGGTGGAAATCAGGCCAGAACACCGCCTCGATCAGATTGTCCATTCCTGGAAATCTTACACGGCCAAGCACGCTAATCGGTTGCTAAATCGCGACGGTTCCTTTTGGGCTCCGGAGTACTTTGATCGTTTCATGCGGAGCGATGAGCACCTCGCCGCGACCTTGCATTACATCGAGGAAAACCCCGTGAAAGCCGGTCTTTGCGCGAAGGCTGTCGATTGGCAATTCTCGTCCGCCTGGAACGGATGGGGCGGGCGGGACGCCCGCGGTCCCAGTAGGCGCTGACAACGATGGAACTGCTGCTGCATCAGGTCATGGCGGGGCTGGCGACCGGCGGCATCTATGCCTGCATGGCGCTCGCGGTCGTCATGATCTACCAGGCGATCGACCACCTGAATTTCGCTCAGGGCGAGATGGCGATGTTCTCGACCTTTATTGCCTGGCAGGTCATGCAATGGGGTCAGCCTTACTGGGTCGCTTTCGTCGCGGCGGTCGTTCTGTCGTTTATCGGGGGCGTGCTGATCGAGCGGGTGCTGTTCAGGCCGATCCACAACGCCCCGGTGCTCAGCAGCCTGGTTGCCTTCATCGCCCTCTTCAGCATCCTGAACAGCGCCGCCGGTTATCTCTGGGATTACACGATCAAGACTTTCCCGACGCCGTTCGGCCATAAGCCGCTGCTCGCCGGTCTCGCCGATACGCACGAGGCCGGCATGATCGGTGTGACGCTCGGCCTGCTCGGTCTTCTGTATTTATTCTTCCGCGGCACCCGTCTCGGCCTCGCGATGCGCGCCGCCGCCGCCAACCCGGAATCGGCCCGCCTTGTCGGTATCCGGGTCGGCTGGATGACGGCGCTCGGCTGGGGCATGGCCGCCTCGATCGGCGCCGTCGCCGGCATGCTGATCGCGCCGGTCGTCTTTCTCGAACCCAACATGATGCTCGGCGTTCTGCTCTATGGCTTCGCCGGGGCCGTGCTCGGCGGGCTGACCAGTCCCGGGGGCGCAGTGCTCGGCGGCTTCGCGGTCGGCGTCATCGAGAATGTTGCCGGCACCTTTATTCCCTATGTCGGGCGCGAGCTGAAATTGACGATCGCCCTCGTCTTGATCGTCGCCGTTTTGATGGTGCGGCCGAGCGGTCTGTTCGGGCGCAGCGTTGTGAGTCGGGTATGAGCCCGCCGGCCGACGACATCGCGACTAAGGAGAGCGTGCCTTTTGTGGCGGCGGCGGGCGCCGCCGCACCCGCGGAGGCGCTTTCCGGCGCGGCAACGGGCTGGCTCGCCGGCCGTCACCTCCTCATCGCCGCCGCGATTGTCGTGGCCGCGCTGATGCCCTTCTTCTTCAAGAGCTTCGTCACGTTTCAGCTGACGCAGGTGATGGTCTATGCGCTGGCGATCCTCGGTCTCAATATCTTGACCGGGTTCAACGGCCAGTTCTCGCTCGGACACAGCGCGTTTTACGGGATCGGCGCTTACACCGCCGCGATCCTGATGCATGATTACGACGTTGGTTATGTGTGGACATTGCCGGCGGCGGGTGCGGTTTGCTTCGCCGTCGGCTTTTTGTTCGGCCTGCCGGCGTTGCGCCTGCAAGGCCTCTACCTCGCGCTCGCCACCTTCGCGCTGGCGATCGCGCTGCCGCAAATCCTGAAGTTCGGCCCGCTCGAGCACTGGACCGGTGGCGTCCAGGGCCTCTTCATCGACAAACCCGATCCGCCCTTTGGCCTGCCGATCGATTCGGATCAGTGGCTCTATTACTTCACGCTGATCGTACTGCTGCTCTTGTTCCTCGCCGTGCGCAATCTCGCGCGCAGCCGCACCGGCCGGGCGATCATGGCAATCCGCGATCATCCGATCGCCGCCGCCGCGATGGGCGTCAACTCCTCGCTGTACAAAACACTGACCTTCGGCGTCAGCGCGCTCTATACCGGCATCGCCGGCGCGCTCGGCGCGATCGTCGTGCAGTTCGTCGCGCCGGACAGCTTCAGTTTTCTGCTCTCGGTCTCGTTTCTTGTCGGGCTCATTATCGGCGGCATCGGATCGATCCCGGGCTGCCTGGTCGGCGGCATCTTCGTCCTCTACGTACCGAACATCGCCGAGAGCATCTCGCGCGGCTTGGCCGGCGCGATCTACGGGATCATTTTGTTGATCATCATCTTTGTGATGCCGTCGGGCGCGGCCGGTTTCGTGCGCCTCGCCAATGCGTGGCTCGCCGGAAAATGGCGCCCGAACCCGACGGCTCGCTCAACTTTGGGCCAACCTAGGAGGTAGTCATGAAACAAGTGACTCGCCGTACGATCCTTGCCGCCGCGCCGGCCGTGCTGACGCTCGCCGCGATCCCCGCTCGCGCGCAAAAGAAATACGGCCCGGGCGTCACCGACACCGAGATCAAGGTCGGCAATACCGGCCCCTATAGCGGTCCCGCCTCCTCCTATTCGCCGGTGCCGAAGTCGATCGTCGCCTGGTGCAAGATGGTCAACGACCAGGGCGGCGTGAACGGGCGGAAGATCAATTTGCTCTCCTATGACGACGCCTATACGCCGCCGAAAACCGTCGAGCAGATTCGCAAGCTCGTCGAGCAGGACGAGGTGCTCTGCACGGTCGGCACGCTCGGCACCCCGACCAACAGCGCGATCTGGCAGTATATGAACCAGAAGAAGGTGCCGCAGCTCTTCGTCGCGACCGGCGCGACGAAATGGGACGATCCGAAGGGCCACCCCTGGACGATCGGCTGGCAGCCCAATTACCAGAGCGAGGGCCGCATCTACGCCGCCTACCTCCTGAAGGAGAAGCCCAACGGCAAGATCGGCGTGCTCTATCAGAACGACGATTTTGGTAAGGACTATCTGAAGGGCCTGAAGGACGGGCTCGGCGAAAAGAAATCGATGATCGCGGTCGAGGCTTCCTACGAGACCACCGACCCGACCGTCGACTCGCAAATCGTCGATATGAAGGCGAAAGGCATCGATGTGTTCGTCAATACGGCGATCCCAAAATTCGCCGCCCAATCAATCCGCAAGGCGGCCGAGATCGAATGGAAGCCGCTCCACATTCTGAGCAGCATCGGCGCGTCGGTCGGCGCGACGCTGAAGCCGGCCGGCTTCGAAAACTGCAAGGGCCTCATCTCTGATTTCTATCTGAAGGACCCCAGCGACCCGCAGTGGAAAGACGATGCGGGCTTCAAGGAGTGGTCCGCCTTCATGGACAAATACCTGCCCGATGGCGACAAGCTGGATGCCGGCAATGTCGCCGGTGCCTCGCTCGCCGCGATGACGGTGCAGGTGCTGAAGCAATGCGGCGACGAGTTGACCCGAGAGAACGTCATGAAGCAGGCGGCCAACCTGCACGATGTCACCGTGCCGATGCTGTTGCCGGGCATCAAGGCCAATACCAGCCCGACCGATTTCGCGCCGCTGAAGCAGGTCCAGATGGCCCGCTTTACCGGCGAGCGCTGGGAATTGTTCGGCCCGCTGATCACCGGCGCCGTAACCTGACCATTTGATCGATCTCCTCTCCCACACGGCGCGGCCGCGCTAAACGCGTCCGCGCCGCGACAGGGTTGGCAAGCGCGCGTCGTGGCGTCATGCTGCGCGACGCCACGGCCGCGCCTCGACGCGGCCGGTGCTGACGCGCCGCAGACCTGGACAACAGGCAGCCGGCATTTTGAACAGAGGAGGTCGCCATGCAGCGTCTTACTCGGCGCACTATACTCGCCGCTGCGCCCAGCTCGCTTGTCCTGTCCGCGTTGCCGGCAGGAGCGGCTAAGCAATACGGCCCCGGCGTTACCGACGCCGCGATCAAGATCGGCAACACCTGCTTCTACAGCGGTCCCGCGTCGTCTTATGGCACGATCGGTAAGGCGATGGCCGCGTATTACCGGATGGTCAATGACCAGGGCGGCGTCAATGGCCGCGAGATCGCCTTTCTCTCTTATGATGACGCCTATTCGCCGCCGAAAACCGTCGAGCAGACGCGCCGTCTCGTCGAGCAGGACGAGGTGCTGCTCGATGCCGGGCCGCTCGGCACGCCGACCAACAGCGCGATCTGGCAGTACATGAACCAGAAAAAGGTGCCGCAGCTGTTCGTCTCCACCGGCGCAACGAAATGGGATGATCCGAAGGGTCACCCCTGGACGATCGGCTGGCAGCCCAATTACCAGAGCGAGGGCCGTATCTATGCCACCTTCATCTTGAACGAGAAGCCCAACGGCAAGATCGGCGTCCTCTATCAGAACGACGATTTCGGCAAGGACTATCTGAAGGGCCTCAAGGACGGGCTCGGCGACAAGGCAAAGTCGATGGTCGCGATCGAAGCCTCTTATGAAACGATGGACGCCACGGTCGAGTCGCAGGTAGTCAGCATGAAGGCTGCCGGGTGCGATGTCTTTGTCAACACCGCGATCCCGAAATTCGCCGCCCAATCAATCCGCAAGGCGGTCGAGATCGAGTGGAAACCGTTGCAGGTGCTGAGCAGCATCGGCAACTCGGTTGCCGCGACGCTGAAGCCGGCGGGTCTCGATAACGCCAAAGGCCTAGTGTCGGACTTCTACCTGAAGGACCCGACCGACGAGACGTGGAAGAACGACGAGGGCTACAAATGGTGGGTCGCGTTCATGGGCAAGTACTATCCGGACGGCGACAAGGCCGATGCGGGGAACGTCTACGGACCGTCCAACGCCGCGACGGTTGTGCAGGTGCTGAAGCAATGCGGTGACGAGCTGACCCGCGACAACGTCATGAAGCAGGCCGCGAACTTGCACGACTTCACGCTGCCGATGCTGTTGCCGGGCATCAAGATCAATACCAGCGCGACCGATTTCGCGCCGGTCAAGCAAGTCCAGATGGGCCGCTTCGACGGCACGCAATGGCGGCTGTTCGGCCCGCTGCTGACTGGCGCGGTGACTTGACATCTTGACACCGTGGGGTGGCAAAAATCGTCCCACGGTTCATCTAATCCTGGCGTTCCTCCGGCCGAATCGGCTCGGCGTAATAGTGTTCGAGCGCGATCTTGATGCATACCGCCGTCGGCACCGCGAGCAGGAGGCCGACGACGCCGAACAGCATCGCGCCGCAGACAAAGCCGGCGATGACGACGACCGGATGCAGCCGGGCGGCGTGCCCGAGCACGATCGGCCCGATGATGTTGTCGATCGACAGCCGCAGGGCCAGCACAAAGCCCATCAGCAGCACCGCCGCGGTCAGCGTTGCCTGTTGCGCCGCGACGATGCCGACCAGCAGCGCCGCCGAGATTGGCCCGACAACCGGCATGATCTCAAGGATCCCGACCGTGACCGCCAACAGCACCGCGCCGGGCAGCGCGAACACCGGGCCAAACCCGATCCAGGCGATAAAGCTCGTATAGACGACGACAAGAAAAATGCCGAGCAGATAACGCCGCAATGCCGGGATGATCTTCGGCAGAAGGTCGGTGACGGAGTTGCGGCGCTCCGGCGGAATGAGCCAGATCGTGCCCGCCGCGAGCCGCGGGCCGGAGATCATGAAATACGGGGTCAGCACGAGCGTCAGGAAAAATCCGAACAGCGCGCTGACGCCTAGCGATCCGAGCTGCACAATGGCGCCGGCCGCAATGAGTTTCTCGGCCGTCGCGGAGAGCGCCTGCATGAC
>Ga0209059_1000619_pt1 | contig 16257 bp, 12 predicted proteins | sample GraSoiAngelo_151_FD_186165 | JGI IMG/M metagenome (GOLD analysis project Ga0209059, IMG submission 186165) | Grasslands soil microbial communities from the Angelo Coastal Reserve, California, USA - 14_1009_12_20cm (SPAdes) (version 2) | ecosystem: Environmental > Terrestrial > Soil > Grasslands ...
GTGATGACCTACTTCAGCGGCTCGGAGTGCTCGGTTGAGGCGTACTACTCGCTCCATCAGCTGGGCGGGGCCGAGAGTCTTGCCGGAGTCTTCAATGCGCTCTGCGACATGCGCGAGATCACGCCCCTGTTCTTCGGGTTTGCGATCGGGGCCAAGGTCGGCTGCGGCCTGGTGGCCGAGCTTGGCACCATGCGGATCAACGAAGAGATCGACGCGCTGGAGACGATGGGTGTTCCGTCGGTTCCCTTCCTGGTCACGACCCGGATGGTAGCCGCCCTCCTCGTGCTTCCCGTGATGTACGTGCTCGCGCTCGCCACCAGCTTTTTCGCCAGCTGGGTGGTGCAGCGCTTTCAGATCGGGCTGGTATCCAACGGCGTGTATTTCTCCTATTTCTGGCGCTTCACCAACCTGACCGACTTCGGCTACTCGCTGATCAAGGCGGTGATCTTCGCCTTCCTGGTGATCTGCGTCGGGGTCTATTACGGCTACCACGTGAAAGGCGGCGCCGTCGGGATCGGCCGCGCCGTCGCCAAGACGATGGCGGTCAGCCTGGTGCTGACGGTGGTCGTCAACGCCATCCTGACTCAGATCTTCTGGGGGCAGAACCCCAACCTGCCGATCCCATCCTGAGATGAGCATGACTAAAAACGGCGAGGCGATGGTCGAGGTGGAGGACCTCTACAAGGCCTTCGAAGGCAAGCAGGTGCTGGAGGGCGTCACCTGCCAGATTCCGGCGGGCAAGATCTCCGTCGTGATGGGACCTTCCGGAACCGGCAAGAGCGTGCTGCTCCGCCATCTCGTGGGCCTGCTTTACCCGGACAAGGGCGACGTACGGGTGGCCGGCAAGAGCGTCCCCAGCCTGGGCGAGGAAGAGCTGCTCGAGCTACGTCGGAACGTCGGCATGCTGTTCCAGGACGGCGCCCTGTTCAGCTCGATGAACCTCTACGACAATGTCGCCTTTCCCCTCCGGCAGCACACGCGGAAATCCGAGGCGGAGATCAAAGAGATCGTGATCCAGCGGCTGGAGGAGGTCGGCTTGACGGAGGCGGTCAAGAAGATGCCGAACGAGCTCTCCGGCGGGATGCGCAAGCGCGCCGGCTTCGCGCGCGCCCTCGTGCTCGAGCCCGAGATCCTCCTCTTCGATGAGCCGGACTCAGGGCTCGACCCGGTTCGCACCGCCTTGCTCTGCGACCTGATCAAGCAGATTCAGCAGAAGTACAAGTCGACCGGCGTCGTGATCAGCCATGACATCAAATCGTGCTTCAACATCGGCGACCACATCATCCTGTTGCACGGCGGCAAGGTGGTCGACCAGGGCTCCAAGGAAGAGTTGCAGCAGTCGCGCAACCCCTTTACCCAGCAGTTCATCAAGGGCGCCATCGATGGGCCCCTTGGCATGGAGTAGGTGGACGCGATCCGCGCCTGGGTGACCAGGTATGGCCCCCTCCTGGTCGTGGCGGTGATCGTGCTGCTGGCCATCGTGTCTTCACGAATCGTCAACGGACTCACCGAGTATCGACTGGTCGTCCCGCTCGATTCCGCCGACGGGCTCTATCCCGGAAGCGACGTGCTGATCGCCGGAGCCCACGCCGGAAGCGTACGGGACATCAGCCTCGACGGATCGCAAACGCTGGTCACCATCGCGCTGGACGACGCCTATGCACCGGTGCATCGCGACGCCACAGTGACGGTCCGGCCGAAGAGCCTGCTGGGTGAGAAATACGTGGCGCTCGATCCCGGCCGCTCGGATACGCTCCCGTCCGGGTCGCAACTGCCCAACACGCAGGTCGCCCGAGCGGTCGAGCTGCAGGACGTGGTCAACAGCCTGGATCAGCCGACCCGGGAAAAGCTGCGCACCCTGTTGATCTCCCTGGGCGGCGGGCTGGCGGGCCAGGGGCTGAACACCAATCAGACGATCAGCTATGGGCGCCAGGACCTCGACCACCTGGCGGCGATCACCGACACGCTGGCGGCGCGCGACCAGGACCTGCAACAGGTGATCCAGGGCCTGGACCAGGTGACCGCCGAACTGGCGAAGAGCGACCGGCGGCAGGAGCTGGGAGCCCTGATCAAGAATTCGCAGACGCTCCTCCATTCGCTCTCGCAGCAGGACGCCCAGATCAAGCTCACGCTCGCCAACGCCAATGCGGCGCTGGGCCGCACCGACACGTCGCTGTCGGGGACCGCCACCCAGCTGAACAGCATTCTGCAGCAGGCGCCCCGGACCGTCGACCTGCTCAACGGGCTGACCCGGGACTTCGCCAGCAACACGGACTTGCTCGTGGCGGACATGGGGACCTTCACCCGCGGCGAGAAGTACGGTCCTGATGTTTTCGGTGCGCAGGACGGTCAGGGTTACGCCACCCGAATCAGTGTGTTGGTGGGCGGCTGCAGCCCCGGCGTCAATCCCTGCACTCTGCCCCTGAATGCCGGGGCCGGCCAGGCTCCGATCCCTGATTCGTTCGATGCCGTGGTCGGTGTCCTGCTTAGAGGCGGCCGGTGAGAAGCCGCGCCAATCTCCCGGTCTTCATCGCTTACCTGCTCCTCGGCTTGCTGGCCACCACGTTCCTTGCCGCGCAAATGGGTGGCGAGTTCGTCTTCGGGGGCTACCGGCTCAATGCCGTGTTCAACACCGGCGCCGACCTCGTGGCCGGCGACGACGTCACCATGTCGGGACTCCGGGTGGGCAAGGTGGAGAGCCTCACGCCGATGGCGGGGGCCACGCAGGTCACCATGCTGCTTCATCGGGACTTGACCCCCGTCTTCAAGGACGCTCGGGCCGTCATCCGGCAGAAGAACCTGCTGGGCGAGACGTACATCGAGGTCAACCGTGGCAACGCGTCGCAGGGTGCCATCCCGGATGGCGGCACGATTGCCCAAGACCACACCCTCACGCCGGTCGAAATCGACCAGGTCCTGAACGCGCTCGACCCACAGGTTCGCGATCAGCTCGACATCGTCATCAACACCCTGGGCCAGGCCACCGCCGGCCGCGGCCAGGACATGAATGCGTCCGCCGCCGACCTGTCGTCCGTGGCCGTCGACCTGCGGGTACTGGCCCAGACGCTGGCGAATAATTCGGATCATCTCGACGCCCTGATCAGCGACCTGCGCAAGGTGATGGAAACCCTGGCCGCCTGGCATGCGGACTTCAGAGCGATGATCGCGGACTGGGACAACGTGATGGCCACGCTCGCCTCCCGCGAGCAAAACCTGCAGGGCACGATTGTCGAACAGGATCGGGTGATGGCCATCTTCGACCAGGGGTTGAGTGGTGGCGCCGCCCAACAGCTGCACGGCGCCCTCGCCGAGGGCCCGGCGACGATCGACAATGCCAACCACTACCTGAGCGGCGCCGCCACCGTTTTCGGCGCGGTTCAGAACGATACGCCAGGCATCCAGCAGCTGTTCCGGGAGCTGGCCTCGGTGATGAGCGGAATCGGCCACCCCGACGAAGCCGGCAGCAATCCCAACGATTGGGTGCACATGTGGCGCGTCAATTGCGCCGATCAGTGCTTCCAGCCGGGGGTCCCGTAATGGCGCGCCGCACCTTCATCAGCGTCGCGATGGTGGTGGCCTTTGCCGCGGCCTGCCTGTTCGGGCTCGGATGGATCGCCCTGAACATGGGCTTACACGGGCCCTGGAGCAACGAGTTCGCGCTCAACGCCGAGTTCGCCAGCGCGAACGGCCTCGTCCCGCAGGCCGAGGTGCGGGTCAGCGGTGTACACGTCGGCACCGTGCTGACCATCACGGATTCCAGCGATGGCGGGGCGCTGGTCAAGATGGCGCTTCAGCCCAACATCCGGCTGCGCCAGGATACCCGCGCGGTGATCCGGCCGAAAACCCTGCTGGGCGAGAAGTTCGTCGAGCTGGTTCGGCCCCAGTCGAGTGCTGAGCCCTATCTGCAGAGCGAGGCCACCATCCCCAAAGCCCAGACCGGTCAGGCGATCGAGATCGACGACATCCTCAATGCCATGGATGCGCCAACCCGTCAGGCGATGTCCGAATCGTTTCGGCAGCTGGGGGTCGCGCTCGACGGCCGGCAGCAGGACCTCAGCGCCGCGCTGGGGCCGCTGGACAGCACGATGACCAATCTCCGGCCGCTGGCGCGCGTCGGTGAAAGTCGCGCCAAAGAGCTGGACCGAATCCTGACGAACCTGAACACCATCATGCAGGCGCTGGCGGACGAACAGGATCAGCTCGGCCACCTGGTCGACAGCGGCGACACCGTGATGAGCGGGATCGCCGCACGCGACCAGGCGCTCGCGGGTACGGTGCGAAATGGGGCCGCCGCCTTCGGCTCGCTCGACCAGGCCTTCAGCGGCGTGACCGCGGCCGACCGTGCCTCATTGCAGAAGAGCCCGTCGACGATCGCGGCCGGACGTCGCACCCTGAGCTTGACCAACGCGCAGGTCGATCAGCTCCTGCCCGAGCTGCTGCTGGGACAGATCACCTATCCCAACGACCAGCTGAATATCAGCGATTCGGAATCGCTGACGCTCGCCGCGGAATGGATCTCCGCTTTCTCCCACGCCGACGCCGCCGGGATCCACTCGCTGCGGATCACCGGGCTGACACCTTCGAAGCAGACCACCGGCAGCGCGCTGCCCGGCGTCGGCATCCCGAACGGCGGACCGGCGGTGCCGCAGGACCTCGCCGATCTGCTGCTGATGCAGCTGGGGAACGGCCGATGAAGCTGCTGGTCGCGTTACTTGCCGCCGCCGGCCTGCTGGGCGGCCTCACCGCCACCCTTTTCGGCAACCATCCGTACACCGTGACCGCCTACTTCCTGAGCGCCGAAGGGCTGACCCAGGAGAACGATGTCGTCGTGAACGGCAGCCGCGTCGGCCGGGTGACCTCGGTCGGCATCGCGGCGGACAATGGTCCGAGCGTCGGCGGCGCGCAGGTCGTGATGGAAATCGACTCCGGCTCCGCACCGCTTCACCGCGGCACTCGCGCCACCATCCGGACGAAGGGGCTGCTCGGAAATCCCTTCGTGGAGCTGACCGCCGGACCGTCGAGCGCACAGACGATCCCGTCCGGCGGCACCCTGCCGCTGCAGGACACGGCCTCTCCCGTGGACCTCGACCAGGTCATGGACCTCTTCGACCCGCAGACGCGGGCACGCATCCAGACCCTCACCCGTGAGGGCGGCGCGGCATTGGCAGGCCGCGGCGCCGACCTGAATGTCTTTCTGGCGGCATTGCCGGGGATCATGCAGGACACGTCGGTCGTTACCGGAAAGATCGCGCAACAGGACCAGCAGCTCAGCGCCCTGGACGTCGAGTTCGACCGGATCGCCCAGATGATGGCGACCGAGGACCAGGCCTTCCGGCGCGACATCGCCAACGGCGCCAGCCTGCTGGACGTGACCGCGGCCCACGAGGCGCAACTCCAGGCGGAGCTGGTCTACGCGGATCGCGCGCTCGGTGAGCTGGCCGCGGGTCTCAAGGGACACGAAGGCGATCTCAACAAGATGCTCAAGCAGTTGCCGGCCGTGCTCGACGAGCTGCAAAAACTCTCCGACCACTCCGCCACCTCGCTGGCGATCATCGACCCCTGCATGGCCGACATCGTCCAGACGCTCGCCGAAATGCGGAGTGCTACCTCCTACCGCGACGGCAATGGCAACCTGTTGCGGGTCCATCCGTATGTCTTTACGGGAAGCGAGCCGGTCAACCCGACGCGAATCGCCTGCAGCGGAGGCGGCGGATGAACCTGAACGCCTCAAACGCTCGCCTGGCACTAAAGCGCCGCTCGCGTGGGCCGGCGGGCCCGGGCAATCCCTTCAGGGCGGGCGTGATCACCCTGGTTGCGGTCCTGATCATCGCCCTGCTGGCGATCGCGATCAACATCAGCTTCGGGCTTCCCTTCAACCTCAGCCTGGCCCCACCCGGGCAGGACTATTCGGTCAGGGCCGCATTCATCGATGCCAACGGCGTCAGCCGTGGGGCGGATGTCGTGATCGCCGGCCACTCCGTCGGCCAGGTCAGCGGCGTCGAGGTCTCCGGAACGCGGGCGCTGGTCACCATGCGGATCTCGCCGCACTATGCGCCGCTGCACCAGTTCACCTCCGCCCGGATCCGATACTCCACGCTGCTGGCGCAGAAGTACATCGAGATCACTCCGGTCAATGGCGGCGCCGAGTTGCAGAGCGGCGGCACCATTCAAAGCGACAACACGCTGAGCCCGGTCGACTTCGATCAGTTCCTCAGCGCTCTCGACCCACAGACCCGCGCGCGACTGCAAACCCTGATCCAGCAGACGGGCGGCGGCCTGCAAGGCCAGCAAGAAACCATCAACGACCTGCTGACCCAGCTCAACGGCCTGTCGCAGGAATCGCTCACACCGCTCGGCACCTTTCATCAGCATGACCCCGACATCGACCGAATCGTCGCCAACCTGGCGATCGTCAGTGACCGGTTGGCGCAGAGCCATCAGCAGCTCGGAGACCTGGTGGGCGGCATGAGTGATGTCACCGGCACGCTGGCCAGCAATGACCGGGCCCTCGCCTCTTTGATCACCCACCTGGGCAAGGTGATGGGTGACTTCGATGCGACGCTCGCCGGCAATGAGCAGAACTTCCACACCACGATCGTCACCCTGGACCCGTTACTGACGCAGCTGAACGGAACGCTCGCGATCGTGGCGGCCGATACTCACAGCAGCATCGGGGCCATCAACACCAACAACCGGGTGCTGCAACCCGAGCTCGTCAGTGCGGTCTCGCAGACCGATGCCGCCGGCAATCACCTGCTCCGCCAGTACTACGTCGTCAACCCGGCCTGCGACCAGGTCAACCCGCAGGCCAACCCGCAGTGCCAGACCGGCGTCGGCCAGGCGCCGGCGGCCGCTCTGCCGGCGTTGCCTTCGCTGCCGACGCTGCCGCTGCCAAAGTGTTTGCCCACCCCAACGCCCCCGAAACTCCCCACGCCGACGCTCTCGCCGTTGCCCTGTCCATCGATCTCCGCGGTCCCAACTCCCAGTGTCCCCTGCATGCCCCCCACGCCGACGCCACCCAAAGTTCCCACCCCGAGTCCCAGCCCCTCGCTGTGCCCATCCCTGCCGGGGGTCACGCTGCCGCCGCTGGGCCTTCTTCCCGACTGGCTGACTCTGCTTCTTTTCGGAGCGCCCTCGTGAAGCGGAGACGCCTGGCGGGCTCGCGCCTGGTCGGACTGGTGGTGGCGGTCGCGGCCTGCGCGTTCGCGATCCTGGTCTTCACCCCGTTCTCTCTCCCCTGGAACCAGCCGCTTCACCTGCAGCTGCAGGCGGGCGCCTACGGCGAGCTCAGTCCGGGCGCCTGGGTGGAGTTGAGTGGAGCGCGGGTCGGGTCGGTCGATCGGGTCCGCTACAGCAACGGCTACGCCCTCATCGGCGTGTCCATCGACCCGCGCTACGCGAGTCAGCTGCATGCCGATACGACGGCGGCGATCCGCCCGCATGGATTGCTCGGTCCGAAGTTCGTTTATCTGCAAGGCGGCAGCAACGGCCGGCTGCGCGACGGGGCCTCGATACCACTCTCCCGCACCACCGTGTCGACGGATTTCGACCAGGTGCTGAACGAGTTGCAGCCCGACGTCCGAGCCAACCTCAAGACCATCTTTGTCGAGCTTGGCAAGGCGGCCGACGGACGCGGCGCCCAAATGAATACCGCGTTCCAGGCGCTGGGTCAATCCTCGGCTGACGTGTCGTCCACCACCACGGTGCTGCACAATCGCGCCGACGACCTCGCCGGCCTGATCATCGCCAGCGAGCAACTCGATCGCGACCTGCAAAACGCGCCGATCGACCGCCAGATCGCCGATACCGACCTGGTGCTGAGCGGCCTGGTGCAAGTGGAGGACTCGATCGGGTCCGGGATCGACCACACGGCGGCGGTGACGCAGGAGCTCGATACCGCGCTGCAGGGCAACTCGGCGAACCTGGCCCATATCCTGTCGAAGGGCCCGGCCACCGTCGACCAGTTGCGGGTGGTGGCCGGCGAACTCGATGCGGTCATCGTGGGCGTCAACCCGGCACTCCCCTGCCTGATGCAGGCGGTGCTGGAGACCAAGTCCGCCTTCGGCGGCCAGGACGGCAACGGCCACTACGTCCGGGTCCAGGTGGTGCCGACCGGCAACGGCCACGCGCCTTCGCCGCCCTGCGGTACCGCATCACCTTCGTCGCAGGCGCCACCGGTCCATGATCAAGACCTTATTTCGCTCTTCCTTGGCAACTAGGGACGCCGCTCCGACCGCGCCGGTGCGACGCCGGGCGGCCTCATCGAGCCTGCTGTTCGCGGCGCCCTCTCGCTGGCCTCTGCTCCTGCTGCTGCTGGCGCTGCTTCTCTCAGCCGGCAGCCTGCTCGGGTTGACGCGCCTTCATGCGGACGCGCGTGTCGATCTGCTGGTCGACACCGGTGCGAGTGCCTTCAAGGACCAGGCGCTCTTTGCCGACACATTCGGCGCCGACCCGGTGGTGGTGATGGCGCAGCCGGTCGCCGGCGCCAACCTGATCACGCCCGACCACATTGTCGGCCTGTCCCATCTCGAGGGGAAGCTTCACCAGGCGCCCGGCGTCAAGAAGGTGTACGGCCCCGGCACGCTGGTCAACACCCTGGCGATCAGCACCACCACCATCCTGCTCCAGGTCTGCGCCCAGGAGGGAAAGAGCGCCGAGACCGCCGCCCGCCAGCAGGCGGTCGCGGCCGGCAAGTCGCAGTCGCAGCAGGATGCCGCCGCGCAGCAGGCCTTCCAGCAAGCGGTCGGTGCCTGCGCCCAGCGCTACGCGAAAGCCCTGCCGACCCTGGGGGTGCCGGCGGTCAACAACCCGACCTTCATCCAGGGGGTCCTGCTGGAACCGGACGGGCAACACGTACGACCCTTCTGGACCTGGGCCCTCCCCGACATGCAGCACGCGATCATCACAGTACGGCTCAACCGCAACGCCTCACTCGACCAGGTCCGTCACATCATGGACATCATCAGGAGCGCGTCGAGCGCGAGCGACCTCCAGGAATTGCACGACCTGCGCTTCACCGCTTCCGGCTCCCCCGCGCTGACCCTATCGGTGGCGGATTCGGTCTTCAACGCGCTGAAGTTCCTGCTGCCGCTCGCCTTGGTGGGGGTGCTGGTCGTCGCGGTCCTGGCGCTCGGCACCTCGACGCTGCTGACGATCGCCGTCGCCGCCCTCGGGGCGCTCTGGACCGCGGGGATCGCGGGCTTTGCCGGACTGCCGGTGACGCCGGCCACGCTGGTCGTCCTCCCGGTAGTGCTGGGACTCGCCACCGACTACTTCATCCAGTCGATCAACCGGGTGATGGATGCCGACGGGACCCTGGAGGAGCGGGTGACGCTCGCTTCTCGCCGCATCCTTCCCTCCACCGGGCTGGCGGCGGCCGCCACCGCCGCGGGCATGCTCGCCTTCGTGGTGTCGGGCATTCCCCTGGTGCGCCAGTTCGGGCTGTTCATGGCGCTCGGCGTGGCGATGGCCTATGTCGCGAACTACCTGGTCGGTCTTCCGTCTCTGCTGTTGCTGGGCCGAAGATTTCCCAGTGTTTTCAACGCGACCCGCATGCGGACCGCGGCCGGGCGTCGGATCGCCAGGATCGCCGGCTTAGCGCCGGGGGTTGCCGTCGCGGTCGTCGTGGTGGGGCTCGTCGGATGGGCGGCCTTGCCGGCGATCAAGATCGAAACCGATCCGGCCCAACTCGTGCCGCCGGGAGACAGCGCGCTCGCCCAGGCGGAGCAGGTGCGCAGGGCCGTCGGGCTGGCGGGCGAGATCGATCTCGTCGTCCAGGGACACGATCCGACGTCTACCACGGCCGTGCACTGGCTCGACCAGGCCGGCAACCAGGCGAGCGCGCAGTCGGGTGGCGACCTCAAGGCGCTCGAGAGCCTCCCCGGATTTCTGGCCGGCTTCAACCAGGGAAAGCTGCCCGACTCGAAGATGACGGCGCTGATTCTCGACCGGATCCCGGGCTATTTCACGGGCGCCGTGTACGACAACCAGCACGGGCTGGCCCTTTCCATCTTCGGGCTGACGCACGTGACGTCGGTCGACCGCGACCGGACCCTGGTCTCGACCTTGCGGAACGCCGGCGGGGCGCCGCCGTCAGGGTTTCGCGTCTTCCCCGCCGGGCTGGCCGTGATCGCGGACCAGGCGCTGGCCGGGCTCCAGGCAGACCAGCTGCGATTGACGCTGCTCGCCATCGCGCTGATCCTGGTGGTGTTGCTGCTCGGCTATCGGAGGATTCGGCCGGCGATCCTCGCCTTACTGCCGACGGTAGTGGCGGCGGGCGCCGCGACCGGGTTGCTGTTCCTCTATGGCAGCATCTTCAACGCGCGCTCCAGTCCGATCACGATCCTTCTCGGCGGCGTCGTGATCGCCTTCGCCACCGAGTTCAGCGTCCTGTGGCTCGCCCGCTATCGCGGCGAGCTGGAAAATGGGATCGATCCCGGGGAGGCCGCCCACCTCGCGTCGGTCCGCGTCGGCCCGGCGATCGCCGCGTCGGCGCTGGCCTTGACCGCCGGCTTTGCCGTGCTCGCGCTCAGTCCGGTGCCGACGGTGCGCGACTTTGGCATCTGGAGCGCCTTCGACATGCTGCTCGCCACCGCGGCCGTGCTCGTCCTCTTACCACCACTGTCACGATCCTGGCTACGGTAGCGCCGCGCCGGGCACCGTGATATCGGTCGCCTCCCTGGTCGGCAACACGAGTTGGGCGTCGGGAAAGGTGATCACGGCACTCGCCGAATTGCTTTGCAGGAAGGTCGGATAGTCGACCTGCGTCAGGTCGAGACGAATCCGGTGACCGGTTTGCAGCGTCCACTGGTTGCCGAAGAGCGGCAACTGGATGGTCTCGACCAGCGTGTCGTACCGGGGACTATCGATGCGATAGGTGCCTCTGGTCACCAGCAGCGCTGAGTTGTCAGGCGCCACATCCCAGACCCGGGCGTTGAGCGTTGCCGTGGACGCACCCGTGAGGGTGTAGGTCAGATCGACATGTCCGAGGCCGACGTAGATCCGGGGCACGTCCAGCGGGGCGGAGAGTCCGGTATAGCGAGCGGTGGAGAGGGTGACGGGCGCGACCGACCGCCGGCAGCCCGGCAGTCCCAGAATGGCGAACCCGAACGCCGGATCCGTTTGCAGATCATCGGGATCGGCCAGGTCGGGGTTGAGCGGGTTGACCGGCACCTTGCGATTCAGCAGATGCCCGGCTGAGTCGTAATGGACGGTCAACGTTCCGTTCGACAGCTCTTCCGGCGTTCTTCCGGTAAGGCGCTGGATGGTTCCCGTTTCGTCCGACGACGGCGTGCCGCAGATCGTGGGCAGGCTCAGGACCTCGGTCTGCTGCCGGTGACTGCCATGAATCTGTTCATGGAGAAAACCCCAGGCCTGGACGTTCAGGTGATGCCATTCCGAGTCAGAGTTCTGGGCGCGCGGATGCCCGATGTCGGCCACCGCCACCTCCACCGGCCAGAGCCGGTCGATCGACTTCAGATACTTGAACTGCCGGAAAGCCTCCACCGGCGGAAAGAGGTCATCCGTCCATCCCGAAATCGAGAAGATCGCTACTTCCCGGCTCTGTGACTCGGCCAACCAATTCTGGTCCTGGTAGAACGCGCCGCGGAATTCAGTGAGCCCGCGACGAATCTGAGCGACAATTGAATCCTCGACGCCCGCTGCGTCGTAGGGGTCGCCGGATAGGGCCCGCCCGGCCCAGGTCGGCAGGCTGATCGGGCCTTCTTCCGATGGTGTGACCGTCGTGCCGCTTTCGAAGATCCCGTCGATCACTCCCAAGTCGAAGAAGCCAAACACGTAGCTGAACTTGGGGCTGCCAAACGGATTGCCCTGGCCGGTATCCGTCGGGTCGCCGGGATTGCCCTGCGACGACGAATAGATGGTTGAGTCGAAGGGCCCAGGATGCCCGTTGGGTGCCAGGCTGTAGGCGAGATCGGTCCATGGATATTTCGGCACGGCGACTTGCAGATGCAACACTGGCAGCGGCGAATGGGGGAATGGCGTTGGAAAGATGTTGGCATCCCAGACCGGCTGTGTCGCCTGCAGCCATGATTCGCCACCGCCGTACGAACCACCGGTGACGGCGACCTGATTGACGTCCAGGTCGGGATACGCCTGGGCGACCAGGGCCGCCAGCCACTGGGTGTCTCGAATTTCGAACTCGCGGCTCTTGAGATGGATGGTTCCATTCGGCACGCATGCGGAGCCGGGACGACCGCCGGCGCAGGTCACCGGTTTCCCGGCCGGCGTTGGCGGCTCATCGGCCCGGTCTGGGCCGTCGTCGTAAAAGCCGCGCGCCGTGTAGGTCAGAACGTAGAAACCATGCTCGGCGAACCAGTGGTTGTTCCAGTGCCATTTGTCGGCGTTGTTCCCTTCGTCAGTCCTGGATTCCCACTCGTGCTTGTTGTTGGCGAAGCCGTGAAGCATCACGATGAGCGGGTGCCGGTCGCCGGTTCCCGGTTGCGGGAGAGTCAGGTCCACGTCCAGGGAGGTGGTGTCCCAGCTCGCGACCTCCCCGGAGCAAATGTGAACATCGCCGTAGGGGCCAGAGGGCGACGAGACCGGACAATCGTTCAGGCCAGCGACCGCCCCGGCCGCGTGCCCCGGCATGGCCGGGCCGAGTGATACTGCACACAGAACGACAGCTGGCAGGATGGCGCGGCGTCGCATGTGACTGGTTCCCTCCGGCGGTACGAGAGACGGCTCCGCCTCCATCTTCTGGACAGGGCCGGGCTACGTCAAGGCCGCGAGCTTGGAGCTTCCTTCGCGATTGACTTATTCGCCCTTCCAGCTCGGCTTGCGCTTCTCGGAAAAGGCGCTGAGACCCTCTTTGGCGTCTTCAGTCTCGAAGAGGCGGAAGATTCCGCCCCGTTCCAGGGCGAGCGCGCTTTCCAGCGACATCTCGAGGCCCTGCTTCGCGACCAGCTTGATCTCTCCGATCGCGACCGTCGGCCCGGCGGCCATGGTCGCGGCAAAACTGATCGCTTCCGGCAACAGCCGGTCCGGAGGGAGCAGCCGATCGACGATCCCGAACGCGGCCGCCGTCTTCGGGTCGAGCGGCCTGCCGGTCAGCAGCAGCTCCATCGCCTTCTGCCGGCCGATCAGACGTGGGAGCCGCTGGGTGCCACCGTTGCCGGGCAAGAGACCCAGCGTCACCTCGGGCACGCCGAGCCGGTACTCGCCCTCGGCGGCAAACCGAAAGTCGGTGGCGAGCGCGATCTCCAGCCCGCCGCCGAGGCAGTGGCCGCCGATCGCGGCGATGAAGATCTTCGGCGTGTGCTCCAGCTTCAAGAGCACCTCGTGCATGTGGAGGATGGTCATCGCCCGCACCTTGGAGGTGACGCTCCGGAACATACCGATGTCGGCGCCGGCGCTGAAGAATTTCGGGTTATCGGAGGTCAGCACGGCCGCGCCAATCGACTCATCGAAACGGATCTCGTCGATCGCGGCGTTCAGATCATCGATGAATCCCCGGTCATACGAATTCGCCGGCGGCCGGTTCAGATGAATCAGGGCAACGCCATTCGTTTCCCTGGTGACTGACACAACCTTTGCCGAGGTGGTGGCTTGCTCCATCAAACCCTCCTTTGTGTAGTCTGAGTCTAGTTGGCGCGCACATGAGGGTCGCGGGATTTCCCACGTGTTGGAGGACGATCAGCTTATGAGCACGATGGTGATCGACGGCAAGCCGGCGGCGGCGCGCTCCGGCGCGACGGTCGAGATTCATGATCCCGCAACCGGAGAGCTGGTTGACCGGGTTCCGCAGGCCGGCGTCGAGGAGACCCGGCAGGCGATCGACGCGGCGCACAAAGCCTTTCGCGCCTGGGCGGACCTGCTGCCTCACCAGCGCTTCCAGGTGCTGATGAAGGGAGCGGCTCTCGCTCGACAGCATCTCGACGAGGTGGCGTCGCTGCTGACACGCGAGCAGGGCAAGCCCCTGCGCGACTCGAAGATCGAGGCCCAGCGCTTCGTCGAGAACATCGAGTTCTACGCCGCGATCGCCGCGTCGGGGGCGATCCGCGGGAAGCAGGTCCCGCTCTCGGTGCCCGGCGCCTTCGGGCTGGTGGTCCGCCGGCCGCTCGGCGTGGTGGGCGCCATCATCCCCTGGAACTTTCCGTTGACGCTGCTGGCGAACAAGATCGCGCCCGCACTGGCGGTCGGCAACACCGTCGTGGCCAAGCCGGCCAGCTCCACGCCGCTCTCGACGATCCGCCTGGTCGAGCTGATGAACGAAGGCGGACTGCCGCCGGGCGTGCTCAACGTCGTCGTCGGGCCCGGCGCCGTGGTGGGCCAGGAACTGATCAAGAACTCGAAAGTCCGCAAGATTGGCTTTACCGGGGAGACCCAGACCGGCAAGCAGGTGATGGCGGAAGCCGCCTCCGATTTGAAGCACGTGACCCTGGAGCTGGGCGGCAGCGACCCGGCGATCGTCTGCGACGACGCCGACGTCGAGATGGCGAGCAAAGCGATCGCCATTGGGCGCTTCTTCAATTGTGGCCAGGCCTGCCTGGCGGTGAAGCGCGTCTTTGTTCACGAAGCGGTTGCGGACCAGGTGATCGAAAAAGTCACCGCCCGCGCCAAGCGCTTGAAGGTGGCTCCCGGGACCGATCCATCCGCGCAGATGGGACCGATGCACACCGCCGGTGGACGGGAGACGATCGAGGCGCAGTTGAAGGATGCCGTCGATCGCGGCGCCCGCGTGCTGGCCGGCGGCAACCGGCTGCGCGGCGAACCGTTCGATCGTGGCTTCTTTTTCGAGCCGACCGTCATTACCGACGTTCCGCCCGAGGCTCGCGTCTGGCGCGAGGAGACCTTTGGGCCGCTGCTGCCGATCGCCCGGGTGAAGAGCCTCGACGAGGCGATCGAGCGCGCGAACGACTCCGAATTCGGACTTGGATCCTCGGTCTTCACCCGCGATATCAAGAAGGCGCAACAGACGATCGATCGACTCGACGCCGGCTATAGCTGGATCAACCAGGTCAACCTCGTTGCCTACGACGAGCTCCCGTTCGGGGGCACCAAACACAGCGGGTTCGGTAAGGAACATGGCGTCGAGGTGCTGGACTTCTACACGGAAGAGAAAAGCGTCGTCATGGGTGGCGTCTAGGTCAGGCGGCGACTGACCAATGGTCGGCCTGGGTGATGTTGTCGAGCACCCAGCCGAACTGGCCGGTGGTGACGGTGGCCTTGCAGTAGGCGCAGATGCCTGACTCGTTAAGCGAAACCGGTGCCCCGCAGTTCGGACACTGCGTGATTTGCGCCGTCTCTCCCACCCGGCTCCTCGCCGCCCGGCTGCGGATCAAGGTCCAGTACTCGGTGAACGGCGCAGCCTTCCGCTCGCCGCTCACCATCTTGTTCTGGTCATCCACCTCATAATCAGCGGCCCAGGCATCAATGCGAACCGTGATGCTGTCAAAGTTCGGGTCGCCGACCACTCGCGCGATGGTGCAGCCATTGATGGCCAGGTCCTCGAGCACGTTGCGCTTGTGCATGGCCACCATCTGGTCGATCTGCAGCTTCCAGCGGTTGTAGATCCCGTCGGAGAGATAGACACGCGCTGGCTCGAGGTTGCGGGCCATCCAGGCGTTTTGCAACACGAGAAACGTGGTCTGGGCCCGGTCGAGGAAAACCTGCTGGTTGAAGTTCGGATCGCGGGTCTGTAACGCACTCAGTCCGTTCTGGACGGCCGCCGCATCGATCTCCGCGACCGGTGCCGACGTCACGTCACTGCTTCCGGAGTTGGGGCTCGACTGCCGGCTCGCCCACCAGCGGTAGATCAGGAAGGCAGCCACGACACCCAGCACCAGGAAGAAGATCACGGGCGACCCGCCGCTCGAGCTGCCAGAACCGCTGCCCCCGCCGAAGAAATACCCGCCGCCGCCGCTATGACTCCCCCCGCTGCTGTAGCCGCCGCTCCTATGGCTCCCGCCGCTGCTGCCGCCACTGCTGTGGCCGCCTCCGGCGCGGGCCAGCGCGGTTACCTGGATCGTCAGGTTCACCGCAGCGGTGACCGCAACGGCGAGCAGTAGGCGCGTTCGGTTGCGCACAGTGTTCGGTATAACCGGTCGCCCGGATGGAGCTCGCCACTCTAGAATCCGGCTTCGATGATCGCTCCAGGGCGGCGCCGCTCGTTCCAACGCCGCGTGCTCGCCTGGTACGCCGCGCATGGTCGCGACCTGCCCTGGCGGAAGACCCGCGATCCGTACGCCATCCTGATCTGCGAGATCCTGTCCCACCAGACGCAGATCTCGCGGGTCG
>Ga0209059_1000620_pt1 | contig 16240 bp, 10 predicted proteins | sample GraSoiAngelo_151_FD_186165 | JGI IMG/M metagenome (GOLD analysis project Ga0209059, IMG submission 186165) | Grasslands soil microbial communities from the Angelo Coastal Reserve, California, USA - 14_1009_12_20cm (SPAdes) (version 2) | ecosystem: Environmental > Terrestrial > Soil > Grasslands ...
AATTGCAGCAGGCGAAAAAGGCGCTGCAATTCTGCGTTGAGAATCTGAAGACAGACGATCGCTTCGAGATTGTCCGATTTTCGACCGAGGCGGAATCGCTTTTCGGCAAACTGAGTGAGGCTGATTCCGAACATCGAAAGCGCGCGTCGAATTTCATTGCTGATCTGAAACCGATTGGCGGCACCGCCATTGCTGATGCCTTGCAAACCGCGTTCAAGGCGCGCACCGAGAGAAGCGATCGCCCATTTGTCATTATTTTCCTGACTGATGGATTGCCGACTGTTGGGACGCGTAATCCGGATGAAATCGTGGCGGATGTAAAGAAGGGTGGCGACGCACGTATTTTCTCGTTCGGGATCGGGTCGGACGTAAACACGCAACTCCTTGATCAGATCGCGGAGGGAACACGGGCCTTCAGTCAATACGTGCTGGAGAACGAAGACCTTGAAGTAAAGGTCTCGAATTTCTACACCCGAATCAAGGAACCGGTGCTGACGAATGTGCGCTTGGAGTTCAGCGACGGGGTTCGAACCGGCAAATCGTATCCGGCGCAACTACCGGACTTATTCAAAGGCGATCAGCTCGTTCTGACCGGTCGATATACCGGGTCCGGCGAAGTCGAAGCGAAGCTGACCGGCATAACCAATGGCCACGAGCAAACCTTTACCTACGAGGTGAAGTTCGATGATTCATCTAACGATTATGTGGCGCGGCTATGGGTGACGCGCCGCGTTGGCTTTTTATTGGATGAAATTCGGATTCACGGCGAAACCACCGAACTGCGTGACGAAGCCACCGACCTAGCGCGGCGATACGGCATAGTAACTCCTTACACCGCCTACCTGATCGTTGAAGATGAAGACCGGCGCCGGGTGCCGATGGCAGACCGTTCGATGCAAAGTATGAGTTCGGATGCTACCGCACGCGCGGAAGTAGCGAAAGCCTGGGACGGATTCAAGGAGAAGAAGGATGGCGCGGATGCGGTGGCGAATGCGCGAAGTCAAAACGCACTCAAGTCTGCCGAGCAATCTGGAGCTTCAATCAAGTATGGCGCCGCCGAGTCGCTGCGCGGCTTCGCTCTCAACGTTCCATCGGCGCCGGCGGAATCGGACCGTCTGACGCAGTACACGCGGCAATCAAAATTCGTCAACGGCCGCGCGTTTTTTCAAAATGGCAAGCAATGGATTGATGCAAGCGTCCAGAACGCGACCAACCGGCAACATGTTCAATTTAACTCCGAAGCTTACTTCGATCTTCTCAAGCAACATCCTGAGGCCGCGCCGTGGATGGCGCTTGGCCAGAACGTCTTGCTCGCAGTCGACGACACCGTTTATGAAATCACCGAATAAAAAGATCAAATGATCACGTTCAAAGAAAGAAACCATATGAAAATAACTACTCTACTATTAGCTCTTCTACTCGCCGGCTCCGGCATTTCAGCGAAAGAACCGCCTAACGAGAAAAAGCCACGCATTGAGGTTTGCTTCGTTCTCGATACTACGGGCTCGATGGGTGGCCTGATCGAGGGCGCGAAACAGAAAATCTGGTCGATCGCTAATGAAATGATCAGCGCGAAACCGACCCCGGAATTGAAGCTCGGCTTGATTGGTTATCGCGACCGTGGCGACGAATACGTCGTTAAATCGTTCCAGCTTACCGACGACATCGATTCGATTTATTCACATCTGCGCGATTTCAAAGCGGAGGGCGGTGGCGACGAACCGGAGAGTGTGAACGAGGCGTTGGCGGAAGCGATTGAGAAGATGCCGTGGAGTCAGGATCGCAAGGTCTTGAAGATTATTTTTCTCGTCGGCGATGCGCCACCGCACATGGACTACGCCGATGGACCAAAATATCCCGAGCTTTGCCGGATAGCGGCGAAGAAAGACTTGGTCATTAATACAGTGCAATGCGGAAGTATCGCAGCGACCACTCCGATCTGGAAGGAGATCGCAAAGTCATCGGAGGGCAGTTACGCTGCGATCGCGCAATCTGGCGGTGTGACTGTGATCGTTACGCCGATGGATGACGAGCTGGCAAAGTTGAACAAAAAGATTGGCGAAACATTGATTCCCTATGGCGACGCGGATGTGCGGCGCGAAGTAGCTGCGAAACAAGCTTTCGCGGAACGCGCGCCGGCTAGCGCCGCCGCCGATCGGCTGAGTTACAATGCGAAGACGAAGAAAGGCGTGCAGGGCCGTGGCGAGCTACTCGATGCGCTCGCTAGTAATGAGGTGGAATTCGAATCCATTGATAAGAAGGATCTGCCGGCAGAATTCCAGAAGCTAACGAAAGAGGAGATGGAAGGGCGGATCGCCAAGACGCGCGCGGAACGCGATAGCTTGCAAAAGGAAGTTCAAGAGCTCGCTAAGAAACGTGATGCCTATATTCAGGCGGAGAATAAGCGGTTGGCGGAAGCTGGAAAGGGCGACGGGTTCGACGAGAAAGTCGCCGAGACGATTCACCAGCAGGCACAAAGAAAAGGCATCAGCTACACGCCTTGATGTTTTCGGAGGGACATGCTTTTGCATGTGCTGGGCGCGGTCCGAGCCGGTCTGGAGTTAAAGCGCGCCTTTCCCTATGAAATGTGCGTTCAACGCGGCTTTGATTCGATGCCGCGCTTAGTGGTGAGATAGACGGCGAAACTGCCGAGCCAATGGCCGCCTTCGTAATGTTCGCCGGTTACCGCGGTCAGGCCGGCGCGATGATGGGCATCGGCCGTTGCTTGCAGAGCTGCGCGACGCGGATCGTCTGATGGTAACGCCGAGAGAATTCCTTCCAGCATCCAGGCGCGGCTCAGGTTCAAACCATCGAGATGCGCGAGCTTCGGATCGCTGGGATCGGGCGAAACCACGACCGGCAACCAATCGGTGGCCGCTTTCGTTGGAATCTGCGGCATAAATTCTTTCAACCATTTGGCGAATTCATTTTGCGGAAGAACGCGACGCATTACGTCGGCTTCGCCTAACGAGGGCGAGAGAAAATCTTCACCGGAAGGTTCATAGGCAAGGGGACAATTCTTGTCGGCTACGAAAAACTTCCTCGCGGAATCGCTAACGAATTTTGCGAACTCTTCGTTTCCAGCCGTGCGAGCGTAATCCAGCATCAGTCCGAGACCGAACGCTGTCTGATCGTGTTCACCGATCCGGACCGGGTGAGACAATTTCGGGAGCCACGTCTTCAATCGCTCGACCGCCGACTCTTCGAGTGGAAGCAAATTTGCCGACATTTCACGAGCTTGCGGATCGTCCCACTCGCGAAGTTCGACGCAGAGTTGGAGTAACCAGGATAACCCGTAGGGTCGTTCGAAGCTGGCGCGGCCTTGCCCGCGAAGGTAGTTGGCTTCTTCTTTCAGGTTTTCAGCGGTCAGACTTTGCTTCAGTGCGTTGCGCGCATCCGCCACGAACGATGCGTTTGGAAATGTGCGCACCAGTCGTACGAGCAACCAATGCCCATGCACAGACGAGTGCCAATCATAGCAACCACAGAATGCGGGAGTGAGTTTGCGCGGCGGTGCCACGTCCGCATCACTGTTCAAGACGTGACTGATCTTATTCGGGTATTCCTTGTGGACACAGGCCAGGGCGAGTTTGGCAAAGCGCTCGGCGGCGGCGTCGTCGAAGGTGGGAGGCGTGGTTTCGGCAGCGAAACAAACTGGCGGAAGCAAAATCAGCGCTGCGAGGAGAGTTCTCATTGCACGAAATGTAATCAGTCTGACGTCGAGTTGCGATTGCAGACTCCGGGTAGCATGCGCGTCTCGCGTGTTGGTTTCGGCGTCTCGCCGAAACGGTCTTTCTTTAAAAATGACGGTGACCGAGTCGTTGAGCGCGATAAAGAAGTCCGCGATCGCGAGACGCGATCGCCAACACGCGAGACGCGTGCGCTACCACCCAGGCATCGACGCGCGATTGCTTTGTCTGTCGGTGCAGACAAGTTCCGGGCTCAACAAAACGCCGGCTATGGATTCACCAAAACCTTTCTCAATCCGATCATCATCACCGCGCATCTGCGCGCTGCTCGCAGCAATGCAAATCACTGCTATAGCTGGTGCCGCTGAAAGGAATCCCTCACCAATGCCTGCTGACAATCCATTTCTGACCGAGAGTCCGCTGCCGTATCACCTGCCGCCTTTCGACAAGATCAAGGACGACCAATTTGTGCCGGCGACTGAGGCCGGGATGCAGGAACAGCTCAAGGAAGTCGATGCTATCGCGGCAAACGCGGACAAGGCCAGTTTCGAGAATACCGTCGTCGCGTTGGAGCGAACTGGGCGATTGCTTGATCGGGTGCAACGGACCTTCTCGAATCTCAACGCCGCCGATACCAATCCGACGCGGCAGAAAATTGAGACGGAATTAGCGCCGAAGTTATCGGCGCATCACGACGCGATCCTTTTGAACAGCAAACTGTTCGCGCGGGTTCAGGAACTTTATTCAAATCGTGAGAAGTTGGGTCTCGATCCGGAATCGGCTTATTTGCTGGAACGCTACTATAAAGATTTCGTCCGGGCGGGCGCGAAGCTCTCCGATTCTGACAAAGAGAAGTTGAAAAAGATCAATGCTGAACTGGCGACGTTACAAACCCAGTTCGATCAGAACGTTCTCAAGGAAAAAAACGCCAGCTCAATTGTGGTCGATCGCCGCGAAGATCTGGCCGGGCTTTCCGAAAATCAGATCGCGGCTGCGAGTGTCGCCGCCAAGGATGAAAACAAGGAGGGGAAATTTGTGTTACGTTTGCAGAACACGACGGGCCAGCCGGTGCTCGGGTCGTTGCAGAATCGCGCGTTACGCCAACACATCATGGAAGCGTCGCTTTCACGTAATAGTAAGGGCGGAGAATTCGATACCCGTGAGATTGTGATGCGCACGGCGCAATTGCGGGCGGAGCGGGCCAAGCTGCTCGGTTATGACAATCACGCCGCATATCAGCTGGAAGATCAGACGGCAAAGACTGTGCCGACCGTGAACAAGCTTCTGGCTGATCTGGCGGTGCCGGCCGTCGCTAATGCCCGGCGCGAAGCGGCCGACATGCAAACGATCGTCGACCGGGAAAAAGGCGGTTTCAAAATTGCGTCCTGGGACTGGGATTTCTATTCCGAGAAGGTACGCAAGGCCCGGTATCAATTCGATGAATCGGAGGTGCGACCTTATTATGAATTAAATCACGTCTTAGCCGATGGCGTTTTCTTTGCCGCGGGAAAACTCTACGGCCTGACCTTCAAGGAGCGCCACGATCTTCCGGTTTATCATCCTGACGTCCGGGTGTGGGAAGTGTTTGACGCCAATGGTCAGCCGCTGGCGCTGTTTCTCGGGGATTATTATGCGCGGCCTTCCAAACGGGGTGGGGCGTGGATGACTGCCTACGTCCAGCAAAGTGGATTGTTCGGGACCAAACCAGTAGTGGCGAATCATCTGAACATTCCGAAGCCGCCGGAGGGGGAGCCGACGCTGCTGACCCATGACGAAGTGCGGACCACCTTTCATGAGTTCGGTCATGCCCTCCACGGAATGTTTTCGAACGTGAAGTATCCGCGTTTTAGCGGAACCAGTGTGCCGCGGGACTTTGTCGAATATCCCTCGCAAGTTAACGAGATGTGGGCTAACTGGCCGGAGGTACTGAAGAACTTTGCCAAACATTACAAGACCGGGGAGCCGATCCCTCAGGCCCTCTTCGACAAGGTGGTGGCGGCGGAAAAGTTTAATCAAGGTTTCAAGACGACGGAGTACCTGGCTGCATCGCTCCTCGATCAAGCATGGTACCAACTCAATCCATCGGAGGTACCGAAGGATGCTCTGGCTTTTGAAGCGGCGGCGTTGAAAAAAGCGGGCGTCGAGTTTCCTCCCGTGCCGCCGCGATATCGGACGGCGTACTTCTCTCATGCCTTTTCCACCGGATACTCGGCGGGGTATTACTCGTATATCTGGAGTGAAGTGCTCGATGCCGACACGGTGGAATGGATTAAGGAACACGGCGGATTGAAACGGGAGAATGGTGATCGTTTACGGCAAACGCTGCTGAGTCGTGGGGGCTCGGCTGATGCGCTGGGCTTGTTTAAGAATTTTGTCGGGCGCGATCCCTACGTCGAGCCGTTGTTGAAGCGACGGGGACTGGACAAACCGGCGGCGGATGATGCGAAATCGGCCGCTGAGCCGCCAACGCGATAGGACTCACCGCAGATTTGCTCTGGCAAAACGGGAGAATTGCCTGAAATTGGAGGTCGAGTTTCACGCATGGCCGACACTATCCAACCATCTCCCATTTCCCCCGAAACGGGCACTACAGCGAATCATCCGGCTCCGGACCGAGCTGATCTCCGGCCGGAAAATATTCAAGACGCCGTAATTCGCCTTGCCGGGAATTCGCAGGACGGAATTCAAACGGCCGGAGCGTTTCTCGCCCGGCTCGCCGGACGCAGCGACCAGGATGTCATTACTTACATGACCATCCCGGCCACGATTTCAGGCGGGCCGTCTATCTTTCAGGTGCGGATTGGTTCCGGCGAAGTGTTATCAGCGGGCGACGAGGCCGATTTCCTGGTGGCGTTTTATCAGCACAGCTATCAGGACCACATCGATTTTCTCAAGGAAGGCGGGGTATTGCTGTACGATTCGGACAACGTTGAGCCGAATCTGGACGACAAACGTTTCGTTTACGTCGGTGTGCCGATAACCGGATTAACGGTGGAAGCGCTTGGCGGCACCGCCAAGGATAAAGGCAAAAATATTTTCGTTCTTGGTCTCATTACGAAGATTTTCAGTCTCGATGTGGAGAAGTTGAAAAAGATAATTAGCGAAAAATTTGCCGGCAAAAACGAAAGCATCGTCAACACCGCGTTGATGGCGTTCCAAGCTGGCTATGCCTATCCGGTCGGTAAGGTGCTGACACATCAATATCGATTTGAACACATTGCCAAGACCGACGGGCGGGCGCAGATCACGATGGATGGTAATCAGGCGCTGGCTTACGGCTTGATCGCCGCGGGCGTTCGATATGGCGCCGGTTATCCGATTACTCCCTGGTCATCAGTCATGGAGATATTGCGGCGCGAGCTGCCGAAGTACGGCGGAATTTTTGTGCAGGCGGAAGACGAACTCGGTGCCGTCTCCATCGCGCTCGGTTTTTCTTATTCCGGATATCTCGCGGTCACCGGCAGCGCAGGGCCGGGAATTTCTCTTAAAACCGAAGCGATCGGCTGGGCATCGATGGCGGAGATTCCGCTGATCATTTGCAATATTCAGCGCGGCGGCCCGAGCACGGGGTTGCCGACGAATGTCGAGCAGAGCGATTTGCATCAGGCGATCTACGGCGGACATGGCGACAGTCCGCGTGTCGTCCTCGCTGCTGCGACGGTGGAAGATTGTTTCTACATCGCACTTGAAGCGGCGCGGATCGCACGCCGGTACAGCACGCCGGTTTTCATCTTGAGCGACACATCACTGGCGACGCGGATTGAAGCCTTCGACGAACCAGATCTTTCGAAATTGATGGTTAACCCAAACCCGGACCTCTCGCCACGTCAGACGTTTAAACCGTATCCGGTCGACGCCATTACACAGCATATTCCGCCGGGCACGCGAATCCTCGACGGCAAATATCCGCTGCTCTCAGGGCTCGAACACGATGAGATGGGTCACCCCACAGGTAGTCCGAAACTGCACATGGTGATGACGGCGAAGCGTCGCAATAAATTGCGCAAACTCGCCGAGGAAATTCCGGTTCCGGAAATTTATGGCGACAAAGAGGGCGACGTTCTCCTGATCGGCTGGGGATCGACTTACGGCCCGATCCACGACGCAGTGAAACAGGCTCGCGATCATGGAGAAAAAGTCGGGGCGATTCATTTGCGCCACATTCATCCGTTACCGAATGGCATTGAAAAAATCTTCGCGAACTTCAAACGGATTGTCGTTGTCGAAATGAACGACCAGGGAGTTTACGGCTTTGGCCAGCTTGCAATCATATTGCGAGCGCGCTACTGCGAACCGAAGATCGAAAGTTTCACCAAAACGGACGGTCTTACTTTTCGCGTCAAAGAAATTCTGGACGGCGTTTTCAAAGGCCGCTCCTTTGCGGCCAGGAAAATTCCGCGCGACGGCGCGGCCGTTGTTCACGCCGACACCGCGCCCGAGAGCGTGAAATCGGTCAGAGAAGTTGTGCCGCAGGGAGTAGGATAAGTCCGAGCTCTCCACGGCGGGTATTCGACCGGACTGGCTTTTTCGCTCTGAATAACAGCGCGCGGGGACTCGCGCAGGCATTTCCGCGAAGTCATTCCCGGCGTTGCACGCTGATTACCGGGCGAGGTGAAACTTGACGGCTTAAAGCCGTCAAGTTGGTCGCTCGCAAAACGCGGTACCGAAGCTGCGGCGGGACGAAGCGACTATTGCTGATCTGGAACGAAATCCTCGAGCGGCACGCAGGAGCAAAACAAATTTCGATCGCCGTAAACGTTGTCAATGCGCGCGACGCTCGGCCAGAATTTGTGGTCGCGCAGCCAGGGTGCTGGGAAGGCGGCTTGCTCGCGCGAATAAGGGTGATCCCACTTTTCGGCAGCGATTTGTCGCGTCGTATGAGGCGCATTTTTTAGAAGGTTGTTCTGTTTATCAGCTGTGCTGCTTGCGATCGCGGTCATCTCAGCGTGAATTAAAATCATGGCGTCGCAAAACCGGTCGAGCTCGTCTTTCGATTCGCTCTCTGTCGGCTCGACCATCATCGTTCCCGCCACCGGCCACGAAATGGTCGGCGCATGAAATCCGTAATCCATCAGACGCTTGGCAACATCTTCCACTTCAATTCCGACGCGTTTCCAATCGCGCAGATCAAGAATGCATTCGTGGGCAACAAGACCACGTTTACCTTTGAACAGGACGGGAAAGTAACGATCGAGTCGTTTTGCAATGTAGTTCGCACTTAGAATCGCAACTTCGGTGGCGCGCTTCAATCCGTCGGGCCCCATCATCCGGATGTACATCCACGAAATAGTGAGGATGCTGGCGCTGCCAAAAGGAGCGGCTGCAACGGGACCGACGGAATGGTTGATGATTGATGGTTGATTGTTGATTGACGAAGGCCTCGGCAGGAACGGGACCAAATGTTCGGCAACTCCAATCGGGCCGACGCCGGGGCCGCCGCCGCCGTGTGGAATGCAAAAGGTTTTGTGCAGATTCAAATGGCAGACGTCCGCGCCGATATCGCCCGGCCGGCAGAGGCCTACCTGCGCGTTCATGTTGGCGCCGTCCATGTAAACCTGACCCCCGTGTTTGTGCACGATCTCGCAAATTTCGCGAATCGTTGTCTCGAAAACACCATGTGTGCTCGGGTATGTGACCATTAATACTGCCAGATCACGCGCATGAGCATCGGCTTTTGCGCGAAGATCAGCGAGATCGATGTCACCGTCTTTAAGCGTTGCGATGGCAACCACTTTGAACCCAGCCATGATGGCGCTGGCGGGATTAGTCCCGTGAGCGGATTGCGGAATGAGGCAGACATTGCGATGCGCTTCGCCGCGCGAGGCGTGGTATTCGCGAATGGCGAGCAGACCGGCGAATTCGCCTTGCGAGCCGGCATTGGGCTGCAATGAGATGGCAGCGAAACCGCTAATTTCCGCGAACCAGCGTTCGAGTTGATTGCACACCTCGCGATAGCCGGCCGTTTGTGAATTCGGCGCGAATGGATGCAATTTCGCGAATTCGGGCCACGAGATCGGAAACATTTCCGCCGTCGCATTCAATTTCATCGTGCAGGAGCCGAGCGGAATCATCGAATGACAAAGCGAGAGATCGCGAGATTCCAGTCGGCGCAGGTAACGCAACATTTCAGTTTCGCTCTGATAGGTGTTGAAAACCGGATGGGTGAGGAAAGGGGAATTGCGAATTGCGGATTCGGGAATGCGGAACGAAGAGGAGTCGAGATTTTCATCCGAATAATCGCGAACCGCGGTGCCGCGGAAAATCGACATCAGGGTTTCAATATCCGAATCGGTCGTCGTTTCATCGAGCGCGATACTGATGGCGTGATCGCTAACGGCGCGCAGATTGCAGCCGGCACGCGCGGCCCGTTCGACAAGATCACGGCTTGAACCATGCCCAAGTTCGAGTCGAATCGTGTCGAAGAAATTTTCGTGAGCGATTTTGAAACCGAGCTGGCGCAATCCTTGGGCGAGCTTGGACGCAAAATCATGGACGCGTTGCGCAATTGCTCGTAATCCATTCGGTCCGTGATAGACCGCATACATCGCGGCGATGACAGCTAACAAGACCTGAGCAGTGCAAATGTTGCTAGTGGCCTTGTCGCGCCGGATGTGTTGCTCGCGCGTTTGCAACGCCAGCCGATAAGCGGGACGCCCTTCGGCGTCGTGCGAGACGCCGACCAATCGGCCGGGAAGATGGCGTTTGAACTGGTCGCGCGTCGCAATGTAGCCGGCATGCGGTCCACCAAATCCGAGAGGGACGCCAAAACGCTGGGTGGAACCAACCGCAACATCCGCTCCAAATTCGCCCGGCGGTTTTAACAGAGTCAGCGCGAGAATATCGGCGGCGACAACAAACAACGCGCCGGCGTCGTGCGCTGCTCCCGCGAACTTTTCGTAATCATAGATCGTTCCATCCGTTGCCGGATATTGCACGAGTGCGCCAAAGACTGCGTCATCAAATTTGAAATCAATAAAGTCCCCGGTGACGATTTCGATCCCCAGTGGTTTTGCGCGAGTCCGCACCACTTCGGTGGTTTGTGGATGACAATTGTCAGCGACGAAAAATTTGTTGCGCGAGCGGTCGGCCGCGGCGTGATAACACAGGGCCATCGCTTCGGCGGCGGCCGTCGCTTCATCGAGTAAGGAGGCATTGGCAATGTCGAGAGCGGTGAGGTCGGTGACCATGGTTTGGAAATTGACCAGCGCTTCGAGGCGGCCTTGAGCGAGTTCGGCCTGATACGGTGTGTAGGCAGTATACCAACCGGGGTTCTCGAGGACGTTCCGCTGAATGAGCGGCGGCGTGATGGTGTCGGAGTATCCAGCACCGATGAAATTGCGCGCAATTCTATTTTGCGACGCCAGGGCACGAAGTTCCGCCAGGGCGTCATTCTCGCTTTTGGCCGCAGGTAATTCGAGAACACGATCCAAACGGATGTTTTTCGGGATGGTGGCATCGACGAGAGCATCCAAGTTTGTGAAGCCGACTTCACGCAGCATTTGCGCTGTCTCTTCTGGACTCGGGCCAATGTGGCGGTCAGCGAAAGTGGTGAAGGCATTTGTCGGTGTGATGGAGTTCTCCGGCGCAGATTTTTCCTGCCTTTTTGCTACCGGTTTTTCGATCGTCTCCGTCTCGGCCGAATGCATCGTTAAAGACTACGGAGCGCGATGGGTGCTTCAAGTGAAGCGCGTTGTAGCTCCCGCCGTCTCTGGCGGCAGAATTTCGGTTTACTTGCCGCTGAGGACAGCGGCAGCTACGCCATTTTGCCACGGGATCCCTCGATCGGGACGACGATTACCGCGGATCGTAGGTTTCCACGCCGTTCTCGCGCAGTTTCTTTCGCAGCGTGGCTAGGTGGTCGCGGTTGCGTGTTTCCACCGTGCAAAGGACGTGCACCGCCGAGACATCAGAGCCGGCGAAAGCGCGATCGTGCACCACTTGTTTGATGCTGGCACCGCTGGCAGCGATTTGTGCGGTCAGATCTGCGAGACCGCCGGGCCGATCGCTAATCACGGCGGTGAAGCGAGAAAGTCGTCCGTCGGCCACGAGCCCGCGTTCGATGACGCGGCTCAAGACGTTGGGATCGATATTTCCGCCACAAAGCAAAAGCACGACGCGTTTGCGGGCGAGACCTTTTAGATCGCCGGACAAACAGGCCGCGAGAGGAGTGGCGGCCGCACCTTCCACCACACCTTTCTGCAGCTCAACGACTCGCAAAATGGAGAGCGCGATTTCTTCTTCGGTGACAATGACGGACCGGTCGACCCGCGATTTTGCAATCTCGAATGCATTTTTCCCGACCTGTGGAATGGCGAGACCGTCGGCGAGAGTCGGTTGCATTTCGATCCGCGTCGGTTTGCCCGCTTTCAAGGCAGCGGAGAAACTGGCGACGCTTTCCGCTTCCACCGCGATGACTTTCACTTTTGGCCGCTTCGTTTTCACGGCCAGCGAAACCCCCGCGATTAATCCGGCCCCACCGACCGGCACGATCACGGCATCGACATTGGGAACCTGCTCCAGAATTTCTAAGCCCATTGTCCCCTGACCGGCGATGATCGACGGATCATCGTAACCATCAATGTAGGCTAGTTTTTCCTTCTCGCCGATTTCGTGCGCGCGCGTTTTAGCTTCGGCGAAATCTTTCCCATGCAGAACAACGCGAGCACCGAGCTTCTGACAAGTGGTCACCTTGATGAGCGGCGCATGCTTTGGCATTACTACAGTTGCAGGAATGCCCAGCAGCTTGCCCTGATAAGCGAGCGCTTGAGCGTGATTCCCGGCTGACGCCGCAATGACGCCTCGCTTTTTCTGTTCGGCGGGCAATTGCGCAAGCACATTGCGCGCACCGCGTTCCTTAAAACTCCCAGTGCGCTGCAAGTTGTCTAGCTTGCAGAAAATCTCCATCCCGGTGATGTCGCTCAACGGAATCGAGGGCAGACAGGGGGAGTAATAAACCGCGCCCTTGGCTCGTTCGCGTGCTGCTTCGATATCGGCAAAGCTAATCACGCGATTGCATACACCGCGCCTAAAAGGGCGGCAACGTTTTCGAAGCGTCAATGTCCCGATTCAGCTGACAACGACACCGTCAAGCGACGCTCGCACGCTTTCTGCCAGCTGTTCTGGATCGAAAGGTTTCGACAGAAAAGGCAGATCGCTGGCCGGGGTGTCCAGCGTTATCTCGGGCAAATAGCCGGAGGTGAGCAGAATTTGCGTGGACGGGCTGTTGTTTCGCGTCCAGTCGGCGAAGTCGCATCCACTCATATCAGGCAGCACAACGTCGCTAACGACGAGGTTGACGATGTTGCACTGAATCAAGCGTTTGGCTTCGTCGGCGCGAAATGCTTCCAGGACGTTGTAGCCAAGCATCCGCAACGTCCGCACCGCGACATGTCTCACGCTGATGTCGTCTTCGACTACTAGGATTGTTTCGGTGCCGCTGGGCAATTTCGGGCGTTTGCGGTACGGAGCCGGTGGCGGTGCGACAACCTCCGGGAGATAGATGTACACAGCCGTGCCTTTTCCGAGCTCACTTTCGACAATGATGTGTCCGCCGCTCTGGCGAACAATTCCATAACACGTAGCCAAGCCGAGGCCGCTGCCGTGGCGATCGTCTTTGGTGGTAAAGAACGGCTCGAACAGATGCTCTTTTACGTCATCCGTCATCCCCATGCCGTTATCGATCACGCTGATGCTCACGTATTTTCCGGGCGGCAATTCCACTCGGGACTTGCCATTGCTAGAAATCGCCTCGGTCTTTAGCACCAACGTGCCTCCAGCCGGCATCGCGTCTCGCGCATTGACGGCGAGGTTAATAATAATCTGGGTGAATTGATCCGGATCGACCTTGATGTGCTTCTTTTCCGGCATCAGCTCGCACAGGACCGAGATGTTTTCGCCAAGCAGTCGAAGCATCGAGCGCTCCAGATCATGGATCAGCTTGTTCACGTTCAGCACGCGCGGTTCCAACGGCTCGCGACGACTAAAAGTTAGAAGTTGTTTTGTCAGTGACGCGGCGCGCCCAGCGGCACTGCGAATCTCACTCAAGTATTTGGCTCCCGTTCCGCGACCCTCGACCTCAGCAACGAGCAGATCACTGTAGCCGAGGATCGCGGTCAGGAAGTTGTTGAAATCGTGAGCGACGCCGCCTGCGAGTTGACCGAAGGCTTCCATTTTTTGGGAATGAGAAAGCTGATCATGCAGTTGTTTGTGCGCGGTCACATCCATCAGCACGCCAATGAACTTCACCGCTCGCCCACTGCTGTCGCGAATAATCAAAGCACGTTCCATTAGCTGGAGATAATGCCCCTTGGCATGTCGAAAACGATATTCGCCCGACCAATATTCGGCTTTGGATTTGATGGCCTCCCGAATTGACGCCGCAGTACGCGAACGATCCGCCCCATGAATCTGCCGTTGCCAGAATGCAATCGTCTGATCTGACTTACCCGGGGAATAACCGAGAAGAGTATCGAGGCCCTGCGGCCAGGTGAGGTCGCCGTTCGCTAAATTCCAATCCCGAACCGCATCGTTTGTAGCCCGGGCAACCAACTGATGATAATCCGCATCTTGCGTCGAAGCGGTTTTCCGCGGAGTCTTCCGTTGGTTCTCATTATTTTTCTGTTGGGGGGAAATCTTCGGTTTCCGTTGCCGCGTCTGGATGTGAGATGCCGTAGTTGCTCGCATTCGCCGCGCCAGTGACGCCCAGGTCAGAAAAAAGCTAATTCTGTGCCGCTAACGCGAGAGGGTTGGAGATTTGGCGAATTGGCGCCTTGATCGAAACAGAAAATGCGTTTGTAAGCGAAAATCTATGGAAAACATGGTCGTGGTTTTCTCAAATTTCGGAACTGAATTGTATCGCTTGCCGTTCATTTCTCTCCACGCTGCGACTCAGCCGCCGCAGACGGTTTAATTGAGTGCGATAGCCTTGGAAGCGCTCACCCGGCCAACGTTTTCTTCATGCTCAATGTGAAAGGTGAGACGGACATATTTGGCTTCGACTCCGAGCATCGAGACATTGAACAGACGCTTACGCTGAAATGACACCGCTCCGTCTACCGATGTCCACTTGTCGCTGTCGGCAGACAACTTCTCGTTTGCGACCGCGATTCTGAGTTCGCCGCGTGCCGGCTTATTCTCGTTGATGAAGGTGAAGCGATCGAGCGTGGAACTTCGTGCGAGGAAAATGATAAACGTCGTGTCGCCGTCGGGCAGCGGAGAGCTGACTGTGTTTTGTTCCATCACGAGATATTTGGTGGCGATCTGGACCTTTGCCACGGCCGCCGTCTTTTCCCTGTCATTGGGAGTTGGACTGGCGTGAGCGGCCGAAAATTTCACAAGAGCGCCAATCGCCAGTGCGATAGGGAACGTTGATCCGAGAATCTTCGGACAAGCTAGTTCAAGCCAGGACGCGCGTCGCATACAGGCATGGTAAAGCTTAGAGTACGCCACCTTGCCGATTATGTTTTTCCGGCAAAATCTTACTTAAAATCACGCCTCTTTTTCCTTGAATTTCATTGCTTCTCTGGCTAACCATCGCTGAGGGAAGGCGCTGGAATACTCTATAGTCGCCCGCTCAACGTGCCTGGAATAATTCTGAACTTTGTTGATACTTCCTTGCCGGAGTATTACTACTACCAGTATTCGGAATACTATAACCGGCCTATAGCTGTTTCGGAATCTGAAGCGACGGCTCGACGACGGCCGGCGATTTAACCTAGGTGAAAGCATTACGCGTACTTGCGATCGCATTGCTCACGGCGATTGCGGGAGCGGTTGTTTCGACCGCAGCTTCGCTTTACTTAACTGAACTCTATCACGTTTCCGATTTCGAAGGCGGACGCGGGATGCTGATCTTTTTCGCGCTGGCGCCACTGGGGTTCATCGTTGGCTTAATCATCGGGTTAATTGTTGCATTACTCAGTCGCGGAACGGGGTTCGGCGGCTTCGCGAAGGCGCAGGGAATTGCGCTCGGGATTACAATCGGCCTCGCTGCAATCGTTTCGGGCATTCTTTATCTGGCAGCGGATCATCCGCCGACACTCGACGGTAAATCGCTTGCGCTTGAGTTCGAACTTAAGATTCCGCCCACGCTGAAGCTGCCTGCTCAGCCAAGTGTGCAGACGTTACACGCCAGTCTTTACGCTAACGACCGTGACAATCGTTATGCGTTGCTTGATTACGATAAGATCGAAACGCGCGATGGGTTTGTTTTTGTTCCCGGCAAAGCGTCGTTGCTCTCCCAGACGTTTAACCGCGATCTACTGGTTTCGATCGAGAGCGAAGGCGGCGCCAGCCAGTTTATCAAGCTGCGGCTCCGCGCGAAGCCTAACAAAGAAGATGAAGCATGGTCGGATTGGATGATGGCAACGGAGCGCGCCGATCTTAGCCAGGTGCCGGAAGGAGAACGAATTGCCGTTCGCTATCGGGTGCAACCGGAAGAGTAGTTGCGGTCGTCCAATTATTGTCATCCCGAGCGAAACCGCCAGTCCGACTCGGACCCAGGGACCCCGTTGCGGAACCTTTAGGTAACTTCATCAGGATCCCTCGGCTGT
>Ga0209059_1000621_pt1 | contig 16204 bp, 14 predicted proteins | sample GraSoiAngelo_151_FD_186165 | JGI IMG/M metagenome (GOLD analysis project Ga0209059, IMG submission 186165) | Grasslands soil microbial communities from the Angelo Coastal Reserve, California, USA - 14_1009_12_20cm (SPAdes) (version 2) | ecosystem: Environmental > Terrestrial > Soil > Grasslands ...
GGCGTAACCGTCTTCGCCGGCGCGTTCCGGGCCGCCTGACGCAAAACCCACGACTCCGTCGACGTCCTCCGCCACGTAGATTCGCGCCGCGCCGTCGCTCAGGTTCCGTCGCCAGCGCTCCTCGTAATGGGCCTGGCTGAGCGAAGCGAGAAAGTCGTCCGGAAGGAGTCCGCGATAAGCCGATCTCCACGTGGCGACGTGGACGCGGGCTATCGCGGGCGCGTCATCCAGCTCAGCCGGCCGCACCAGGCTGACCATCGATTCATGAATCTATCGCGAATCGCACCGGGGTAAGCTTGCCGGTAGGGCCCGATGCAGTCCGTGGAGATCGACCCTGACTTCGATGGGACCCCACCACGCGGCCGGGCCCGGCGCGCGATCACCATCGCGGCCGCATCTCTGCTCGGCGTCACCGCTGCGTCGACCGCCTTTCTGCATCCTTCGCTGCCTGCGTTCATGACCAGCCCGCCAACCAGAGCGCCGGTGCAGGCCGCATATCGCACCGCGGCGGTGGATTTCATCGACGCGCGCACCGGCTGGGTGATCGTTCTCTCCGAGGCGGGCGACTACAGGATCCTGCACACTGCGAACGCTGGTGAGACCTGGACGCGCCAGCTGTCAGGGCAGAGCAAGAGCCGCCTTCAATATCTCAAGTTCTTTGATCGATCTGCCGGCGTCTTCGCGGTGGTGGGAACGCAACCCATTCTTCGCCACACCTCCGACGGCGGCCGAACCTGGTCGACGCTGCCGGCACTGACCCCGTCCGCCACCGTCGCCTCCTGGTCCTTTGCGGACGCAGATCACGGTTGGATGCTCGTCCACGAAGCAGACCGGCCCGACCCATCGGCAGTCAGGCTCTACCGAACTGAGGATGGAGGCCGCAGCTGGAGCGAACTTGGCCGCCCGGTGGACTCTCCGGATGCGGCATTCCTCATCCAGTTCTCGTCTTCGGGCACCCTGTGGGCCGCGACCGCCGGCTCTGGTCCGTACGCGTACAGGAGCACCGACTCCGGCGCGACATGGACGCAGGTCGGCCTTCCTGCGCCCTCCGGCGGCTGGCCGGCGACTGGTCGATTCTTCGTCGACGTTCAGCCAACGTCGGCCCGCGGTGCGATCGCGTCCGTGGTGGCGTTTGCACCGGTTGACGGCCGGATCGGAACCGGAGGAGCTATCCGTGGATTCCCGCCGCTACAGGTGCCGTTCTATGACGGGAGCCGTCCGAACAATTACATCTATCCGACGCTGATCGATCAGGTGGTCGGCGGTCCGTACGGCGCTGTGCAAGCTCCCCGAGCTGGGTTGTTCAGCACCCGCGACAACGGCGCGTCGTGGGCCGCGATCGAGCCGCCGTCGATGAGCGGGGCAATCGGCTACTTCGACGCTTCCAATTGGTGGTGGATCGGGTCAGGCGCCTGGTCGACCAGCCAGGACGGCGGCATCACGTGGACGCGATTGCGAGGTATCGGTGTCGTCGAGCCGTTGCCCGGATCGCTGCGCGTGCTCGACCGCGACCATGCATGGTTTGCAAGCTCGGCCCGCCCTCTGCTCGAGGCTACCGACGACGGCGGAGCGCATTGGCGAACGGTGTTGCTGCCTGCGATCGGGGATCCCGTCTACGCCCTGACGTAGGCGATGACCGCGCGGGCTTCGGCCACGACCTCGCTGTGTCCCTGCTCGACCGTGGCCTCGCAAAAGGCCAGCCGCTTCGTACGGTGCCGGACGGTCGCGCGGGCAATCAGGCGGCCCGGCTTGGCCGGGCGCAGGAAGTCGATCTTCAGGTCGGCGGTCACGGTCGTCTCGCCTTCCTCCGCCACCGTGAACGCGACTGAAGCGAGGGCTTCGTCGGCGAGGGTGGCGATCGCGCCTCCATGCACGATCGCCCCGCGCGAGGTCGGAAAGCCGTGCGCCTCGGCGGTCAAGTTGCCTTCGAGCACCAGCTTGCCGTAGTCGACCTCGACGAGCCGAGTCCCGATGTTGGCCACCATCCCCGACGCGGACCACTCCTTGTAGAGCTCCGGCAGGGCCTCGACCCCGTAGTGGTGGTCTTCGGCGCTCATCGGTCGAGCTTCCTGTGCAGCTCGATCACAGGGCTGACGAGGCGGTAGCCCATCTCTTCGTTGATGCGGAGAATCGGCGGGTTGTCTGCGTCGTTGTACGTGCGCACGCGCGTCTGGCCCGCCTCGACGGCCTGCGCAATCGATTCGTATTTCAGCGCCCGGGCTATACCTCTCCCGCGCACGGAGCGTGAAGTGCCCGTGTACGAGGTCGAAGGAATACCGCGCACGACCGGGTACTCGAGGACGGATGTTCCGACTATGGCGTCGCCTTCGCGCGCAATCCAGTAGCAGTCTTCGCGGATGGTGGGGTTGTCGAACCAGAAGCGCATCCATTCCTCGAAAGTCACCACCCGCCAGGGAACCGTCGTCGGGATATCCCGCTCCGACTCGATCGACATTGCATAGAGCTTTCGGAACTTCTCCGGATCCGAGTCCTCGCTCAGCGGGTGCAGCTCGACCTGCTGCTCATTCATTCGGCGCCTGCATTCGTCTCGCGAGCTGAGGATCCTTTCCCGATTCGCGACGAGGTCCAGCTCCGAGAGTCGCATCCGGCGGTCCTCCCGATAGCCGAGATCTTCCAGAACCGCGATTTCCCGCTCGATGTCCTCGCGGACACGTGCCACGGTGGTCGCAGCGCCTTCCGCCGCGAGCCAGTCCTCCCCAATCCTGACCAGCTCGGCATAACGGGCCGCCGACCACAGGTCGACCCGCAAGAGCGGCCGGACAGTGCCGAAGCGCTTCTCATCGACGTTCCAGAGCTCGTGCGATGCGGAGACATAGGCGACCGCGGCGCCGTCGCGCACGTCGATCAGGCGCATTGCCATCTCCAGCTCGTCGGTCATGCGCCATCGGTGCCTCAGCAGCACCGGGTCGCGCGGCTCCGCGGGGTCCCGGAGCGTTTCGAGGTCGGCGACGAGATCAGCGTGCTCGAGCCTGGCTGGGCGAAGCTCGAGCTGAAAAGTAGTCCCCGGCATGCGTTGACTAGAAGGTTAATCTTCCCGCCGTGCTTGCCCGGAGGGGGATCGGAGGACTTGGGGGGCGCCGGATCCGCTCCATACACCGGCTCGCGCTGTCGCCGGCATGCTGGGGCATCAATGAGGCCCGCGGCTGGGGCCACCAGATCGATGCCGAGCGCGTCCTGTCCGAAGCCGCGGCCGTCGGCGAGGGGGCGATCACGGCAGGACCTCCAGGTTTCCTGCCCGATCGCAGCGACCGGACCAAGGCGCTGCTTCGGCGACACCGGCTGCAGGTGGTGGCCGGCGAGGTGCAGGCGATCCTGCACCACCACGAGACCCGCGGGGCGGAGCTGGCACACGTCGACGGCCACGCGCACTGGCTCGCCGCCATCGGCGGCAGCACCCTGGTGGTTTCGGCGATCTCCGAGCGAACCCCCGGGCCCGCACGACCTGACACGCTGTCCAATGCGCAGTGGGCGCACCTGCTTCACCTCATCGGCTCGGTCGAGCACGTGTGCGCCCGGCATCGTCTGAAGCTTGCGGTCCAACCGAGGTTCGGCAGCACGATCCAGGGTCTCGAGGAGATCGAGCGCCTGCTCGTCGGGTCGGAGGCCGGCTTGTGCCTCGATATCGCCCATCTCGTCATTGCCGGCGCTGACCCCGTCGACGTGATCGAGCAGGCGATGGGTCGCATCCAGCACGTCCACCTCAACGATGTCGACCTCGATCTCGCTCGCCGCGTGCGCGACGGCTCGCTGGAATACAAGGACGCGGTCTCGCGCAACATGTTCAAGCCCATTGGCGAAGGCGGGGCGGACGTGGCGAGAGTCACCGCGGCGCTGCGCGGAAGCAACTATGGAGGCTGGTACACGCTCGAGCAGGACACGCGCCTCGCGACGACTGACGACCGGCCACTCGGGCGGATCAGCCGTTCCCTTGAGTTCGTCCTCCCGCTGCTTGCCTGACGCTCAAACCCTGCGGCCGGCGCCCGCCCAGTAGACGTCGCGCAGCTTGCGTTTCAGGAGCTTGCCCGCGGCGTCCCGCGGAAGCTCGTCGACGAAGTCGACCGACCGCGGCTTCTTGTAACCAGCGAGCCGCTCGGCGCAAAACTTGATGAGGTCGTCACCCGTCGCACGCATGAATGGACGCAGCTGCACCACCGCCTTGACCGACTCGCCCCACTCGTCGTCTGGGACGCCGATGACCGCGGCGTCCATCACCGCCGGATGCGCGTGGAGCACCGCCTCGATTTCGGCCGGATACACGTTCACGCCGCCCGAGATGATCATGTCGATGCGCCGGTCGCAGATGTAGTAGTAGCCCTCGTCGTCCCGATACGCAACGTCGCCAACGGAAAAGTAACCGTCGTGCAGGCTCTGGCTTGTCGCCTCAGGCCGGTTGTAGTACTCGGCGATCCAGCTGCTGCGGACCATCAGCTCGCCGGGCTCATCGATGGCGGCCTGGGAGCCGTCCTCGCGAACCAGGATGATCTCCTGGCCAGGTACTGCTGTCCCGCATGAGCCGGGCTTGCGTAGCTGGTCCTCCGGGCGAAGCACCGTGTTGACCCCGGTCTCAGTCGCGCCGTAGAACTCCCACAGCACCTGGCCGAAGGCGGCTTCGGCGCGCTCCTTCAGTACATAGGGACACGGAGCCGCGCCGAGGATGATCGCGCGCAGAGACGACGTGTCGCGGGGATTACGCTCCTGCGCGTCGACGAGTCGCTGGAGCAGTGTCGGCGCCATGAATGACGTGGTCACACGATGGCGCTGGATGAGGTCCAGCGCGTCGCCTGCATCGAACCTTGGCTGCAGGACCACGGTCGCGCCAAGGACTTGATGCAGGGCCGAGAAGAACGCGACACCGCTGTGATAGCCCGGTCCACACATCAGATGGATGTCCGATTGGGCAAGCTCGAAGATGGAGATGACCTGCAGGACATTGGCGATGTCGACGCCCTGCGGCCGCCACGCACCTTTGGGATTGCCGGTGGTTCCGGATGTGTAGATCATCGAAGGGCCGAGCCCGCTGCCGACCGCGTCGAAATCCTCAGACGCCTTCCGCATGAGCTCGCGATACGAAAGCCACTCTGTAGGAATCCTGTCACCCACCGCGACGAAGCGGACGTCGCCCTTCGTGCCCGAGGACGCCGCGGCCACCACGTCGACGTGGTCTGGCCCTGCGGCCACAACCTTCGCTCCCGAGTCGTTCAGCACGAATGCCACCTCCGGTCCGCGAAGGCGATAGTTGACCGGGACGATCACGAGGCCCGCACGCCGGAGCCCGCTCGCGATCTCGGCGCCCGCGACCGAGTTGAACGACATCCACGCGACGCGATCGCCCTCCTGGCAGCCCAGGTCCGAGAACGCGTTGGCGACCCGGCTCGCACGCCTGTTCAAAGACGCAAAGTCGAGGACTTCCTCGCCGCAGATCACGGCGGCCTTGTCCGGCAGCGACTCGGCGTGGCTCGCCAGGAAGTCGAATTCCACGCCCTGATGCTAAGAGTGCGAGGGTGTAGCGGCGGTAGGCGAGGGTGTCGGCTTCGCGGAGCAAAGGGTGTTGCCAGCGAGCCCGAAGGTCGTCGCAGTGGGCGGAATGCTGCCCGTGATCACCACCCGGTACCGGTAGCAGCCGCCCACCAACGCCCACGAATCGATCGGCCCCCAGTGATGGAACAGCACACCGGTGTTCAAGGGCGGGTAACTCGCGAGCACTGCGGGCGTCGCGTCGGCGATCGTTTCGATCGGAGACGTCTTCGACGAGTCGAAGCGCCACGCGTAGACCTTCGTCAGCGGCCGGTTGGCTGGCGTGTCGGCGGCGGCGGGCAGCATGGTGGCGGTGAGCAGGCCGTCGACCATGGCCTGCGGGCCCGGGCTGGCCTTGACCATCGCGTACGTGCCGCCCTCGATCGGTCCGGACCAGGCCACGCCGGAGACGTTGGTGCCGGTGAGATATTGCTTGGCCGGTGCCATTCCGTCCGGAGCGGCTGCTGCATAGAGCTCGACTTCTCCGCCGACAGCGACGGCGAGCTGGTTCGCGTCGGGACTCCAGGCGAGCCCGTCCGGGTGCTGCAGCTTGGAATTGACGCGCTTCGGAGCCAATGCGGTCGGCGTCGAGCGAGGCGAAGTAGTTGGCACCGCGGTTCCCGTGGCGCTTGGCGACTCGACCGGCAATGCGCTGTTGATGCTTTGGATCATCGCCCCGTGATCCGGCAGGGCCACGGCGACCATCGTCCCGTCCGGACTGATCGCGATCGGTCCGTCATCGGGACCGAGCTTGAGCGGAAACGGGTTGAGCACGCCCGCTTCGGCGTTCAACCAGTACCAGGTGCCGGTGCCGAACGCCCGCACGGCAAGCAGGCCCGAGTTTCCGGGCACGGCGCCCTCCGTGAAGAACGCCGCCTGCGACGGAGGCTTGGAGAGAACTTTCAGCGGGGCGGCTTCTTTTGTCAGGTCGAGCGCATCGACCTCGTAGGTCGTGCAGCATCCGACGGTCAAAGCGAGGTAATGAGCGTTCGCGACCAGCCCGATGGGACCTTCGCTCTGCGAGTCTTGCGACGCCGCGATGGGCTCGATGGTCCCGGCGAACGGGTCGACACGGAAGAGCCAGTCATATGGAACAACGCCCGCGGTCGTCCGCCTTTCGGCCGCACGGTCATCGTGCAAGGTGAAATAGAGGACTGGATGGTCGACGTTGGGGGCCGGCGCCCAAACGGGGCCGGCGACTCGAAAGGTTCCCGCCTTGAGCGGAGCGACGATCGTGGCCTTGCCCGTGGCCGGATCGAGCACACCGACCCCTCCGTCGGCGACATAGGCGATCAATCCCTGAGCCAGCGCGCCTGTCAACGGCGTCGGCGAGTGGGCAGGCGCCGCCGTCGATGAGCTGCATGCGCCGAGGAGCAGGGCTGCCGCGACCGCGGCCAAGTACCTAGGCATGAGCAGCCGATCTTATCGTCACGAGTTACCCCAACGATGGCAGGCACGTTTCGGGTACTGAAGTGCATTCAACAGGTCACATCCTTGCCGGGTTCACCCGCAAGAAATTGGTGCTTCTGGCTGCGATCGGGACGTTCGCCGTTGCTTGTGGCGCAACCGGCGCCGGATCAGGTTCGAACCCCAGCCCGGCTCCAAGCGGAGGCATGGGCTTCGACGTCACGGTCACCGAGACCGACCACGCGGTGACCATGCGCCCTGGGCAGAAGCTGGAGCTCGTCCTGCACGCGCCCAACGGCATGAACAACTGGACCCATCCAGAGTCGCACGACACGTCGGTCCTATCGCCGATCGTCGACCCGGCAGCCACCGCGGCGCGAGGCGTGACGCTGGCGGCATTCGAGGCCAAAAAGGCGGGCCAGGCTGAGATCACCTCGAACGCCTCACCAATGTGCTCGCCCGGTCAGGCGTGCCCGATGTACCTGGCCGTCTACTCGCTGAAAGTCACCGTCACGCAGTAGCAGGCGTGCTGGCGGCGCGGATCGTCGCCGCGATCGCGTCCAGCTGGGCGCGCTGGGGCGGGTGCTCATAGGTGCCCGGGAACGTCAGACCGAAACCGTCGTTGGGATAGCGCGGGATGACGTGAACGTGGAAGTGCGGCACGTCCTGGAACGCGACCTCGCCGTCGGCCACGAAGAGGTTCACGCCGGCAGCGCCGAGCGTGTGACGCGCCAGCGCGGCCAACTTTCGCGCCACCTTGAAGGTGCGCATCGCGGCCGTCTCGTTGAGGTCTGACATCAGGACCGCGTGCTCGCGCGGGACGACGAGCATGTGGCCGCGGGTGATCGGCTGGACGTCCATGAACGCGACCACGCTGTCGTCCTGGTAGGTGAAGCTCGCCGGGGACTCGCCCCGCAGGATCTCGCAGAAGACGCAGTGGTCGCTCAATTTCGAGCAGAAGCTTAATCGGCCGTTCAGGAATCCGAGTCGGTTTGAACCTCGATCGGCGCCGGCTCGGCCTGAGGCGCCGTCGCGCCGTTGGTCGAAGCCTCGCTGCCGGCCGCGTCCAGCACCGGTTCCGCGCCGTTCGGCGAGATCGCGGTCTCGCCGTTCGCGCTGTCTTCCACCGCCACGCGGCCCCGACGCCGGCGCCTCGTCCGGCGGTCGCCGCGGTGCGGCCGGGACAGGCGCTGAACCTGGGAGCGGATGCCCACACGCTGGCACGCCGTCACCACCGCGCCGACCCCGGCCACCAGGCCCTCCTCCTTGCAGTGCTCGAAGAGCGGGCCGAACAGCTCGGGCGCGCCGCCGATCACCGTCTTGGAATCGCCGACGATGACGAGCAGTTTCTTGGCGCGGGAGATGGCGACGTTGACCCGGTTGGGGTCGTTCAGGAAGCCGATCGCGGCGCGGTCGTTGGAGCGCACGAGCGAAAGAATCACTCCATCCGACTCCCGTCCTTCGAACGCGTCGACCGACTCGATGTCGTCTGGCGGGACGATGCCTTTGAGCGCGCCCTGCAGCCTGTTGACCTGCGAGTTGTACATCGCGATCACGGCGAGGTGGGCCTTGCGCACGCGCCGCCGGATGATCGACGTGATGTCCTTGCACAGCGCGACCTCGAACTCGTTCGCCACCGACCGCTGAGCGTCGCGGTACTCGTCCTGCGCCCCGGTGTCGACCCACACCAGCTCGCGGTCGAAGGGCCAGGGCAGCGGCATCCTCGGATGCGGCGCCTCGTGGATGAGCTTGCCTCCGTAAAAGAGGTCCGAGACGACGCGGCCGATCGGTTCGCGCATGCGGTACTGGCGCGGCAGCATGATCTTCGAGCCGGCCGGCACCTTGTCCCAGATCCAGCCGTAGAAGCTGTCGTCCCGGACCAGCTCGTCGAGCGGCTGCTCGACCTTGAAGGTCGACGCGGCCTCCTCCATCACGGGTGGCAATTGGTTGAGGTCGCCGATCATGACCCAGCGCTTAGCCAGGGGCATCAGGGCCAGCGCCTCGTTGGCGCGCACCTTGTTGGCCTCGTCGAGGATCAGCCAGTCGAAGACTTTGAAGCGCAGCCGCGAATCGATGGTGAGGCGGTTGCACGTGCCGGCGACCAGGTTGTACGGCTCGAGATCGTCGCTCTCGACGAGAGTCGGGCGCAGCCGGCGGGGCACCTTCCCCGGTTCGGCGATGCGGGCCTGGCGGACGTGGGAGAAGCCGAGGAGCCGCTCCTGTCCGGTGTCGACCGCGTCGTTGGAGTGCGAGGACATGAGAATCGACGCGTTGGGGTTGCGTCCGAGAATGCGGCGGATCGACTCCACGATGGCGGTCGTCTTCCCGGTTCCCGGCGGGCCCTGAATCAGATAGAGCTGCCCCGGCCTCATGCCCATAACGCGCGCGACCGCCTCGGCCTGCTCTTCGTTTGGATCGGGAAGGTGATGGGCCTTCTTGCCGTCCAGGGCGACCCGCGGCGGGCTGCCCAGCCAGCCCGTGTCGGCAAGCTCCGCGGCGAGGGCGCCCGTGCGTGGGCTGCCGATCTGCAACTGGCGGATGACCGAGCGCTGGGCTTCGAACATCTCCACGCTCGCCGTCGGAAGCACGATGCCTTCGTCGGGCAGCGGGTCGTAGCGGCGGAAGCTCACCCAGAGGTTGGAGCCCTGGACCCGGTCCAGCGCCATGCCGCGGTACTCGGGGAAGCCGGCCGAGCGAACGGTCAACGAATCAATGCCCCGGTAGATCCGCCCGTCGGCATCGTCGACCAGGTGCAGGATCGCGCGCACGTACTCGCCGCCGCGCATGTCTTCGCCGCAGTTGGGGCAGTGGATGCCGTTCGAGGTCGGCACCTCGGTCTCGCATTTGGGGCACTCGATCCACTGCTCGGTCGCCTCGTAACGCCTTACGGCGGCCTCGGCGAGCTTTTCCCTGTAATCGCGCAGGTGCTCGATGAACCGCATGGTCGAGTCGAGCATCGGGTGGCCCTTGGCCTGCTCCCGGAGCACGATGGCCGTGAACCCTTCCAGGTCTCCGTCCCACTCCTTGACCACGTGCAGCTCCTGGTAGCCGAGCCGCAGGCGGTTCTTTTCCATCTCGTAGGCGCCCTCGAGCTCCTGCCAGTCGCTGATCTCCAGGGCCAGGCCCATCGGTGTCCGGCCGAGCTTGCCTGTCAGGAGGGTGGAGCTGACCTGGCCGATGAACTCCAGAGGCTTCTCAGGCTTGACGATCGTGTAGGTGCCGTCGATGACCTTCTGCTCCTGGAGCACCTGGCGCAACAGTTCCGCGCCCCCGTGGGCTTCCAGGGCGAGGACCTTGGCCGCGGCGGGCGTGCCCGGGCGCACGCGGATGCCGAGCCTTCCGGTCTGGATCTCCTCGCCGGGAATCTCCGGATTCCAGAGCGGGAGGACGTCCCCGGGTATGGGCGTGCTCATGCCAGGTGAGCCTTGAGAGTTGTGAGGAGGAAAGTTTTGATCGGGATCAAGTGAGGTTAGAGGGGTCCCCAGGCGGGACCTAGCACCCCAACGGGCAGGGCCTACGTTACCACACCCCGCCGTGGGTCAGAATTTGAACGCATTGTGGAAGAACCGGCTGAAGCCCTACGACCTGCTGTCGAAGGACGAGGTCAACACCATCCACGAGCATGCCATGACCATCCTCGAGGAGATCGGCGTCGACTTCCTACACGACCGGGCCCGTGACCTCTTCCAGAAGGCGGGGATGCGGATCGAGGACAACCGGGTGCGTTTCGAGCGGGCCTTCGTGATGGAGCAGATCGCGAAGACGCCCGCGACGTTCGAGCTCCAGGCCCGCAACCCGGCGCGCACCGTGACGCTCGGGGGCGACAACGTGGTCACGGCGCCGGTTTACGGGCCGCCCTTCGTCACCGACCTGGAGCGCGGGCGGCGCGGGGCGACGATCGAGGACTTCTCGAACTTCGACAAGATGTCGCAGGCGATCGACCAGATCCACTGCGCGGGGGGGACGACGGTCGAGCCGGAGGACCTGCCCCTGGGGACGCGGCACCTCGACATGGTCTATTCCCATATGCGGTGGACCGATAAACCCTTCATGGGCAGCGTCATCTCCTCCGAGAACGCGCGCGACACCATCGAGATGGCTTCAATCGTGTTCGGCGGCCGCGAGAAGATCGAGAAGACGCCGGCGGTGATCAGCCTGATCAACGTCAACAGCCCGCTGCGCTACGACGACCGCATGCTCGGCGCGCTGCTCGAGTACTCCGAGGTCGGCCAGCCGGTGATCGTGACGCCGTTCCTGATGGCGGGCGCGATGTCGCCGATGGGCCTGGCCGGCACGCTTGCGCAGCAGACCGCGGAGGCGCTGGCGGGAATCGCTCTGGTCCAGCTGATCAGGCCGGGCACGCCGAGCGTCTACGGATCGTTTCTCACCAATACCGACATGCAGTCCGGCAGCCCGGCGTTTGGCACGCCGGAATCTGCGATGGGCATCCTCGCGAGCGCCCAGATGGCGCGCCACTACAACCTGCCGTTCCGCGGCGGCGGGGCGCTGACGTCGTCCAAAGCGCCGGACGCGCAGGCCGCGTACGAATCGATGATGTGCATGTGGCCGACCATCCTCGGCCGCGTGAACTTCGTCCTCCACGCCGCGGGCTGGTTGGAGAGCGCGTTGCTCGCGTCCTATGAAAAGTTCGTCATCGACGTCGAGCAGCTGCGCATGTTCGAATGGATCCTCACGCGCGGCATGCCCGTTGATGAGGAAGGCCTCGCGATGGACGCGTTGCGCGAGGTCGGGCCCGGCGGCCATTTCCTTGGCGCCGAGCACACCCTGCGCAACTACCGCACCGGCTTCTACAGGCCGTGGATCTCGTCGACCGAGAACTTCGACCGCTGGAACCGTTTCGGCGCGCGCACCGCTGACGTCGTGGCGGCGGAAAAAGTGAAGCAGCTCCTCGCGGAGTATCCCGACCCGGGCATCGATCCTGGGATAGACGAGCAGCTTCAGGAGTTCATCACCAAGCGCAAGGCGGATATTGGCGACTCCTGACCAGGCGGCCCGCAAGCGGCTCGGTTACCTGCTGAGCAAGATCGCGTCGGGTGCGCCCGCTCCGGCGAGCGGGTCGGCCGCGGCCGCGGTCGTCGCGACAGCCGCGGCCCTCTTGCAGAAGGTCGCGATTCGCACTCCCGGCTGGCCCGGCGCCAAGGCCGCGCATACGCGCGCTGAGGCGTTGCGCATGCGCTCGGAGGAGCTCATCGAGCTCGATTCGCTCGCCTACCTCGCTTTTGTCGAAGCGGTGCGATCGGGCGACGGCGTCGAGGCGGCCCGCCAGAAGACGATCGATGTGCCGATGGAGATTGCCGGAGCGGCGGCAGATGTGATGGAGCTTGCGCGTGAGCTCGAGGCCAATGGCAACCCGAACCTGCGGGCGGATGCGGTCGCAGCGGCAATCCTGGCTGAGGCGGCCGCTGCGACCGCCGCCATGCTGGTCGAGGTCAACCTCGCAGCCAGTGCTAGCGCGTCACGTGGCCGGCCAGCCGTTCGAGGCCGCGCAGATGATCGCGGTCGTGGCGAAGCGCGATCTCGAGATAGCGATCCACCGTCACGTTCCCGTACTTCTCGTGGACTCCCGTCAGCACAGTCCGGTGGTCGGGGTCAAGGGTCTTCACGTAGCCGATCAGCATCAGCCGCGTCGCGGTCCACTCGTCCAGAGCGTCGTCGAGGTGGATCCCGCTGAAATCGGCTCCGTCGTTGGTGAAGAGATCGAACGTTGGATTCTCTCCGGCGGCGATGGCATGAATTCTCGGCACGTAGCAATCGCGTTCCGTGGCCGCGAGATGCGCGGCGATGTCGCGGAGGTCCCAGGCGCCAATCCTCGCCGTCGAGTCTTCGGCCGAGATCCTGAGCATCGCGGTCACAAGCTGCTGGCTGGACTCCAGCTCATCCAGGATGGTGTCGCTCACTCCGGATTCAACAGCCTGGAGCGGGGATTCGATTCCGTCAGCTCGTCGATCACGGCGCTCAGCACCTGGTCAGGCACGCCCGCGCGCTCCTCGATAGGACCCCACGCCCAGCCGTCGAGGTACGCATCCATGTCGGTCGACCCATCCTTCATCGCGTAGGCGTCGATCGCCGCCTGAAAGTAATCGGGAAGCATGCCCTTGACCTCGGTGCTGTCCTCCCACGCCTTGACCTGGGAGGGGATGTGCTTCCAGTACATCACCTGGTACTTGGCCACGGTGTTATGAGACGAGGGCCGAAGGCCGGGAGGGGGTAGCCGCACACTCCACTAACGCGGCAAGTCGGTCTTCGAGTTCCCCAAGGCCGACCTCCTTGATCTCGAGCGGCAAGCCCAGGTAGTCGGCGATCGCGGCGGCCCGTGCGGCCAGGCGCGGGTTCGGAACCTGGCGCAGGTACAGGACCGCCTCGTAGTTTCCAAAAAGCATCGGCTTCAGCCCGGGTTCGCGATCGAGGCCCAGGCCGCGGACCACGGCCCGGTCGAAGTTGCGGACGAGCCAGTCGGTCAGGAAGAACGTCCCCGGCCGCTGGTCCGTGATCTCCCGGAACTGCTCCTCGCCCGCGTACATCTCGTAGCAGTGCGGTCCGCGCAGCCGTAGCGCACCAACCTCTTCTAGGAGCGGCTCCAACTTCCCGGTCGTGCCGCAATCGCCGTACACGACCACCAGCTTTTCGTAACGAGGACGAAGGGCATGCAGCTTCTCGCGCAGCTCGTCGACGATGCGCGACGGGTAGAGGTGAAGCAGGGCCGAGACTCCGTAGACATCGACGTCCCACTTGCGCCGGTCGACGATTTCCTTCACCTCGCGGCCCAGCGCGCCGCAGATGATCAGCGCGGTGCTGCTCACGTGACCCTCTCGAGTTGGGGAAAGCCAAGCACCGAGATGAACGAATCGTTGAAGTCGGAGCGCCCGGACAGCTCGATGTATTCGATGCGCGATGGCAGCTCGAACGCGACCTGACGCTCGCGGTACGAAAGCAGGGCGATCTTTGCGCCCTCGCCGGCGGAGTTACCCACGGCGATGATTCGATCGACGTCGACAGGCGGCACCAGGCCGATGATCTTTGCGCTCTCCGGATTCAGGTATGACCCGAACGAGCCCCCGAGGAGTACTTCGTCCAGGTCATCCGCGCTCACGCCGAGTATGTCCATCAACACCTTGATCCCGGTCGCGATCGATCCCTTGGCGAACTGCAGCTCGCGGATATCGCGCTGGGTGAGGTAGACGCCGTCGGCGAGCAGGAAGGCTCTCATCCCGTCGACGTCGATCAGCCGGTCGCGAAGGGGATGGTCGGGCACGTCCTCGGGCTTCTTGAAACGCCCCGAGTAATCGAGCAGGCCTGCCAGCAGCAGCTGCGCCACGGCGTCGACGAGGCCCGACCCGCAGATGCCCTCCGCGCGCATGTCGCCGCCGATGATCTGGAGCTCGACTGTTTCCCCGAGCTGCACGCCTTCGATGGCTCCAACCGTCGCGCGCATGCCGCACTTGATCTGGCTGCCTTCGAACGCGGGCCCTGCCGGTGCCGCGGTCGCGAGCGCGCGCTGCGCGCTGCCGAGCACGATCTCGCCGTTGGTGCCCACGTCGACGAAGACACGGAGGCGGTCTTCGCGTACGACGCCCGTCGCGAGCACGCCGGCCACGATGTCGGCGCCGACATACGCGCCCAGCGCGGGCAGCGTCTGGATATAGCCGTGCGGATGAATCTGCAGCCCGACCTCGCCCGCCTCGACCATGAGCTGGTCCATGAAGGCGGGAGTGAACGGCGCCATCGCAAGCGGAGTCGGATCGATACCGAAGAGGAGGTGAAGCATCGTGACGTTGCCGACGACCACGGCCTCGTATGTCTGTTCGGGCGTCACGCCGGTCTCGCGGTAGAGCTCGGCGAGGATCGAATTCATGGTTGCGATCACCGCGGCCTGGAGTTCCTGGATCGCCTCCCGCCCCGCCATGCCGTGGCTGATGCGCGAGATCACGTCGGCGCCAAAGGGGGCCTGGCCGTTGAGCGTCGAGAGCACTGACGCCGCCATGCCCGTGCGGAGGTTCATCAGCGTCCCGACGAGGGTGGTCGTGCCAACGTCGAACGCGACTCCATAGCAATCGCCGGTTGTATCGCCCGGCTCGACCGCGACGAGCTGCTCGCCTGAGAGGACGGCCGTGACGCGAAAGCCAGCCTCGCGAAAGACCGATGGGAGTGTGCGCAGGACCGATACGCCGGCCACCATGCCGTGCCCCTCTGCGGTCAGCGCATCCTTGAGCCGCGCGACATCGCTGCGCTGGTCCTCCATCGACGGCTCGGCGAGCTCGAGGTAGACCTTTCGGACGTTCGGGTCGAGGATGACCAGCCGCCCCAGCCCCATGGTCGCCGCTTTCGGGACGCGCAGCAGCTGCGGCACCTCGCACGTCATGTCCTCGTACACGTGCGCCTGGCACGAGAGGCGCCAACCCTCCGCGAGCTCCGCCGGACGCAGCTGGCGGTGATCCGCAGTCTCGGCGTCCTGCCTTCCCGTGATGACCCGAACCTTGCACTTGCCGCAGGTCCCCCGCCCGCCGCACGTCGAGTCGATGGGGAGGCCGATCCAGTGCGCCGCGCTGAACAGCGTGGTGCCGGACGGCACTCGCGTGGTGCGCTCAAAAGGCAGGTAGGTGACCTCGAGCTTGCGCTGGATCACTGGCCGGCTCGGGCGAGATCCGCTCGGTACGTCGAGATCCATCGCATCGCGTACTCGTCATGTCCTAGGAGAAGGTCCCCGGCCAGCACCGCACGTCTGATCTGAGGCTCGAGCGGGTTGGTGATCGCGCATGTCAGGCCGGCATGCATCGCCAGGGGAAGAAACGCCGCGTTGACCGCCGCGCGGTCGGGCAGCCCGAACGAAACGTTGGATGCGCCGCACGTCATGTTGTTGCCGAGCTCGTCACGGATGAGCCGCATGGTCTCGAGCGTGATCAGGCCGCACGTCGGGTCCGCCGCGACAGTCATCGCGATGGGGTCGATGATCACGTCCTCCTGCGGGATGCCGTGGTCGGCCGCGCGTTCGATGATCCGGCGCGCGAGCGCAAGCCGCTCCGAGGGCACCATCGTGATGCCGGTCTCGTCGTTGGCCATCCCGATCACCGCGGCGCCGTGCTTTTTGACCAGCGGAAGGATGCGCTCCATTCGCTCCTCCTCCGCGGTGACCGAGTTGACGAGCGCTTTCCCCTGGTACGCGCTGAGTCCCGCCTCGAGCGCCTCGATGATCGACGAGTCGATGCAGATGGGCAGGTTTGTCACGTCCATCACGGCCTTGATC
>Ga0209059_1000622_pt1 | contig 16199 bp, 16 predicted proteins | sample GraSoiAngelo_151_FD_186165 | JGI IMG/M metagenome (GOLD analysis project Ga0209059, IMG submission 186165) | Grasslands soil microbial communities from the Angelo Coastal Reserve, California, USA - 14_1009_12_20cm (SPAdes) (version 2) | ecosystem: Environmental > Terrestrial > Soil > Grasslands ...
GCGAGCTGGTGGACGCCGAGCCAGAAGCGAACGGTGCGCTGGTGCTCCGCCGGGGTGACCGGCCGGTCGCGAAGCGGCCAGAAGCGAACCGACCGGTAGAAGGCGTAGATGCGCGGCGCGAGCTCCGGGTCGCCGCGGAAGACGGAGCGGCGCGCGGCCGTGATCCAGGCGCGGCGGCCCGGGGGCGTGTAGACGAACGCATAGCCGTCGAGGAGGCCGCGGACGATTCGGCCGACGAGCGGACGGTGCTTCTCCTCGTAGCTCTGCGAGACGACCCAGACGGACGCAGCGGACCGCGGCCGGAAGTCGGTCAGCCGCGCGAGGACGTCGACGCCGACCCCGCGCTGAAGCAGCCGCTCGTAGTCGGGCTCGTCCAGCACGACGGCATCGGCGCGGCCCGCCGTGAGCGCCGCGGCCCTGGAGGACGACTCGGCGAGGGCGCTCAGCTTGACGTCGGAGCTCGGGACGCCCGCCCGTGCGAGCGCCACGCGCACGAGCGTGTCCCCGTCGAGCCCCGGCGCGTCGAAGGCGACGCGGCGGCCACGCAACGCCTCCACCGAGCCGATTCCGCGCCGCGCGACGAGCACGAAGTCCGAGGCCATGTTCTGGCCGAGCACGACGCGGATGTGCGCGCCCTCGTCGGCCGCGCGGATCGCCGTCGAGTAGGGCATCGTCGCGAGCTGGACGTCCCCGCGGACGAGCGCGACGACGGCGTTCGCGACCCCGCCGAGGAGCCGCACGCGGACCGCGACCCCCCTCCGGCGCAGTCGCGCGAACGCCATCCGGTCGGCGACGTCGCCCGCGTCGTAGGCGAAGGGGTAGCCGACGTCGATCCTCGGCGCTCGCGAGACGGTGCGCTGGGCGGTCCCGCTCGCACAGCCGGTGAGGGCGGCGGCCGCAGCGGTGAGCGCGAGGACGGGCAGGCGAGCTCGGGGCACCGACCCGGTGAGTCTACGAGCTGGCTTGCCGGCGACTCGCGGCCGCGACGACGTCGAGGACGTGCTCCTCGGCGCCCGTGCGGATCAGGTCGACGACCCTGCGCCCGCCGACGAGCCCCGCGCGCCGGTTCAGCACCTCCTCGAGCTCCCGGCCGTCCAGGCCTGCCTCGCGCGCGGTCCGCATCAGCCGCTCGACGAACGGCAGGGGACGGCCGTTCTCGTCGAACTGCCACGAGGGGTAGAGGTAGTCCTGCTCGCCCGGACGGCGGATCGCGTAGAGCTGCCCCGCGCGCCGCATCGAGTCGATCCGGCCGGACTGCGTCCCGAGCTTCGCGGCGAGCCAGGAGGTGGTGAGCGCGCGATCCTGCACGCGGCCATTCTCTCGGTTCTTTGCACGCACGGCACCCGAAGCCGCAGAATCGGGCGGTGCGCATCAGACGCCCTTCGTCGTCGAGCGGTCCCGCTGTGCGCCGGATCCTCGTCGCGACCGACCGCTCGCAGAGCGCCGACCGGGCCGTCCGCTGGGCGGCGGACATGGCCGAGCGCTACGAGGCGGAGCTCCTCGTCCTCCAGGTCGTCACGGAGCGGGCGGCGGCCGTGCTCCCGGAGCTCACGCGGTTCGCCGAGTCGCTCGGCGCCCGCGCGCTGGTCGAGATCGCCGCCGAGGACCCGTCGGAGGCGATCGTGCGTGCGGCGGCGCAGGAGAAGGCCGACGTGCTCGTCGTCGGCAACGTCGGCATGAGCGGCCGGCGCGAGTTCCTGCTCGGCAACGTGCCGAACCGTGTCTCGCACAACGCGCCGTGCACGGTCGTCATCGTCGACACCTCGGAGGGCCGGCGGTGACGGTCGAGGGCCCGCTCCTCGGCCGCGCGACGCGCATCGCGCGCGTGCTCGCGAAGCACGGGCTCCAGGACCGGCGCTCCGACGAGTCGACCCGCGAGCGGGCGCGGCGGCTGCGGACGGCGCTCGAGGAGCTCGGCCCCACCTTCGCGAAGCTCGGCCAGGTGCTCTCGACGCGCCCCGACCTCCTGCCGCCGGAGGTCGTGGAAGAGCTCGCGTCGCTCCAGGATCGCGTCCAGCCGCTCCCGGAGGCCGAGGTCGTGGCCGTCATGGAGGAGGAGCTCCGCGTTCCGTGGGAGGACGTGTTCGCGGAGATCGACGCGGAGCCGCTCGCGGCCGGCACGATCGCGCAGGTGCACGCGGCGCGGCTCGAGACCGGCGAACGCGTCGTCGTGAAGGTGCAGCGGCCGACCGCGCGCGACGAGATCATGCGCGACCTGGGCCTGTTCCGGCTCTTCGCCGAGAAGGCCGGCGACCGGCCCGCGTTCCGGGACCTGCTCGACCTGCCGCTCGTCGTCGAGCACCTTTCCGCGTCGCTCGAGCGGGAGCTCGACTTCCGCCAGGAGGCGGCGAACATCGAGCGGGTGACCAGGATCGTCGCGCCGTATCGGCGGCTCGGCGTGCCGCGCGTGCACGAGCGGCTGTCGACGGCGCGCCTGCTCGTCCTCGACGAGATCGGGGGCATGCCGGTGCGCGAGGCGCCGGCGGGCGAGGCCCGGCTCGAGGCGGCGCGGGAGCTCTTGGACGCGTACTACCTCCAGATCCTCGGGGAAGGCTTCTTCCACGCCGACCCGCATCCGGGGAACCTGCGCTGGTGGGAGGACCGGATCTGGTTCCTCGACTTCGGGATGGTGGGCGAGGTCGAGCCACGCGTACGGGCGCTCGTGCTGCTCGTGCTCCTCGCCTTCTGGCGCGAGGACGCCGCCTTCCTCGGCGAGCTGTTGGTGATCCTGGCCGGCGAGGACGCTCCGGCCGACGTCGACATGGCCGCCCTGGAGGACGACCTGGCGCGCTTCGTGGCCCGCTTCCGCGTCGGCTCGCTCCGCGACCTCCAGCTCGGGCCGATGCTCGAGGGGCTGATGGAGATCGGTCTCCAGCACGGGATTCGTGCCCCTGCCTCGCTCGCGTTGGCGGGCAAGGCGTTCGCGCAGGTGCAGCTGACGGTGGCGGAGCTCGATCCGACGCTCGACCCCTTCGCCGTCTTCAACCGCCGTGTCGTCCGCGGGCTCGTCGACCAGGCGCTCTCGGGGCTCGACCCGCAGCGGGCGCTCTACGAGGCGCAGAAGCTCCGGCTCCGGCTGACGCGACTCATCGACGCGTTCGAGCGCGTGACCGGTGCGCGACCGGGCCCGCGTCTCGAGGTCCATTTCCGCGGCACGCAGCCCCTCGAGCGGCGGCTCGACCTGCTCGCGCGCCGCCTGGCCCTCGCGGGGACGACGGGCGCGGCGATCATCGCGTCCGGCGTTACCGCAGCGTCGAGCCACGCGGCCTCCTGGGTGCCGACGACCTTCGGGGTCGTCGCGGGCCTCTTCGGCGCCTTGCTCCTGATGGACGTGCTGCGCCGGAGCCGGTAGGCACGGCCCCAGCGAAAGAGCCAATTTACAGCGACTTTACCGAGCGCGACACCAGTTTCCGGTTGAACCGGGAACTTCTTCACCGAGGGCTCTCACCCTCAGGCGATGGAAGGAAGGTGTTTTCGATGCGCAAGACACTCGTGCTGCTCGCAGCACTGGCGGCGAGCCTCCTCGTTGTCGGGGCCGCAGGGGCGGCGCCGCGGCAGTCGGTGACGATCTCGCTCTCGCGCCCGAGCGTGGTCTACGGCGGGAGCGTCACGCTGTCGGGCAAGGTGTCCGACCGCAAGGCGGGCGAGACGGTGGACGTGCTCGCCGAGGCGTCCGGGGCAAGCAGCTTCAGCAGCCTCGGGAGCGTCAGCACGACCGCGGGCGGGAAGTGGACGGACGTCGTCCAGCCGACGATCGAGACGGCGTACCGGGCGACGTGGAACAGCACGACCAGCTCGACGGTGACCGTCAAGGTGCGGCCCCAGATCACGCTGACGCTGATCAACCTGGCCACGGGCCGCTTCTCGACCAAGGTGACGGCGGCGCGTTCGTTCGCCGGGAAGTTCGTGCTCGTGCAGCGCGTGAGCTCCACCGGCGTGACGACGCTGAAGAAGGTGACGCTCGACGCCGGCTCGTCGGCGACCTTCCGCGTGCGCCTGCACCATGGCCGCTCGCGGCTTCGTGTCGTGATGCCGACCTCGCAGACGGCACCCGGCTACATCACCGGCATGAGCAAGGTCCTGACGGTGAGCCGCTAGTAGCGAGAGGACCAGAGTGCGGCCGCCTTCTGAGCGGCCGCATTCGACTTGCCGTCCGGCTCGTCCGCGAGGACGAGCGCTGATTCGTCCTCGCGGCCGAGGCGGAGGCCCGGTCGCGGCGGTACCGTGGCAGCGTGAACAGAGTGATTCGGATAGCCCGCGAGCGGTTCGGCGACGCCGTCTTCATCGCGCTCGGGATCGGCGCCGAGATCGAGATCGCGGTGACGCACCTGCACGTCGAGAAGCTGCCCGCAGCCTCGCTCGCGCCGTTCTGGGCGCTGCCGCTGCTCCTGCGCCGCCGCTTTCCGATCGGCGCGCCGACGTTGGCACTGCTCGCCATCGCTTCCTCCGTGGCGATCGATCCGAAGGGCAACAACAACCTGAACTTCCCCTTCTTCTGCGCGCTGGGCGCGGTCTTCGCCTTCGGAGGTGTCCTCGAGCGGCGCAAGGCCTACGCGGGCTACGGGATCTCGATCGCCGTGCTCGTCTTCGTCGCCTCGATGCTCCCGAACAAGTCGGTCGGGAACTACCTCTGGCCGCTCGTCCTCTTCAGCGCGGTCTGGGCGGCCGGCTTCTTCCTCTCGAGCCGGAGCCAGCAGATCGCCGAGGCCGCCGAGCGCGCCGACCGCGCCGAGCAGGCCCGTGAGGAGGAGGCGCGCGCCGCGGTCGCCGAGGAGCGCGCCCGGATCGCGCGCGAGCTCCACGACGTCGTCGGCCACAGCGTCAGCGTCATGACCGTCCAGGCCGCCGCCGCTCGCCGGCTGCTGCTTCCCGAGCAGGAGCGCGAACGGCAGGCGCTGCTCGTCGTCGAGCAGACCGGCCGCGAGGCGCTCGCCGAGATGCGCCGGCTCGTCGGCGTGCTGCGGCGCCCGGAGGAGGCGCCGGCGCTCGCGCCGCAGCCGAGCCTCGGGCACGTCGACAAGCTCGTCGCGCAGGCGCAGGACGCCGGGCTTCCCGTCGAGCTGCACGTCGAGGGGAAGCCCGTGCAACTTCCCGCCGGGGTCGACCTCACGGCGTACCGCCTCGTCCAGGAGGGCCTCACGAACGCCGTCAAGCACGCGCGCGCCGAGCGCGCCGAAGTGCTCGTCCGCTACTCCGACGGCCAGGTCGAGATCACCGTGCGCGACGACGGGCGCGGCGGGGGCGACGGAAACGGCAGCGGCCACGGTCTCGTCGGGATGCGCGAGCGGGTCTCCGTCTACGGCGGCGAGCTCGAGGCGGGCCCGCGCCCCGAGGGCGGTTACGCGCTGCACGCACGCCTACCGGTGTCGTGAGGCTCGCACAGGAACCTCGGCGCGCTCGACCGGTCATTTCAGACGGACACACGGGCAAAGCCCGCGCGTCCTGACGCGGCGCCGCCGAGTCGGCGCCTTCGGCGGCGAGCTCGAGGCGGGCCCGCGCCCCGAGGGCGGTTACGCCCTGCACGCACGCTTGCCGGTTTCGTCGCCGCAAGCGTTCAGGTTGAATCCGCCGGGCGTGGATCTCCCGACCGGCACAGTCACGTTCCTCTTCACCGACGTCGAAGGCTCGACGGCGCTGCTGCGCCGGCTGAAGGACGGCTTCGCCGAGGTGCTCGCGCGCCACGAGGCGCTGCTGCGGGAGGCGGCCGAGGCTGCCGGGGGCCAGGAGTTCGGCACCCAGGGCGACGCCGTCTTCTTCGTCTTCCGCAACCCGAAGAACGCCGTCGTCGCAGCCGTCGAGGCCCGACGGGCGCTGGCGGCGGCGGAGTGGCCCGAGGGCGTCGAGCTCCGCGTGCGCATGGGCGTCCACACCGGCGAGGCCGCCATCGCCGCCGGCCGCTACCTGGGCCTTGCGGTCAACCGGGCAGCCCGAATCTGCGGGGTCGCCCGCGGCGGGCAGATCCTCGTGTCGCCGACGACGCACGCGCTCGTCGAGGAAGCCGAGCACGACTTCCACGGGATCTCGTTCCGCGACCTCGGCGCGCAGAGCCTGAAGGACTTCGACCGGCCCGTGCCGATCTACGAGGTCGAGGCCGCCGCGCCGACCGAGGCCGGCGCCGGCGCCGATCCTGGCCCGTCGCGCATGCGGCTCCTGATCGTCGACGACCAGGCGCTCGTCCGCGCGGGCTTCCGGATGATCCTCGAGGCCGAGGAGGACATCGAGGTCGTGGGCGAGGCGGCGGACGGGCGCGAGGCAGTGGCGGAGGTGAACCGCCTGCGGCCCGACGTCGTCCTGATGGACGTGCGCATGCCGGAGGTGGACGGCATCGAGGCGACGAGACGCCTGCTGGGGCAGGACGGCGTTACGACGAAGGTCGTGATGCTGACCACCTTCGACATGGACGAGTACGTCTACGAGGCCCTCCGCGCCGGCGCGAGTGGATTCCTGCTCAAGGACGTCCCGCCCGAGCAGCTCGTCGCCGGAATCCGCGCCGTAGCCTCGGGCGACGCGCTGCTGGCGCCGTCGGTGACGCGGCGCGTGATCGAGGAGTTCGTCCGCCGGCCGCCCGACTCGGTGCGCACGCCGCCGGCGGCGCTCGCCGACCTGACCGCTCGGGAGACGGACGTGCTCGAGCTGATCGCGCGCGGCCTCTCGAACGCGGAGATCGCGAAGGAGCTCGTCGTCAGCGAGACGACCGTGAAGACGCACGTCGCCCACGTGCTGATGAAGCTCGGCCTGCGCGACCGCGTGCAGGCGGTCGTCTTCGCGTACGAGTCCGGGGTCGTCCAGCCCGGCGAAGGGTGAGGCGGGGTCGTCCGAAAGGACGACGTCCGCGCCGAAGAAGATCGGCCGCCGAGCCGACCGCAAACCGTTCGCCCGGCCGACGATTTCGCGGCGCCCGCGGCCTAGGTTCCTCCTCGTAAGCAAGCGAAGGAGGAACACGATGATTAACGCAGGCGACACGATCGAGAACCCCATCACCGGGGAGCGGATCGTCTTCAACAAGACCTCTCGCGAGACGGGTGGCGAGGCGGTCGAGATCGAGGTCTACGTCCGGCCCGGCGGCGTCGTCGCAGCGGCGCACGTGCACCCGCGCCAGACCGAGCGGTTCGAGGTGATCTCGGGCCGGATCGGCATGAAGCTCGGGCGCCGCAAGCTCGAGGCGGGCCCGAACGACATCGTCGTCGTCGAGCCCGGGACGCCGCACAGGTTCTGGAACGCCGGCGACGACGAGCTGCACTTCGTCACCGTCGTCAAGCCCGCGCTCCAGTTCGAGAGGCTGCTCGAGACGATGTTTGGCCTCGCCGCCGACGGCAAGACGAACCGCAAGGGGATGCCGAACCCGCTCCGCCTTGCGGTGATCGCGAAGGCGCACTTCGACGACGTCCGGCTGCCGTTCCCACCGGCCTGGATGCAACGTGCGGGGCTCGCGCTCGGCGCTCCGCTCGGCCGCCTGGCCGGCTACGAGCCGACGTACGTCCCGGCGGGCGATCCTGCGGCAGCGCTCGTCTGAGGCCGCCCCAGCCAGCGAGACGGCCGCCAACGGGCGGCCGTCTCGCGCTTGACGTGCCGTCGAGGGCGTCGGAGAATCGCCGCATGAGAACCGTCGTCCTCGCTGCCGCAGTCGTGCTCTTCGCCGCGACGCCGGCCTTCGGCGCCGGCGCGACGTACACCGTCGGCCCGATCGCCGACGTCAGCGCGTCGTGCGCCGGCCAGAACGCCGAGGTCGAGGAGGCGACCGACCCGAGGCTCGGGTACGTCTACGAGTCGTGGATGGGCTGCCGCGGGATCGCCTTCGCGCGCTCGACCGACGGCGGCGCCACCTTCGGCACCGCCATCTCGGTGCCCGGCTCGGTCGGCTCGAACGTGAACGCGTGGGACCCGGCGGTCGCCGTCGCGCCGGACGGCACCGTCTACGCGGTCTTCATGATCTCGAAGTCGAGCCAGTGGTATCCGATCGTGGCCGCGTCCTTCGACCACGGCGCGACGTTCTCGCAGGTCACGTTGCTCGTCCCGCCCGACGCGAAGAACTGGGGCGACCGGCCGTTCGTCGCCGTCGGCCCGGACGGAACGGTGTACGTCACGTGGGACTACGGACCGGAACGGACCTCGGTCACCTACCTCTGCGCGACGAACGGCAGCTGCGCGTTCGCGACCGGCGACCTCAACGTCGTCATCCAGAAGTCGACCGACCGCGGCGCGACCTTCGGCGCCATGACCCCGATCAGCCCGGGCTTCCCGGCGAGCGGAGGCGACAGCGCGCCGCTCGTCGTCGAGCCGAGCGGCCGGCTCGACGTCCTCTACCAGGGCTACCAGATCACCGACACGACGACGTACACGATGAACCCGGCGTACAGCTACTTCACGTCGTCGTCGGATCAGGGGAAGACCTGGTCGGCGCCGGTCCGCGTCGGCGCCCAGGGCGGCACGATGTCGCTCGACGAGTGGTGGATCGACGGCGACATCGCCATGGACGCAGGCGGGAACCTCTACGCGACCTGGGACACGCAGGGCACGAACCCCGACGGAAGCGCGAACGACGTCGGGTGGCTGTCGTACTCGACCGACCACGGCCTGCACTGGTCGGCTCCTCTGCAGGCGCCGACCGATCGGCTCGCCGTGCCGCACGTCATGCAGGTCGCCGGCGGAGGCGCCGGCGTCGCGTACGTCGGCTGGCTCTCGAGCAGCGACCCGCGAGGCTACGCGCAGTACCTGCGCGCCTTCTCGATCAAGTCGGGCTGGCTCTCGGCGCCTGTGCAGGTCTCGACCGAGTTCGGCGACACCTCGGTCTGGCCGGGCGATACGTTCGGCATCGCGACGCTCTCACCGACCGACCTCGTCCTGAGCTGGGGCAGCGCCACCCCCTCGAGCGGCAAGAAGTCGGACATCTTTGCGACCCGCGTCGCCGTGCATTAGCGGCGGCGGCGCCGGGGCAGGCGCCGCTCGACCAGGCGCGCGAAGACACTCATCAGGCCGCCGAGGAACGCGCGCTCGAGCCGGAGGAGCGCTTTCCGCCGCCGCCTCACCCTCGCCTACCCGCGCGGCGTCGGCTCGTGCTCCGCCTCGGGCTCGGGCTCCGCGTCCAGCTCCTCCTCCCACGGGTCGAGCGGCTCGGCGTGGCCCTCGACCTCGGCGGGGAGCACGCGGACGTGCTTCGGCCGGTCCTCGTCCTGCTCGGCCTCGCCCTCCTCCGCGGCAGGACGCTCTCGGCTCCAGAAACGCCTGCGGCGCCGCGGCTCCTCGGCGACGGGCTCTTCGGGAGGCTCCGGCGGCGGCTCTGGCGCGGCTTCGGCCTCCGGCTCTTCGGCCCCGACGACGGCCTCCGCGATCTCCCGCCGACGTAGGAGCCCGCGACGAGGCGGCCTCTCGGCAGGCTCCTCGGGCTCTGCCGGCTCCGCCGGCTCCGCCTCCGCGGCCTCCGCCACGATCGTCAGCTCCTCCTGCTGCTCCGCCTCGGGCTCCTCGGCGGGCGGAGGAAGCGTCCACTCGGTCGCCTCGCCGGGTGGAGGCTCCGCAGGCGGCAGGGCGACCGGCGGCTCTTCGGCGGCGGGAGCGGGAGGCGCGGGGGGCGCCGGGGCCGCGGCGGGTAGGACGTCGCGCTCCCGCGAGGCGGCCCACTCGGTGATCGCGACGATCGCGAACGCGCCGGCCGCGGCGGCGACGATCCAGAGCGACCTCAGGTCGGCGATCGACGCCGCGACCGGAACGGCGATTACGAAGCACGCCTCGACCGCCCAGCGGAAGACGGCCTCCGGCACGCCGGGGCGCGCGTGCTCGCGCGTCGAGTACGACGGGAGCCACGGCTGCTGCGTCCAGCCGGCAGTGCGGAGCGCGCGCAGCTCCTTGCGGAGCTCGCCGGCCTGGTCGCGGAAGACCTCGACCGCCTCGATCGTCCGCAGGGTCGCGTCGAGCCGGGCGAGGTGGCGGTAGAAGGCGTCGAACGCCTCGCGCACGCGCTCGGGGTCGTAGCCGCGCTCGGCGTACGGGATGTCCTCGACGCGCGGAAGCGGTGAGGCGCGCTGCTCCTCGTGCTCGGCGGAAGGCCAGGAATCCTGCATCTCGCCCAAGTATGACCACAGGGGCCGGCGACGGGTTCGGCTACACCTTCGGCACGATCCGCATCGTCGGCTTCGGAAGCGGTGTCTTCGCGTCCTCGGCCCAGGTCACCCGGTTCAGCGCCTCCGCGACAACCGGCGAGGTCCTCGGCCACCAGTCCGGCTCGTGGCCGGCGTACGTCGGCCAGGTCTCGAGCGGGATGTCGTCCCCCGCCTCCGTGCGGAACTCCGCGAGCTTCTTCTGCGCCGCGTCGGGGCCGAGCTGTTCGTGGAGCATCTCCACGAGCGTCAGGAAGCGCGTGAACCGGTGGCTCTTCCAGTCGAACTGCGTGCACACGGCCTCACCGGCCTCCGCGCCGCGAACGACGAGCGTGTCGACGACCTCCTTCTTCATGTCCAGGTTGAGCCCGCCCTCGGTCTTCGTCAGCCGGATCTGGCAGATGCGATCGCGGTAGCCGGGCAGCTCGCCCTGGAGGCTGTCGCGCCAATTGAGCGCGGCGTCCAGGAGCTGGCGGAAGAACGTGAAGAGGTTGTTCACCGACGAGAAGCCGGGTCGCCGCGGCGCGCCGAAGAGGACGTAGGGCTCCTTCTCCCGATCTCGCGCCTCCTGCTCCTTCGGATCGGGGTACGGCTGGAGGTCGAGCCCAAAGGTCGGACGGCCAGGGAAGAGGGCGTCGAAGAAGTGAATCGGGAAGTTGCTCGAGATGCCGCCGTCCGACATGCAGTGCTCGACGAGCTCACCTTCACGCGTCGGGTGCGCCGACCAGAGGGGAAGCGTCGAGAGCAGGATCGGAAAGCTGAGGCTGAGCCGGGCGGCTGCGACGATCGGGAGGTCGTCGGCCGGGAATGGGTAGAGCATCCGCGAGCCGTGCGGTCGCGGCCGGCCGGAGCCCTTCATCGCCTCGACGACCGATGGCGGGAAGAAGCGCGCCATCTCGTCGGGGTCGAAGAGGTAGGACGTCCAACCCTCTCGGTTCGCGGGTAGGTCGACCGGCCGCGAGTAGCTCAGATCCGTCGTGATGAGCCGCAGGTTGACGACCGGATGCTCGAGGTCGGCGCCCTTCAGCATGCTGAACGTGAGCGGCTCGTCGAGGCCGAGCCCGGCGGATTCCTGGATCGTCCGGTGGAGCCAGTCGGTGAGGGCGGGCGGCCCGTCGGGATCCGAGTTGTGGCCGGTGACGAGGCCGAGCGAGTTGTCCATGAGGGCCTGGTTGGCGGCGAGGACGAACCGCGCGAGCGCGCCGAGCGCGACCGGGACGACGAGGGCGATCGTGACGGGGACGAGGAGGACCGCGCCGAGGACGAGAGCGACCCATCCCTTCCACGAGACGCCTGCGTCGACGATCGCCCAGGCGCCGAAGGAGGCGAGCGCGAACCACGAAGCGACGAGCACGCCGGCGAGCACGGCGAACAACCAGGAACGCCGCAGCACGAAGCCGGCGACGGTGAGGATCCGGCGCACCGTCGAGCCGCTGCCCGTCACCAGCGCGAGGCCCAGGTCGAGCACCGGCTTGCCCGCCGGAGTCGCCTGGAAGAGTCCCCGGATGAAACCGGGTTGCGTGATCTCCGTCGTGACCGCCTCCAGGTGGTCGAAGGCCGTCGGGGTGGGCTCTACGCCTCTCGTGGGGTCGCCTTGGCGCCGGTACTCGCACGCCGCCGCGACGACGGCGGCGATCGCACCCGCCGACGTGCCGCCGATGTTCAGCAGCCGGTAGTCCTGCGTGATCCTCCTGATCGCGCGGGGGTAGACCACACCGCTCGTGATCCCGCCCTTCATGACGAGATCGCATTGCTTGTCGGGAACCTCGACCATCGTGCCCTCCTCTCTTCACGCGCTCGGGTCAACACGCGCGGGTCCGGCTCCTGACTCTGAGTCAGCCGACGGGATCCGTCAAGGCGGCCGGGCTAGGATCGCGGCGTTGGCATCCGGTTCTCCTCGTCCGAACGTCCTCTTCCAGACCTACATCGCGGGACAGCGCCTCACAGCGCTGCTCGACCGGCACCTGGAGACGGCGGGGGTCACGAGCAACCCCTTCGGACTTCTGAGCGCCCTCGGGATCTGGGGACCGATCACCCCCACCGAGCTCGCCGGCCGAACCGGCATGCCCCCGACGACACTCTCGAGCGCGCTCGCGCGCGCCTCCGCGCGCGGCTACGTCCGGCGCCGGCCGAATCCGGACGACGGCCGTTCCCACCTCGTCGAGCTGAGCGAGGAAGGCGACCGCGCGTGGCGGGCCGGCTGGCCGGCGCTCCGCTCGGCGCTCGCGCGGTTGGAGCACGAGCTCGCCGGGTCGCTGGACGACGTGCAGGCCGCGATCGACCGGCTCGACGCTGCTGCCCGGGCGGCGCTTGACGAAGCTACGATCTCGCAGTAAAACTCCTGCGATATCGTACTACCCTCTTGGAGGCCGACATGCGCCGACCCCGTCCCGCCACCGTCCTGACGTGTCTCCTCGTCGTCGCGGCCGCGTGCAGCGGCGCCTCGAGCGGTCGCGCTTCGCACAACGCCGCGCCGACGGTCGTCGCGCGCATCCGCACGGGCTACAAGCCGTGCGCGAGCGTCGCGTACCGAGGCTCGCTCTACGTGGTCAACTACGGCGCGGGCACGATCGTCCGGATCGACCCGCCGCGGAACCGAGTCACGCGCCGAGCACGGCTCGGGCCGCGGCCGTGCGGCCTGGTGAGCGGAGGCGGTGCCCTCTGGATCGACGGGTTCGGCGACGACACCATCGACAAGTTCGATCCGCGCCGGTTCCGCGTCGTCCGGCGGATCCACGTCGGCTCGCAGCCGTACGACGTCGCGTACGCGGCAGGCTCGGTGTGGTCGTCGAACTTCGGGGACGGGACGGTCTCGCGCATCGACCCGCGACGCGGACGCGTCGTGGCGACGATCCGCACCGGTGGACAGCCCGGCGGCCTGCGCTGGGCCGCCGGCTCGGTATGGGTGGGCTCGAACCGAGGCCAGGAGATCTACCGGATCGACCCGGCGACGAACCGCGTCACCACCGTCCAGGTCGGCCGCGACTCGCCGACGTGGCTCGAGGCGACCGACACCGCGGTCTGGGCGGCCTCGGGACCGACCAACACGGTCGTCCGTCTCGATCCGGCGACGAACCGCGTGACGGCGGACGTCCCGGTCGGGACGTTCCCGGTCGACGGCGTCGTCGGGCCGGACGGCCTCGTCTGGATCCCGAACCAGGGCGACAACAGCGTCTCGCGGATCGACCCGGCGACGAACAAGGTCGTCGACACCGTGAAGGTCGGACCGCTTCCGTTCGTCGCCCGACGCGGCTTCGGCGACATGTGGGTCTCGAACTTCGGCGGCTTCGCCGTCTGGCGCCTACGCGCCGGCTAGTTCCCGCTCGCCGAGGCGCCGCTCGCGGCGCCGACCTCAGGACGGGCGGGCTTCGCCCGCGCGTCCGTCTGAAACGACCGGTCGACCGCTCTGGGCTACGAAAGCTCGCGCTCGAGCACGGCCGCGACGGCGGTGAGGGCGACGCGGGTCTCCTCGAGTGAGGGCTCGCGCGTCGTCAGCCGCTGGAGGGCCAGGCCCGGAAGGAGCAGCGCGCGCGCCGCGCGCCGGTTCGACGACTGGACGAGCTGCCAGAGCTCCATCGTCAGCGCGAGCGAGACGAGCGTGACGGCGAGCGGCGTGAAGACCGCCGTCGGCAGCACCCAGAGCCGGTCGAAGAGGAAGGTGACGGGCGCCACGAGAGCGGCGAAGTTCGTCCCGCAGCGGGGCGAGAAGCGCGACGGCCGCGCCTCACCGCGCCAGGCCGCGTCCAGGCGGCGCTCCTCGGCGGCGGCGATCGCACGGTGCTCGGCGCCGTGGAGGTGAAGCGTCCGGCCGCGCAGCATCCACCCGACGAGGCCGAGGGTGACGCCGAGCCCCACGAGGAGCCCGAACGGCGAGGGCAGGAAGAAGGTCAGGCAGGGTGCGAGGACGGCCGCGAGGAGCAACCACCGCTCCCGGCGGCGCGCCACGCCGCTCCGCCGGAAGAGCGGCGAGAGCGAGGCGCCCAGGCGAACGAGCCCGCGAACGAGCGGCACGTGCCGGAGCGCCCGCGGCGGCCGCGGCATGTCGCCCTGGCGGATCGTCCCGTCGCGGCCGGCAAACGCCCAGAAGCGCTCGCTGACGATGACGACGCCGTCGGGCCGCGCCATCCCTCCTAGGCGGGGAAGAGCACGTGCGGAATCGGCCCAGCGGAGGACGGAGGGCTGCACGCCTGCATCATCGACCTCCGCGCGGCCGCTCGGCAAGGGCCGAGCGGCCTACGCGGTCAATGATCTAGTCCTACCAGCGGCCGCGCGTGAAGAAGCCCATGAGCGCGAGAACCAGGATCACGATGAGGATGATCCAGAGAATGCTCACTGCCCACCCCTCCCTTTCGGTCGTTGGTGGAGCAACGGCCGAACGGCCTTTCGAGTTACGACAGGACGAGGTACAGCAGCGCGCCGGCCCCTGCCAGGACGCAGTAGACGGCGAACGGCGTGAGCCTGTTCGTCTCGAAGAAGCGCATCAGGAAGCGCACCGCCAGGTAGGCCGTCACCGCCGAGCAGAGCGCGCCGACGAGCGCCTGCCCGCGCACGCCGCTCCCCTGGTGGCCGAAGAGCTCCGGCAGCTTGAGCACCGCCGCGGCGCCGATGATCGGGGTCGCGAGGAGGAACGCGAACCGCGCCGCGTCCTTGTGCGAGAGGCCGACGATGAGGCCGCCGCCCATCGTCGCGCCCGAGCGCGAGAAGCCCGGGACGAGCGCGATCGCCTGCGCCGCGCCGACGAGGAAGGCGCCGCGCCAGCCGACCTGGCGCGCGATCCGCGCGTCGTCGTCGCTCGAGGTCTGCGGCGCCCGGCGACGCAGGAGCTCCGCGCCGTAGAGCAGGAAGCCGTTCAGGATCAGGAAGAAGGCGGCCGAGCGCGGGGAGGCGAAGATATGCCGGAGCTTGTGCTCGAGCAGGAGGCCGAGGATCCCGGCCGGGATCGTCCCGACGACGAGCAGCCAGCCCAGCTTCGCGTCCACGTCGTCGGGAGCGATCTCGCGCTCGCGGAGGCTGCGGCCGAGGCCGCGCACGATCCGCACCCAGTCGCGCCGGAAGAAGCCGAGCAGGACGATCGCCGTCGCGAGGTGGGTCGCGACGAGGAAGGTGAGGAAGTACGGGTCGTTCTGGTGGATGTTCCAGCCCAGGAGGCGCGGCAGGATGACGCTGTGGCCGAGGCTCGAGACGGGGAAGAGCTCGGACACGCCTTGGAGCAGGCCGAGGACCACGGCCTGCCAGTACGAGATCAGGCTCGCGAGCGGGATCGCGTCAGCTCCGCGCGTGCGCCGAGCGCTTCCCGCCGGTGGCGAACCACGCGTAGACGAGGCACGCGAGCCCGACGAGGAAGGACGCGATGCCGTGCTTGACGTGGTGGTGCCCGGAGCCGGCCTGGTGCCCCGGGATCCACGACGGGAGCGAGCCGGCGGGCTCGGCCCAGTAGACGATCGCGAGCACGATCAGCGCGATCCCGGCGACGACTGCGAGAGCGGTGAGGGCAGGGTGCCGCGGCATCGCGCGCCGGACGATACCCCTAGTGAGGGCTACTCGACGACGGGAAGGAGCAGATCGATCTCGTTGCGCCGACGGTAGAGCTCGAGGCTCGGCCGGGTCCGGTCCGGGCGAGCCGTTTCCACCATTGCCTCGAAGGTGGGGCCTATCCGCTCGTACACCTCCGGTGGCTCGCCCCGAAGACGCGCCCGCAGGTAGCGGCCGCCGGGAAGCGTGCCCGACTCCAGCCCGAGCGCGGCGGGATCGTCGCCCTCTCGCACCTGGACACACGCCCGATACTCCCGTGTCGAGGGGTCGAACGCCCCGAAGAACTTCCGCCCGCGTAGGCCCACCACCGCCTCCAGCCGCTCCCACCCGCGCCCGATCTCGACCGGCTCGTCCCTGGTTCGCAGGAACATCACCGCGGTCTCGGTTCGCTCGACCGGCGTCGTCACCACGTCGCTGGGTGCGCTCAGGTCTGCGGCCGCGTCAGGGACGCGCGGGCTGTGCCCGCGCGTCCGTCTGAAACGATGGTTTCGGCCGGTTGCGTGCCAAGCGGCCCCGCCCGTTGCGGGGCGTGCTAGGCCGCCGGCTCGGTGGTCGCTACGAGGTCCTCGGCCG
>Ga0209059_1000625_pt1 | contig 16153 bp, 12 predicted proteins | sample GraSoiAngelo_151_FD_186165 | JGI IMG/M metagenome (GOLD analysis project Ga0209059, IMG submission 186165) | Grasslands soil microbial communities from the Angelo Coastal Reserve, California, USA - 14_1009_12_20cm (SPAdes) (version 2) | ecosystem: Environmental > Terrestrial > Soil > Grasslands ...
CACCTCGGCGGCGGCCCCGGTGGCATCGAGCACTTCTTCCAGCAGTTCACCGGCCCGATGACGGCTTGGTGGAAGACGCTTGGATCGCCGGTGCTCACCCCGGAGGTGCAAAAGAAGCTCATCGACAGCGTTCATGCCGAGGTCGGATCGCGCACCATCGCGGAGCTGGAGGCGGAGCGGGACGAGATTCTGCTCGGGCTCATCGAACTGCGCACCAAGCGTTCCAAGACCGCCGCCCGGCACGAGGTCGCAGCCGAATAACGGGACGGCTGCAGGCCGGTGACAGCCCTCTGACCGAGCAGGAATTTACAAATGAATGACGCGACGACCCTGTGGACAGAAAAGTCCCAACCCGATCTGCTCACCGAGACACTTCAATCGAAGCTCGCGAATCCGGAGCGCAGTCCGGATTTCGACCTGCACGGCGCCGTCAATCAGGTGCTGAACGACGTCGGGCTGTCGACCTCGGACATTGGCGGGAAACTCACCTTCTACGGAAGCGATCCAATTCTCCAAAGCCCGCTGAGGTTTGGGACAATGGCTGCAATCGGCCTGGCTGCAAGGAGTGTAGCGGTGGCCGCTCTTTGGAGACAAGCCACCGGTGAAGGACAGGACATCTCGGTAGACGTGCGAAAGGCGCTGCGGCGTTTCTGCGGATTCTTTGATGGCAAATGGGAAACCGTCAATGACCGACCGCCCTCCCCAGGTGGTTATGCGGTTAGCCCATTCCTAAAGATGGCGGATGCGTTCTTTCGCGAGACACGCGACGGACGACACGTGGTGGCGCTGGACATTTATCCTCAACTCCTCGTACGCACCCTCGATTTTCTGCGCTGCAGCCCGAGTACCGAATCCATCAACAATGCCATACTCAAATGGGATGCTGCGGAATTAGAGCAGGCTGCGGCGGCCGAAGGGTTGGTTCTCGCGATGGTGCGGACGAACGAGGAATTTCGTCGCGAAGCGCAATATGAACAAGTCCTCTCGAAAATGCCGCTGATCACGGTGAAGAAAATTGGGGAGAGCGACCCCGTTCCGCTCAAGGCGAGCGCCAATCTCCCCCTCAATGGCATCCGCGCATTCGGAATGGGTCATGTCATCGCGGGGGGCGCGATGGGAAGAGACATGGCTCTATACGGCGCCGACGTGCTCAACATCTGGAGACCGCGCGATTCGGAGATAGAAGCCTTCGCGTGGGATGTCCAGGTGGGAATGCGTTCAACCATACTCGACGACTCGAAGGAGGATCGCGCACGGTTCAATCAGCTTCTTCAGGATGCCGATGTATTTTTTGCCAATAAGCGCCCAGGATTTTTGAAAAAGCACGACCTCGACGCCGAGGTGCTTTGCGAGCAGAAGCCCGGATTGATTCACGCAACCGTCGTTCTGCACGGTGAGAAGGGACCGTGGTCGAACCGGCCGGGGTTCGATGAAATCGGCGCCACGGTGTCTGGCCTCTTCACGATTGAAGGCTCCTTAACGCGGCCAAAGCAGCCGCCGATTGTGCCGATTTGCGACAACGTGGTCGCCTGGTTAGGCACGACGGGAATCCTTGCAGCCCTGCGCCGGCGCGCGATCGAGGGCGGCAGCTATCGCGTCACCGTTTCTCTAACCCGCACCGTGCTGTGGCTGCTTTCGCTCGGTATTTTCGATAAGGATTATGCGCGAGAGACTGCCGGATCTTCCGACGAGCACGCATACATCGCACCGGATCTGTTTACGGCGGAAACGTCGCTTGGAACCTATCAAGGAATGACGGACCAAGTGGTCCTGTCGCGGACCCCCGGCTCATTCAGAACCGTGCTTGTGCCGCGAGGCTCGAGCAAACCCGAATGGCTGGCGCGTTGAGAGCGCCAATGCCGAAAGGGAGTTGCTGGGCCATGAACGACAAACAGCCCGAACGAGGTGAGCCATGAGCGCAATTTTGGCCGAGACCCGGCGGGACGAGGCAACCGCCGTTGTCGAGGCGCCCCGCCGAGAGCGCAAGCGCGTCGTCATCATCGGTGGCGGCTTTGCGGGGCTCGCGGCGGCACACGCGCTGCGGTACAGCGATGCCGAATTGGTCCTGATCGACCGCCGCAACCACCACATATTTCAGCCGCTGTTGTATCAGGTAGCAACGGCGGTTCTCTCCCCCTCGGAGATCGCGGCGCCGATCCGTCAGCTCGAGGCGACGCAGCGAAACGTTACCGTACTTCTGGCGGAGGTAACCGGCATCGACATTGCCTCCCACACGATCGAGGCGTCCTCTCCGGGCGTCGGCGTCCGCAAGATCGGTTTCGATTACCTTGTGATCGCGACGGGCATGCGCCCGAGCTACTTCGGGCACGATGAGTTCGCGCGTTATGCGCCTGCGCTCAAGAATCTCAACGACGCCGAGACGATCCGAGCCAAAATCCTAGGTGCATTCGAACGAGCCGCAACGACGGAGGACGAAGGCGAACGCGCGCGGCAGATGACCTTCGTACTGGTCGGCGCGGGTCCCACCGGCGTGGAGCTCGCGGCGTCCTTGGCGCAGATGGTGAAGGTCACGTTGCGGGGCAACTTTCGCCGCATTGATCCGTCGAAGGCCAGCATCATTCTGCTCGACGCGGGCAAGCGGGTTCTGCCGACTTTTGCCGAGTCCTTATCGCGCAAGGTGGCGGGGCATCTCGACAAGCTCGGCGTGACGGTCCTACCCGGAGTCAAAGTCGAGACCGTCGACGAGCAGGGCGTGATCGCCGGTGGAAACAGGATCCCGAGCGCCACGGTGCTTTGGACTGCGGGGGTCATGGCATCGCCGATTCCAAAGATGCTCGGTAGCAAGACCGACCGGGCGGGGCGGGCGCTCGTTGACCCGTTCCTGAAGGTCGTGGACGCGCCGGGAGTGTTCGTGGTCGGCGACGCGGCATCGGTCATGCAAGACGAGCATCCGGTGCCCGGCGTGGCGCAGGCGGCGATTCAGGAAGGGCGCTACGTCGGGCGGCTGATCGCGAAAGAGCTGAAAGGGCAGAAGGTCAAACGTCCGTTCCGCTATTTCGACAAGGGCAACATGGCCGTTGTCGGCAAGAATTACGCGGTGCTGCAGCGGGGCTGGCTACACACAAGCGGTTTCCTGACGTGGCTGGTGTGGGCGTTCGTTCACGTCCTCTCCCTGCCGCAGCTGCAGAACCGGCTGCGCGTGCAGCGCCAGTGGCTCTGGTCATATTTCACCGGCCAGCGCAGCTCGCGTCTGATTCCCGAGCCGCCATGAACGCCAACTGTACCGAGCTGACAATGTCGGGATCACGTTCGACATGGCGTAGAATGCGGTCATGAGCGGTCGCGGCGACGAAATGATCGACCTCGTCAAGACCAATATCTGGCGCTGAGGACAAGTTGGATGCGGTTACCACTTGCACGTTCCCGATTGTATCGATTGGTGCTGGTTGGCGTCGCGCTGTTCGTCGCAGCCTGCCGCCCGGTAGGCGTGTTGGATCCGCAGGGCCCGATCGCCGCGGCGGAGCGGCTGGTGCTGATCAACTCTTTGGCGATCATGCTGGTCGTCGTGGTTCCGGTCATCATTACCACTCTGGCTTTTGCTTGGTGGTACCGCGCATCCAACCCGCGTGCCGTTCGCAGCCTCGATGTCGCCTATGAAGGAAGGATCGAGTTCGTCACCTGGTCGATCCCGGCGCTGATTGTCATCCTGTTGGGCGGGGTCACCTGGATCGGCTCGCATCAGCTCGATCCGAAAGCGCCGATTGCCGCAGATGCCAAGCCGCTGCGCGTCGATGTCGTCGCGCTCGATTGGAAGTGGCTCTTCATCTACCCCGATCAGGGTATCGCCGCGGTCAACCAGCTCGTGGTGCCGGCCGGCACGCCGGTGCAGTTCCGGCTTACCTCGGCGACCGTCATGAACTCCTTCTTCGTGCCGCAGCTCGGCAGCCAGATCTACACGATGGCCGGCATGGAGACGCATCTCAACCTGCTCGCCGACAAACCGGGCGAGTATCCCGGCATCTCGGCCAATTACAGCGGCGACGGCTTTGCCGATATGCGCTTCACCGTGAACGCCGTGTTGCCCGGCGATTTCGATAAGTGGATCGCACAGGCACACGGCGCCGGATCATCGCTCGACGCGGCCGGGTACGCCGCGCTGGCGAAACCAAGCAAGGCCGTGCCACCGGCCACCTTTGGCTCGGTCGAGGGGAACCTGTTCGAGCGCATCGTCAATGAGACGGCGGCGGGTTCCGACAATGGAGCTGCTGGCGCGGCCTGGTGTCCGCCGGCACTGCAGGCGGGAGGTTGACATGCTGGGCCGGTTGAGTTGGGCGGCGATTCCTTTCGACGAGCCGCTACCGCTGATCAGCATGGCGGTCGTCATGCTCGCGATCCTAGGTGTTCTGGCGATTGTCACGGTCAAGGGGTGGTTGCCCTATCTCTGGCGCGAGTGGATCACGAGCGTCGACCATAAGCGCATCGGCGTCATGTACATGCTGCTCGGCCTTGTCATGCTGCTGCGCGGCTTTTCGGACGCAATCATGATGCGCACGCAGCAGGCCATCGCGGTCGGCGGCGCCCAGGGATATCTCCCGCCCGATCACTACGACCAGATCTTTTCGGCGCACGGCACGATCATGATCTTTTTCGTGGCGATGCCGCTTGTTATCGGGCTGATGAACTTTGTCGTGCCATTGCAGCTCGGTGTGCGCGACGTCGCCTTTCCGGTGCTGAACTCGGTCAGCTTCTGGCTGACCGCCTCAGGCGCGCTCTTGATCAACGCCTCGCTTGTCATCGGCAATTTCGCGCGGACCGGCTGGATGGGGTACCCGCCATTGTCCGAGCTCGCCTTCTCGCCCGATGTCGGGGTCGATTACTACCTTTGGTCGTTGCAGATCTCCGGCATCGGCACATTGCTCAGCGGCGTCAATTTCGTGACGACGATCCTCAAATTGCGTGCCCCGGGCATGACTTACTTCCGGATGCCGGTGTTCTGCTGGACCGCGCTGGCGTCGAGCCTGCTGATCGTCGCGGCATTCCCGATCCTCACCGCGACGCTCATGATGCTGCTGCTCGACCGCTACGTCGGCATGCACTTCTTTACAAACGACGCCGGCGGCAACCAGATGATGTACGTCAATCTGTTCTGGGCGTGGGGCCACCCCGAGGTCTACATCCTGATCCTGCCGGCGTTTGGGGTGTTTTCCGAAGTTGTCGCGACCTTTTCCGGGAAGGCGCTGTTCAGCTACCGCTCGATGGTGCTGGCGACGCTGGGGATCTGCGTCCTCTCCTTCACGGTGTGGCTGCATCACTTTTTCACGATGGGAGCGGGCGCCGATGTGAATGCTTTTTTCGGCATCATGTCGTCGATCATCGCGGTGCCGACCGGGGTCAAGGTCTTCAACTGGCTGTTCACGATGTTCCGCGGCCGCATCGTCTACCGGACACCGATGCTGTTTGCGATCGGGTTTCTCGTGACCTTCGTGATCGGCGGCATGACCGGCGTGCTCCTGGCAGTGCCGCCTGTCGATTTCGTGCTGCACAACAGCGCCTTTCTGGTCGCGCATTTTCACAACGTCATTATCGGCGGCGTCGTATTCGGCGCCTTCGCGGGCTACAATTATTGGTTCCCGAAGGTGTTCGGCTTCACGCTCGACGAGCGTTGGGGCAAGGCCGGCTTCTGGTGCTGGCTCGTCGGTTTCTATCTCGCGTTCATGCCGCTCTATGTGCTGGGTCTCCATGGCATGACGCGGCGCCTGCAGCATATCTCCGACCCCAGCTGGCAGCCCTGGCTCCTCGTCGCCGAGGCCGGCGCAATCGTCATCATGTGCGGCATTTTCTGCCAGGTGGCGCAGCTCTATGTCAGCATCCGCACGCGCGAGCTGCGCCGAGACCTGACCGGCGATCCGTGGAACGGCCGAACATTGGAATGGGCGACCACCTCGCCGCCGCCGGCCTACAATTTTGCGGTGCTGCCCCAGGTCGAGACGATCGACGCCTTTTGGGAGATGAAGCGGCGCGGCTTGACCCCGGCACAACCCATCTATGAAACGCTGGAGATGCCGCGCGGCAGCCCGATCGGCGTCGTCACCGCCTTCTTTGCCTCGGTCACGGGTTTTGCGCTGATTTGGCACATTTGGTGGATGGCGATCCTTGGTCTTCTCGGAGCCGCCGTCGCGCTGCTGGTGTTCGGCTGGAGCGACGACCGCGAGCGCGAACTCACCGCTGCAGAAGTTGCGCAACTCGAACGGGCCCGGCGAGGCCTGAGGCAGCCCGCATGACCCTCACGACAAGCGACACCGCCCCGGCCGCAATTCCGACCGGGGTCGCCCGCGGCGGCGGCGGCCCGGCGCCGACCCGTATCGTCGTCGCTTACGGCTTCTGGATTTTCATCCTCAGCGACATCGTCATGTTTTCGGCGCTGTTCGCGGCCTACGCGGTGCTCTCGGGCAATACCGCCGGCGGACCGAGCGGCCGCGAGCTGTTCAACCTGCGCAATGTCTTCATCGAAACACTGTGCCTGCTGTTCTCGAGCTACACATGCGGGCTCGGGATGCTCTCGGCCGAGCGGCGCCAAGCCGGGCACTTCTTGATATTTGCCACGCTGACCTTCGGGCTCGGCGCGGCCTTCCTCCTCATCGAGATATCGGAATTCGCCGGCATGGTGAGCCGCGGCGCGGGCCCGTCGCGCAGCGCTTTTCTGTCCAGCTTCTTCAGCCTGGTCGGCACGCATGGCGCCCACGTCACCGCCGGCCTCGTCTGGCTTGTCTATATGGTTGGACAGGTCCTTGCCAAAGGCTTGCGAGCCGCCGTGCTCCGTCGTTTGGCGTGCTTCAGCCTGTTCTGGCACGCGCTGGATATTGTTTGGATCGGCGTCATGACGCTGGTTTACCTGATGGGAGCCCCGTGATGGATGGCAGCGCCCGCCTGTTCGGTGATCGGCCCCCCGGCGTCGAACAACAGGAGTCTACGGCCAATTTCCTCTCCTACACGGTAGGGCTTGGGCTCGCGATCCTCGCGACGATCGGTTCCTTTGTCGTGTCGCAAACGGACCTGTTGTGGGCGCCGGGCATTCCGGTCGGACTGGTCGTGCTCGCCTTCGCGCAGATCGGTGTGCACCTTGTCTTTTTCCTGCACCTCGGCAGCGGGCCCGACAACACGAACAACATTCTGGCGCTCGCTTTCGGCGTGTTCATCGTCTTCCTCGTTATCGGCGGGTCGTGCTGGATCATCGCCAATCTGCACGCCAACATGATGGCCATGCCGGCGCAGATGTTGCATTGAGCGGGGTGCGTGCCGGTGTCCGTCATCGAAGCGAGCATTGATTCAGGCGCCGTGGCCGCGCCGCGTCGCGGAGCTGCCCGAATTGGCGATTTCCTGGCGCTGACGAAGCCGCGGGTGATGTCGCTGGTCATGTTCACGGCCATGGTCGGCTTCGCCGTCGCGCCCGGCCGGCGAGATGCGCTGGCCGGCTGCATCGCGCTGTTGTGCATCGCCGCAGGAGCGGGCGGCGCCGGTGCCCTCAACATGTGGTACGAGGCTGACCTCGATGCGGCGATGACCCGAACTGCCGGGCGGCCACTTCCCCGCGGTCGCGTCTCACGCTCGGAGGCGTTGGCATTTGGTCTCGCCCTTGCGGGCGGCGGCGTGGCGATCCTTGGCCTGGTGAACGCCGCGGCCGCGGCGTTGCTGGCTTCTACGGTCTTCTTCTATGTCGTCATATACACGATGTGGCTGAAGCGTCGAACGCCGCAGAACATCGTTATCGGCGGCGCGGCGGGCGCGTTGCCGCCGGTCATCGGCTGGGCCGCCGCGAGCGGCCATATCGCGGTCGAGCCGCTGCTATTGTTTCTGATCATCCTGCTGTGGACGCCGCCGCACTTCTGGGCGTTGTCCCTCAACCGCGCCGGCGAATACGCCCGCGCCGGCATTCCGATGCTTCCGGTCGTCGCCGGAAAGAATGCAACCAAGCGGCAGATCCTGCTCTACAGCGTGCTGCTGGTGGGAGCCTCGCTGCTGCCTTGCGCATTCGGCTGTGCCGGCGCGCTTTACGGTGCGGTCGCGTGCATCGCTGACGCGGTGCTACTCATTTTGGCGATGCGGTTGCACGCCAGCAAGGATGATCGCGACGCCGCCCCCGCGCGCCGCCTCTTCGGGTTTTCGATCTTGTACCTGTTCCTGCTGTTTTCCGGCCTGCTGGCAGATGCGGCGCTGCCGCGATGATCGGTCTGACATCGTTCAGCCTGGAAATGTCGTCACCTGAAAATGCGCGAAGATCGTTCAAATAATGGCAGACGAGTGCAAGCGTCCCGTCAACACGGCTCATAAATAATATTGAACGCGCTCGTTGTCCCAGAGCGCCGTGGTCGAGGGGATAAGAAGAAATCGTGACACATGGGGTTTTGCGATGAGCAAACGCGTGGCCGATCTACTGGTCGAAACGTTGGAAGCTGCGGGCGTGCGGACTTGCTATGGGATCATCGGCGACACGCTGAACCGGATCGCGCACGCGATCGATCGCAGCGAGATCGACTGGGTCCACATGCGGCACGAGGAGGCAGGCGCTTTCGCCGCCCAGGCTGAAGCGCTGCTCACCGGCCGCCTGACGGCCTGCGCTGGAAGCTGCGGTCCCGGCAGTCTGCACTTCATCAACGGTCTCTACGAAGCCAACCGCAACCGCGCGCCGGTCATCCTGATCGCAACGCAGATCATCCGCCAAGATATCGGGTTCGAATCGATCCAAGAAATCGACTTCAGCGATGTGTTCAGGGGCTGCAGCGTGTTCTGCGAGATGATTGTCACGCCCGAGCAGGCCCGGCGTAAAACCGTTGCCGCCTGTCAAGCAGCTCTGACCAAACGTGGTGTCGCCGTCCTGGTCGTGCCGGCGGATGTCGCAAATGCCCCCGCACACGACGAACCACTATACACGGTACATACGCGACGCCCCCTCATTCGCCCGAATGAGGCGGATCTCGACGCGATCGCGGCGATCCTCAACAAAAGCGATGCGATCACGCTCTACGCCGGCGCCGGCTGCGCCGGTGCGCATGACGAGGTCGTGGCTGTGGCGGCTCGCCTCAAGGCGCCAATGGCGCACACCTCGCGCGGCAAGGACTTTGTCGAATACGACAACCCGTACGATGTCGGGATGACCGGTATCATCGGCGGGAGGGCCGGCTATCGCGCGATCCTCGACTGCGATGTGCTGCTGCTGCTCGGCGCAGACTTTGCCTGGGGGCAGTTCTATCCAAACAACGCGACGATCATCCAAATAGATGCCGATCCCACCCACCTCGGCCGACGCCACCCGGTCACGATCGGTGCGGTCGGCGATATCAAGACGACCCTGGAGGCTCTACTGCCGCGCCTCCAGCAACATGACGACGGCGCGTTTCTGGCAATTCATCGGGAACGGTTCGAGGCGGATACCGCGGCGGCGAAGGCCGAAGCGGTATCGGGCCCAGATGCCGCGATTTCAGGGACCTACCTGACCAAGATCATCAACAAGCATGCAGCGGAGGACGCGTTGTTCGCGGCGGACGACGGCACCGCCGCCGTATGGATGCTTCGCCACATCGATACCAACGGCAAGCGCCGTACCTTCGCCAGCCTGCTTCACGGAACGATGGCCAGTGGGATGCCATCGGCCCTCGGGTTGCAGAAGTGCCAACCCGGGCGGCAGGTCATTTGTCTATCCGGCGACGGCGGGTTCGCCATGCTGCTTGGCGAGCTGCTGACGGTGGTTCAGGAGAACTTGCCGATCAAGATCGTCATCTATGACAATGGCAAGCTCGGGTTTGTCGATATCGAGCAGAAGGCCGCGGGCCTAGTGCCGGTATACACCGACCTGAAGAACCCCGATTTCAGCGAGGTTGCGCGGGCGATGGGCCTTTGGGGGCACCGCGTCTCAAAGGCTGGCGACCTCGAGGACTCGGTGCAGACCTGGCTGGCGCAGCCCGGTCCGGCGTTGTTGCATGTGAAGGTGAAGCCGATGCAGCTCGTAACGCCGCCCTCACCCTTTGTGTCACCGGAGGCGGTAGTCGGCATGGCGGTCTACAGCGCCCGGGCGATGCTGCAGGGCAAAGGCAATGACGTCTGGGAAATGCTCGTCGACAACATCCCCTAAGGGTGTCGAACATCGCGTTCTGGAGTCGGGCGAACCATGCTCACTCACCTAAATCGGCGCGTCTTCCTGCCGCCGGAGGCATCCCTTGCGGTGGGCCGATTTGAAGCGGCGCTGCGGGCGGCCGGTCCGCCGCTGCTGTTCGGACTGCGACTCTGGGCGTCGGTGACGCTGGCTCTTTACGTCGCGTTCTGGCTGGAGCTCGACAACCCGTTTTGGGCGGGCACGTCGGCGGCGATTGTCTGTCTGCCGCAGCTCGGAGCGTCGCTGCGCAAGGGCTGGTTCCGGATGATCGGCACGTTCGTCGGCGCGGTGATGAGCGTCTTGCTGGTTGCTTGGTTTCCCCAGGACCGTCTTCTCTTTCTCGGAGCGCTGTCAGTGTGGTGCGCGGCGTGCTCGTTCGTATCGGTGCTGTTGCGCAACTTCGCGTCCTATGCGGCGATGCTGGCCGGCTACACGGTGGCGATCATCGCCGGCGACCTGCTCGGCAGCACCGGTGGCGTGAATGCCAACGACGCCTTTCTGCTGGCTGTGACCCGAGCCAGCGAGATTTGCATCGGCATCGCCTCCGCGGGCGTCGTTCTCGCCGGCACCGACCTTGGCGGCGCTCGCCGGCGGCTGGCCGCGCTGTTCGCGGATTTGGCGGCCGGCATCTCCGGTGGCCTCGGCGATACACTCGCGATGGCCGGGCGCGAACCCACCGACACCCCAGCGGCGCGCCGGGAATTTCTCCGCCGGGTCATCGCTCTCGACCCAGTGATCGACGCAACGATCGGCGAGTCGTCGCAGATCCGCTATCGCTCGCCGATACTCCAACAAGCGGTCGACGGGCTGTTCGCGGCGTTGAGGGGTTGGCGTGCCGTGGCCGATCATCTGGCCGGGTTGCCGCTCGACGGAGCGCGGGATGAGACGGCGCTGATCCGGCCGCAGCTCCCCGCGGAGCTGCAAGCGCGGCCGGCGCAGGCGAAGGCGGCGCGCTGGCTGGCCGACCCGACTGGCTGGCGCCGGATCTGTGAGACAACAGTGCAGCGGTTGCTCTCGTTGCCGGCGGAGACGCCGTCACTACGACTGCTCCTAGACAAGACAGCCGAAGCGCTGGCGGGTCTGGCGCAGGCGCTGAACGGCGTGGCCCTGCTCGTTGCTGAACCGGCCAGTCCCGCCCCGCGACGCTCCGGCGTCGTCCGGGTGCGTGTGCCCGACTGGTTGCCGGCTCTTGTTACTGCCACTCGTGCCTTTGTCGTCATCGGCACGGTCGCACTGTGCTGGACTGTCACCGCCTGGCCGGGTGGTAACTTCGCGATAACCGTTGCCGCGATCGTGGTTCTGCTGCTCGGGACCCGAGCCGATCAGGCCTATGCAGCTGCGCTTCTGTTTATCGTGGGCATCGTCCTTGCTCTCGGTGCTTCCGCCATTATCCTCTTTGCGATATTGCCGGGGTTGCACGCGGAGAGCTTTGCCGGGTTGAGCCTCGTTATTGGGCTTTATCTCGTGCCGATCGGCACCCTCTTGGCACAAGCGCATCAGCCCTGGCAGGTAGGGCTGTTCACCGCGATGACGCTGGCTTTCATGCCGGTCCTGCAACCGACCAATCCGATGAACTACAACCCGCTGCAGTTTTACAACGCGGCATTGGCGGTCCTCGCCGGCGCCGGCACCGCAGCGCTGTCATTCCGCCTGTTGCCACCGCTGTCGCCAGCATTTCGCTCTGCCCGGCTGGTGGCGCTGACCTTGCGCTGTCTACGCCGCATCGCTGCCGGACGGACCGTCAACGACTGGGAAGGCCACGTTGGTGCCCGGCTTGCGGCGATGCCCGATGAGGCGACGCCGTTGCAGCGGGCGCAGCTATTGGCGGCGCTGTCGGTCGGCAGCGAACTCATCCGTCTGCGTCAGTTGACCCGCGAGCTCGATCTCGGCGCCGAGTTCGACCCGGTACTGGCGTCGGTGGCGCAAGGCGACAGCGCGGGCGCCGGCGCACATCTCGCGTGGCTCGATGCGGCGCTGGCTGCGCGCACCGGGACCGTGCCCGAGATGCAGACCATTATGCGGGCGAGAGCCAGCGTACTTTCCCTTTCGGAAGTGCTCAATCAGCACGCCGTCTATTTCGGCACCGGAGCGCAGGGATGAGATTTGTCGAACTCGATCTGTTCGGCGTCTACGTGGCGCCGATCTCGGTGATGCTGGTAGTCGCCTGGATAGTCACCATCGCGCTGCGCCGCGCCGCCCTCCGCTTCGGCCTGTTGCGCCACGTTTGGCACCCCGCTCTGTTCGTGTCCGCGGTGTACATGATCGTGCTGTCGTCGTTCGTGCTCGCCGTCGCGCGTTGAGGCCGCGATGCCCGATACGAGAACCATGAAGATGGAAAGCGCCGACGCGTCGCCGGCATCGGCATTCGACGCCGAGCGGCACCCGGCATCGGCCGAACTCGAAGCGCGGGAAGCGCCGCGAGATCGAGACAGCGAGGCCCGCGAGAGTCCGCAAACGAGCGCTGTCGAGCCAGCTGCATCCCCGCCTCGTCGCGAAAGTACCCCGGAGCAGCGACGGCGGCGAGCCTTGCCGTTTATTGTCACTGCCATCGCGGTCCTCGTTGCCGGTGTGCTCGGCGGCGCGATGTGGAACGCCTATATGGGGGCGCCGTGGACCCGCGACGGGACTGTGCGCGCCTATGTCGTCACCGTGGCACCGGAGGTTGCCGGCCGGATTGTCGAGCTGCCGGTCGCCGACAACCAGTTCGTTCACAAGGGCGAGCTACTGCTGGTCATCGACCAGACCAACTACAAGATCGCGGTGAACCTGACCGAGGCGGCGGTACAACAGGCTCTGGTGAGCGCGCAAAACACCGGCAGGCAGTCCTGGCGCCGCCAGCAGCTTTCCACGTTGGCTGTCACTGTCGAGGAGCAGCAGACGTTCCAGACCAATGCAATCGCCGCCCAGGCGCAGCATCAGCAGGCGCAGGCCAATCTGGCGCAGGCCCGGGTGAACCTGGAACGCACAGAGATCCGCTCACCGGTCAACGGCTGGGTCACCAACCTGCTCACTCAGCGCGGCGACTACGTCAATGTCGGGTCGAACGTCGTCTCGCTGGTCGACGCCGACTCGTTCTGGATCGACGGCTATTTCGAGGAAACCACGCTGGCGGGGATAGGCGAGGGCGCTCCGGCCAGCATCAAGTTGATGGGCTACTCGCCGATCGTCCGCGGCCACGTCGACAGCATCGCGCGCGCCATCAACGTCGCGAATGCCCAGCCCAACGGCCAAGGCTTGGCCAACGTCAATCCGATCTTCACCTGGGTACGGCTGGCCCAGCGCATCCCGGTGCGCATCCATATCGATGAGGTGCCCAAAGGCGTCGTACTGGCCGCCGGCATGACCGGCACCGTGCAGATCGATCCTCGGCGGTAATGCCTCATTCTCGACGTGACCTGTCGGGGTGCACGACACGCATAGCGTGCGAGGCAACAAAATTAGGGCGGTTCTAAATCTTGACGCGGGCGCAGCATACGCTACTTTAGAGTTGTTCTAAGTTTCTTGGAGGATCCATACATGGACGACCAACCGGTTTCGGCACGCGAAGGCAAGTGCCCCTTCACGGGTAAGATCGCCGCGCGCACAAACCGCGACTGGTGGCCCAACCAGCTGAACCTGGCTGTTCTCCACCAGCACTCCGCTCTGTCAAACCCGATGGGCGCGGCGTTCGACTATGCCAAGGAATTCAACAGCCTCGACCTGAATGCGGTGATCGGCGACCTGCATGTCTTGATGACGGACTCGCAGGATTGGTGGCCGGCCGATTATGGCCATTACGGACCTCTGTTCATCCGCATGGCGTGGCATAGCGCGGGCACCTACCGCATCGGCGACGGCCGCGGCGGCGCCGGAGCGGGCCAGCAGCGTTTCGCGCCGATCAATAGCTGGCCGGACAACGCGAACCTCGACAAGGCGCGCCGGCTGCTGTGGCCGATCAAGCAGAAATACGGCCGGAAAATCTCGTGGGCCGACCTGATGATTCTCGCCGGCAACGCCGCCCTCGAGTCGATGGGTTTCAAGACATTCGGTTTCGGCGGCGGGCGGCCCGACGTCTGGGAGCCCGACGAGTCCATCTACTGGGGCCCCGAAGGCAAGTGGCTGGCGGACGAGCGCTACAGCGGCGACCGCGATCTTCAGAACCCTCTCGCCGCCGTGCAAATGGGTCTGATCTACGTCAATCCGGAAGGTCCGAACGGCAATCCGGATCCGCTCGCGGCGGCCAGGGATATCCGCGAAACATTCCGCCGTATGGCGATGAACGACGAAGAAACGGTCGCGCTGATTGCCGGCGGTCACACCTTCGGCAAAACCCACGGCGCCGGTGATGCGTCGCTGGTGGGCCCGGCGCCGGAAGCCACCCCGATCGAAGAGCAGGGCCTCGGCTGGAAGAGCAGCTTCGGCACCGGCAAAGGGGCCGACGCGATCACCGGCGGCCCGGAGGTCACCTGGTCGCAGACGCCGACGAAGTGGAGCAATCACTTTTTCGAGAACCTTTTCAACAACGAATGGGAGCTGACGAAGAGCCCGGCCGGCGCGTATCAGTTTAAGGCGAAAGGCGGCGCGGCAACGGTCCCGGACGCTTTCGACCCGTCGAAGCGGCACGTGCCGACGATGCTGGTGACCGACCTCTCGCTGCGGGTCGACCCCGTTTACGAAAAGATCTCGAGGCGCTTCTACGAGCATCCGGATCAGTTCGCAGACGCGTTTGCCCGGGCATGGTTCAAGCTGACGCACCGCGACATGGGCCCGATCGTGCGTTATCTCGGCCCGCTCGTCCCGAAGGAGACGCTGATTTGGCAAGACCCGATCCCCGCTGTGGATCATCCACTGATCGAGGAGCAGGAGATTGCGGCTCTGAAGGCGAAGATCCTCGCGTCTCGCCTGTCCGTTTCCCAGCTGATCTCGACGGCGTGGGCGTCGGCGTCGACTTTCCGCGGCTCTGATAGGCGCGGCGGAGCGAACGGCGCGCGCATTCGCCTCGCCCCGCAAAAGGACTGGGAGGTCAACCAGCCGGCTCAGCTGCCGGAAGTGCTGCTGACGCTCGAAGCGATCCAAAAGGAGTTCAACGCTTCACAGTCCGGCGGGAAAAAGGTCTCGCTTGCCGACCTGATCGTTCTCGGCGGCTGCGCGGCAATCGAGAAAGCCGCAAAGGCCGGCGGGCACGACATAAAAGTCCCGTTCACGCCGGGGCGCATGGACGCTTCGCAGGAGCAAACCGACCTCGACTCCTTCGCGCCGCTCGAGCCGACCGCCGACGGGTTCCGCAACTATCTCCGCCGCGGGCAGCGCTTGTCGGCTGAGGAGCTATTGGTGGATCGGGCACAGTTGCTGACCTTGACGGCCCCCCTGAGATGACGGTACTCGTCGGTGGCCTGCGCGTCCTCGGCGCAAATACTGGGAAATCCGCGCACGGCGTCTTCACCAAGCGGCCGGAGACGCTGACGAACGACTTCTTCGTCAACCTGCTCGACATAAGCACGCGATGGCAGCCCTCCACCGGCTTTGAAGGCGTATACGAGGGGCGCGACCAAAAGACGAACGAGCTCAAGTGGACCGGCGCGCGGGTCGACCTGATCTTTGGTTCGCACTCGCAGCTGCGCGCACTCGCGGAAGTCTATGCGTGCGCCGACTCGCAGGAGAAGTTTGTGACAGACTTCGTGGCGGCGTGGACCAAGGTGATGAACCTGGACCGCTTCGACCTCGCCTGATTTCTGCGGAAAAGTTTTCGAGGCTTTTAGGCCAGAGCGCAGCCACAGGCCAGTGCGCTTATCAAAGCAAGTGCAAGGCGGTCTACGAGCGCATAGCAAGGTTCGAACTTTCGGTTCCTGGTCGCGAGACCGTCAAACCTGATGGAACACGGGATCGGCTGTCCCGAAAACGGGAGCGGATCAGTCGGGGAACCGAAGGTTCGAATCCACTTCCCTCCAGCGGCGAGTCTGCAAACCCTCGGTCCCTCGACACGAAAGGCCCTGCTGCATCCCGCCGGCGACGGGGTCCTTGGTTGCGGGGTCGCGTTGATCGAACAGCCCGGCGCCAAACAGCCTC
>Ga0209059_1000633_pt1 | contig 16095 bp, 15 predicted proteins | sample GraSoiAngelo_151_FD_186165 | JGI IMG/M metagenome (GOLD analysis project Ga0209059, IMG submission 186165) | Grasslands soil microbial communities from the Angelo Coastal Reserve, California, USA - 14_1009_12_20cm (SPAdes) (version 2) | ecosystem: Environmental > Terrestrial > Soil > Grasslands ...
TGGCCGCAGCGCAAGCGGAACCTCTCGAAAACATTTGGGATGGAACGCAGTGGGGTGAGTCGAGCCGTGCGCTTCTCGCCCATTTCGGCGGACGCGCGACGGTTTTGCCGAGGCCCTTGGATTTCGGCGACAGCTATGCGGATCTCGTGTTGCGCGACGTGACGCTCGGCGGTGTGCCGCTCATCGCCTATTTCCAGATGGATAAAAGGACGGGCGGGCTGAAGCGCATTCAGTTCGAGCGCCCGCGCCATGGTATCAACCCGCCGGTGTTTCGCGCGATCCTCGCGGCGCTCGCGTCGGCCTACGGGGCACCAGACCTGATGTGCGGCATCCGCCCCGGTCCAGCCGGCGGATATCAGACCGCCGCCGACCGGATCTGGCAGCGCCACGGCGTCGTGATCCGCGCCGTCTTCCGCGGCACCTCGCTGGAAGCCGTCGAGGGCTGCCTGGGCGGCGATCTGACATCGGGACCGTGCGGGCTAACCGCGCAGCTTCTCGTGCGCATCAGCCCACCGGGCGGCGACGCGGCATCCTGTCCCGCGCCGCGCGCCCGCTGAGCGGAAGTGTCTCCCGAATCGCCCGCTTGTTTACGGCGCGAGCTGGCCCCGGATCTCGCCGCCTTTGTTCGCCGCGGTGTGGACGTTGACATAGCATTTGCCGGCCTGCAGGTCGGCAAGCTGCGCGTCGGTCAACGGCGCCGAGCCGGTGATCGGGCTGGCGGGGTTGGCCGCGCCGAGCGGAACCGCCACCCCGGCATTCGCGCCGGGCGCGGCGCCGCAATGGATGTGGGCGGCGGCAGCCGGACCGGTCAGGCCGGTGAATTCCACCTTGTATGTCGCCTGCTTTGTCGCCGTATCGACGCTGACTTGCGCGCTGCCCTTGCCCGGGCTCTGCACCGGCGGGACTTCGGCATTGCTGGCGAGATTGGCCTTGTAGCTGACCGTCGCCGCATTTGCCCAGGTGAAGGCGGCCGCAGCCGCCAGAAGACCGATCACCGTTGCCGTTTTGCGCATGTTGTCCTCCCCTTTTGCGTCGAGTCTCCGGCCGCAGGGCGCGATAGGGCCCTGCAGTCACCTGGCTATAAAGGACGCTGTTTTTCCCGAAGGCAAGGCATCCGATCGGTGCCGCCGCTCACTTCGGCGCGAGCCGCGGCGGTCCTGTCGCGCCTTGTTGCCCCGCGCGTTTCGCTTATGCTCGGCGCCGCATGCAGGGGGTGATCCTATCCACGGCCGAGCCGAGCCAAGCGGACGCGGCAGCGCCGCCGCTTGTGGCCAGGCGCTCATACGGACTATGGGCGGCGGCCGCGATTGCGATGCTGACCGTCGCGCGGCTCATCTGGCTCGGCGCAACAACCGCCAACCTCTACCCGGACGAGGCGCAATACTGGTTTTGGTCCTTGCACCCGGCGCTCGGCTATTATTCGAAGCCGCCGCTGGTCGCCTGGGTCATCGCGCTGACGACGCGGGCATTCGGGGACAGCGAATTTGCGATCCGCCTGGCGGCGCCGCTGTTGCATGCGATCGCCGCCGCCTTCGTCTATGGGATTGCGGCGCGGCTCTATAACCGCCGCACCGCCTTCTGGTCCGCATTGGCGTACATCACTCTGCCCGGCGTCTCGCTTTCGGCCTTTCTGATCTCGACCGACGCCGTGCTGCTGCCGTGCTGGGCGGCAGCACTCTACGCGTTCATCCGGGCGCGTGAGCCGGGCGGCGAGCGATGGTGGATTGCGGTCGGGATTACCGCGGGGCTCGGCCTTCTTGCCAAATATGCGATGGCGTATTGGCTTCTCTCGGCGTTCGGCTATGTGCTCCTCGTGCGCGAGGAGCGGCGGCATTTGCCCCGGTTGCTCGGTGCGAGCCTCATCGCGCTGTTATTGTACCTGCCGAACCTGTGGTGGAACTGGCATCACGATTTTGTCAGCTATCGCCATGTCCGCGACAATGCCGAGATCGGCGGCATGCTGTTCCATCCCGGCGCTTTTCTCGAATTCTTCGCCTCGCAATTCGCCGTATTCGGCCCGCTGTGCTTTGCGGCGCTGCTCGCGATCGCTGCCCGCCCCGGCAGTCTCGCCGAGCGCCGCGCCCGCCTGCTCGCTGCCTTCGCCTTGCCGGCGCTCGCAATGATGCTCGGAATCAGCCTGCTGTCGCGGGCCCAGCCCAACTGGGCGGCGCCGACCTATATTTCCGTGACCGTACTTGTGGTCGCCTGGGCGCTCGGGCGGGAGTGGCGGCGCGGATTGCGCGCCGCAATCGCGATCAATGTCGCCGGTGCGATCGCTCTGTTCGGCGTGAGCGATGCGCTCGCCGCGGCCGGGATCGCAATACCGGCCAGATACGATCCGCTGCACCGGCTGCACGGGTGGCGCGCGCTCGGGCAGGAGGTCGGCGCCGTCATGGCGGCGCATCCCGGCCTGACCCTGATCGGCGACGATCGGGAGCTCCTCGCAGCGCTCGTTTATTACGTCCGGCCGCACCCGCTTGATGTTGTCGAATGGAACCCGATCCCCGGGATCTGGGATCAGTTCCTCTTGACCAACAACCTTGCCGGGCATGTCGGCGAAGATTTCCTCGCTGTCACAAAGCACGGGTTGATCGAGGAGATGCGCCCCGTTTTCACGGAAAGCGTCCCGCTCGGCACGATCCGGAGCAATGCCGGCGCAGTCCGCGAGCGGCCTTATGCGCTCTACATCCTGCGCGGCTACCGCGGCCCGCCGACCCCGGTGCAGAAGCGGCGCTAGATCGTCCTTGATTACTCCGCCGCCGCGCGTCGCAGCGCTTGCGTATCGTGGTAGCGCAGCCCGGTCTTGATCGTTCCACCCTCGAGCCGCGTCAGCGTAAAAACCTGTTCCTTCTGCTCCGTGCCGGCGAGGTGCATGATCCCGATCGTCTCGTGCGGCGCATAGGGCTCGACAAAGAGTCCGCGCTTTCCGTCAAATGCGGGCGCGGCATCGCCCGGCATCCAGTTGCAGTACGCCGGCAGAAAATTGGCCGGCAGATGCTCGGCGAAAATCGCGTAATTGAGCGCGATCTGCTCGACATAGAAAAACCGGGTGCGCTGCAACACACCGGTCATGATGCGCGACCAGGCCTGCCAGTGCGGCGCGTCCCGGTGTAGCGCGAAGACGCCGCAATTGACCATCGGGTTGCGGCCGAGCCGGTCCGCGACGCGCCAGCCGAACGCCTCGCGATAGCATTTCCACGCCAAGGTCCAGCCGAACAGTTTCGGACGCTTGTAATGGCGCTTATAGGCACGGTCGATCTCGGGAACGATCGCCAGCCTGTCCCGGCCGGCCGCGGCGCAATACAGCTCGACGGCGCGCCACTCCTGCAGCCAGGCATCCGCATCGAGCCAGAGATACATCTCGTGACCGGGAAAATGCCGCGGCAAGAACGGCCGTGCCACCTGCGCCTTCAGCGTTTCCGGTGTGCGCTCTCGGTTGGGGAAATCGACATCCCAGGCCGGGCGGACAACCTGCGCGGCGCGCTCGGCGAGCCAGTTTCGCTCAGCCTCGGCAAGGCCGAGATCGAGAATGCCGATCGCGACCTCGCGGTTGAGCGCCCGCACCGAGGCGACCGCATCCTGCAACAGCGGGAAATAGCCGCTATCGGCGGCGCTGACGACAATCAGGCCGCCGGCGCCCGGCACGGCATCCGTCACGGCATCAGGCGATAGCCGCCAGGCTCGGTCAACAGGATCTCGGCATGCGCCGGATCGCGCTCGATCTTCTGGCGCAGCCGGTAGACATGCGTTTCGAGCGTATGCGTCGTGACCCCGGCGTTATACCCCCACACCTCGCCGAGCAGCGTATCGCGGCCGATGACCCGGTCGCCGGCGCGATAGAGATATTTGAGGATCGCGGTTTCCTTTTCGGTCAAACGCACCTTTTTGCGGGCGCCGCCGTCGATCATCAGCTTGGCGCCGGGCTGAAACGTGTAGGGCCCGATCGTCAGCACCGCATCGTCGCTATGCTCGCTCTGCCGAAGATGCGCGCGCAACCGCGCCAGGAGGACGCTGAGCCGGAACGGCTTTGTCACATAGTCATTGGCGCCGGCATCGAGGCCCGTCACCGTGTCGGCCTCGCTGTCGGCCGCGGTCAGCATGACGATCGGCGCGCTGACCCCGCCGCTGCGCATCCGGCGGCACAGCTCGCGGCCGTCCATATCGGGGAGCCCGATATCGAGGAGAATCGCGTCGAACCGCTCGCGCCCCGCCGTGGCGAGCGCCTCCACCGCAGTGTCGCACTCGACGGCGGAAAACTCGCCGTGCTGCTCCAGCTGCTCGGCCAGCGAATGGCGCAATGCCGGGTCGTCATCGACGATCAGGATCTTGCGAAAACTGCGCATACCCTCTCTACCCTGTTGCCCACCCATTCCGCCGATTGCGGGACGAATTATCGCTTTATTCGCCCGATTGGCGGAATCTATCCCCGTCTGCGGACCGGGGCTGCGGCCAAATTACCGGTTTTCCGACGGCCGCGCACCTGCTCGACGGGCGGGAGGAGTGGCAGGCATGCGCCGAAACGGCTGGCACACCGCTCGCCAGTGCCTATGATATTACGCCATACGAGGTATCCCTTGGTCGAACCGCTGATCCCCCCATCGCGCGACTCGGGCCGAGCCGGCCAAGCCATCGACGCAGCCCTTTCCGCGTTGCGGCGCGGCGAGCCGGTGTTGCTTTACGGCCAGGGCGAAGCCGTGCTGGCCCTCGCGGCGGAATTCGTCAATGAGGACAATCTGCAGCGCCTGCGCCAAGTCTCGGCGCGGCCCTTACGCGCGGTCCTGACCCGCCGCCGCGCCGTCGCGCTCGGTCTGGCGCGGCGCGATGCCCTATCGGGCGCGGTGTCGATCGCGCTCGCGCCGGAACTCCCGGCGGGTGTCATCCGCAACCTCGCCGACCCTGCCGCCTCGCTCGGCGCCGACCCGCCGGGGCTCGGCCCCGAGCCCGCCATCGCCGAGGGGCCTGAACTCGCCGCGGTTGCCTTGGCGAAGCTCGCGGCGTTGCTGCCGGCCGTGCTGGTGCTGCCGCTCGCGCCGTCCGAAGCGGCGTTGGCGCGCCGCCGCCTTGATTTCGCGCCGGTCGACACGGCCGATGTGCTGAGCCGGCGCGCCGCGATGGCCGGCCTGACCCAAGTCGCCGAGGCCCGCGTGCCGCTGGCCGATGCCGAGGATGCCCGGCTCATCGCGTTCCGCCCAGGCGATGGCGGCACCGAGCATCTTGCGATCCTGATCGGCACCCCCGCGCCCGGAAAACCGGTGCTCGTGCGGCTCCATTCCGAATGTTTCACGGGCGATCTTCTGGCCAGCCTGCGCTGCGATTGCGGCGACCAGCTGCGCGGTGCGATCGCGGCAATCGCCGAAGCCGGCGGCGGCATCCTGCTCTATCTCGCGCAGGAGGGCCGCGGCATTGGCCTGGTCAACAAATTGCGCGCCTACCAATTGCAGGACGCCGGGTTCGACACGGTCGACGCCAACGAGCAGCTCGGCTTCGACGCCGACGAGCGGGTCTATCTGCCGGCCGCCGAGATGCTGCGCCAGCTCGGCTTCGCTTCGGTGCGGCTTCTGACCAACAACCCCGAAAAGGTCGCCGCGCTCGAGCGCTACGGCATCGGCATCGTCGAGCGCGTGCCGCACGTTTTCCCGGCCAATGGCCACAACGAGCGCTATCTGCTCACCAAGGCGACCCGCAGCGGCCACCTGCTGTAACGCTGATCCCGCTATTTTGCTGCCGCCGCGGCGGCGGTCTGGCGGGCGCCGAAGATCGCCGTGCCGACGCGTACATGGGTCGCGCCAAAGCGGATCGCGGTCTCGAAATCGCCGCTCATCCCCATGCTGAGCTGGTCGAGCCCGTTGCGCTTGGCGATCTCGCGCAACAGCGCGAAATGCAATGCCGGCTCCTCGTGCTCGGGCGGGATGCACATGAGCCCGACGATCTGAAGGCCAAGCCGGCCGCGGCAATCGGCGATGAAGGCGTCGGCGGCTTCCGGCAAAACCCCGGCCTTCTGCGCCTCCTCGCCGGTATTGACCTCGATAAAGCAGGGCAAGCGCCGGCCGGTCTTTTCCATCTCACGCGCCAACGCCTCGGCAAGGCGAGCCCGGTCGACGGTTTCGATGACATCGCAATGCGCGACCGCATCCTTGGCCTTGTTGGTCTGCAGCGGCCCGATCAGATGCAGCTTGAGATCGGGATAATTGCGGCGCAGGCCGGGAAATTTCGCGATCGCCTCCTGCACCCGGTTCTCCCCGAAAACGCGCTGCCCGGCGGCGAGCGCGGCGCGCACGCTGTCCGCCGGATGGGTCTTGCTGACGGCGACGAGCGTCACCCCCTCGGCCGGCCGGCCGGCGGCACGCGCCGCCGCCTCGATACGCCCGCGCACTGTCGCGAGATTGGCGCTGATCGCCTCCATGACGGCACCTCTTCCATAACGCGGCCATTCCTGGCACAAGGCGTGCCCAAGGTCGCGGCCGGCCGGCCGCGGCGCCCGGGATTATGTGATGTCCGCTCGTTATTACCCTTTGTTGGCGGCACGGGCCGCAAGTCTTTCGTTGCTGCTCGCGGGCTGCGGCTCGGCACCGCCTGCCGCGCCACCGCCAGCCGTCGCCTCGCCCCTCGCCGCGCAGGCGGCGAGCGCTCAGCCCGAGGACATCGATACGGAGAGCACGATCTGGACCGTGCTCGGCGTCGCCAAGCGCCCGTCGCAGCGTGCCATCGGTCCGCAAACCGGCGACCAGGTGAGCCCCATTATTTGGGAAGCGGCGCATGACACGCTCAATTTCGTCAAGATAACCTCGGAAGACCCGATGACCGGGGTCTTGCAGACGGATTGGTATTCGCCGCCGGGAAAACCAAACGAGCGCATGCGGATCGCGGTGTTCATCCTGTCGCGCGCGCTGCGCTCGGACTCGTTCTCGATCTCGATCGAGCGCCAGCAGCGCTCGCCAACCGGGCAATGGAGCGATGCCCCGATCGCCCGGGATGCCATCGCTGAATTGGAAAGCGCCGTCTTGCTGCGGGCGCGCCATATCCGCGCCGAGCGTTACCGCGATACCTCATGAGCGACGCCAACGCAGTCGAAGCAATGCCGGAACGCGGCCGCACCGTCCGCGGCGCCGGCGCATCGCGGTACAATTTTCGTGAAACCGAAGCGAAGTGGCAACGCGCTTGGCAGGAGCGCGGCAGCTTTATCGCGCGCGAGGATCCGGCACGGCCGAAATACTACGTCCTCGAGATGTTTCCCTACCCGTCGGGCAAATTGCATGTCGGGCATGTGCGCAACTACACGATGGGCGATCTCGTCGCGCGCTATCGCCGCGCCCAGGGCAACAACGTCTTGCACCCGATGGGGTGGGACGCGTTCGGGCTGCCGGCCGAGAACGCGGCGATTGCCGGCAACACCCATCCCGCGGTGTGGACCCGCGAAAACATCGCGACGATGCGCGCGCAATTGCAGCGCATGGGCTTCTCCTATGACTGGTCGCGCGAGGTCGCGACCTGCCATCCGGAGTACTATCGCCACGAACAGAAGATGTTTCTCGATTTCCTCGCAGCGGATCTCGCCTACCGCAAGGAATCCTGGGTCAATTGGGATCCCGAGGAGCACACGGTTCTCGCCAACGAGCAGGTCATCGAAGGACGCGGCTGGCGTTCCGGCGCGCTGGTCGAGAAACGGCTCCTGTCGCAATGGTTTCTACGCATCACCGCGTTTAGCGACGAATTGCTCGAAGCGATAAAAACGCTCGACCGCTGGCCCGAGCGAGTGCGGCTGATGCAGGAGAACTGGATCGGCCGCTCGGAAGGCGCGCGTGTACAATTTCCGATCGCCGGTCGCGACGAGGCGATCGAGGTTTTCACAACCCGGCCCGATACATTGTTCGGCGCCTCGTTCATCGCGCTGTCGCCGCATCACCCGCTGGCGCAACAGCTCGCCGCGAGCGACCCGAAGCTCGCCGAATTCATCGCCGAATGCGACCGGCTCGGGACCAGCGAAGCGGTCATCGAGGCGGCCGATAAACGCGGCTATCGCACGCCCCTGGAAGCCGTTCACCCGCTCGACGAGAAGCGCCGCGTACCGGTTTATGTCGCCAATTTTGTCCTGATGGAATACGGCACCGGCGCGATCTTCGGCTGTCCGGCGCACGATCAGCGCGATCTCGATTTCGCGCGCAAATATGGCTTGCCGGTAATTCCGGTGATCCTGCCGCCGGGCGAAGACCCAACGCATTTCACGATTGGCGACACCGCTTATGTCGAGGATGGCACTGCCTTCAATTCCGGCTTCCTCGATGGTCTTTCCGTCGCCGATGCAAAACGCGCGGTCGGCGAGCGGCTCGAACAACTCGGCCGCGGCGAGCGCACAATCGCCTACCGGCTGCGCGATTGGGGTGTTTCGCGGCAGCGCTATTGGGGCTGCCCGATTCCGATCATCCATTGCCCGAAATGCGCCATCGTGCCGGTGCCCGAGAAAGACCTTCCGGTCACGCTGCCGCAGGATGTCACTTTCGACCAGCCCGGCAATCCGCTCGACCGTCACCCGACCTGGAAGCACGTCAACTGCCCGCGTTGCCAGGGCGCGGCGCAGCGCGAAACCGACACCTTCGACACCTTCTTCGAATCGTCCTGGTATTTCCTGCGGTTCTGCTCGGCGCGCGCGCCCGCCGCGTTCGACCGCGCCGCCGCCGAATACTGGATGCCGGTCGATCAGTATATCGGCGGCGTCGAGCACGCCGTCCTACACCTGCTCTATTCGCGCTTCTTCACCCGCGCGCTGACGCGCTGCGGCTACATCGATCTCGCCGAACCCTTCGCCGGCCTGTTCACGCAGGGCATGGTGTTGCATCAGACCTATCAAAACAGCGACGAGGAATGGCTCTTCCCGACGGACGTCCGGGAAGCCGATCAGGGGCGGCTCGTCGACGCCGCCGGCCGGCCGGTGACGGTCGGCCGCCTCGAAAAGATGAGCAAGTCCAAACGAAACGTCGTCGACCTCGACGATGTCGTCGACACCTACGGCGCCGACACCGCGCGGCTTTATTTGTTGTCCGACAGCCCGCCAGAGCGCGATCTCGAATGGACCGCGACCGGCATCGAAGGCATTTGGCGTTACGTCAACCGGTTATGGCGGCTTGTCTCGGAACCCGCCGCGCCGCTGCCGCCGCCCGGCAGCGCGATACCCGACCGCCTGTCGCCGGCGCTGATGGCATTGCGCCGCGTCACCCACAAGACGATCGCCGCGGTCACCGACGATCTCGATAAATTCCGCTTCAACCGCGCCGTCGCGCGCATCCGCGAATTGACCAATGCCCTGGAAGACCTGCCCGCCAAAGAGGCTGGCGCCGGCGCGGTGTTGCGCGAAGGCCTGGAAGCGGCGACGCGCCTTCTCGGCCCGATGATGCCGCATCTCGCCGAAGAGATGTGGCAAACTCTCGATCATCCGGAGTGGATCGCCAACACCGCGTGGCCGACCGCCGATCCCGAGCTCGCGCGCGACGAGCAGGTCACGATTGCGGTACAAGTAAACGGCAAGCTTCGCGGCACTGTCGAACTGCCGCGCGACGCCGCGGCGCGCGATGTCGAAGAGGCGGCGCTCGCTTTGCCGCAGGTCGCGCATCAGCTCGCCGGGCGTCCGCCGAAGAAAGTCGTCGTCGTGCCGAACCGCATCGTCAATCTCGTGGCCTGAAATGGCCACCCCACGCCTGTTGCTCGTGCTGACGCTGGGCGCTGCCGTCGCGCTCGCCGGCTGCGGTTGGACGCCGCTCTATGCCGACCGTGACACCGGCCCCGCCGACGCCGAATTGCGCGCGATTAAGGTTGCCCCGATCCCTGAGCGGATTGGTCAGCGCCTCGCGATGGCGTTGCGCGAATCATTTAATCCCGACGGCACGCCGTCGCCGCAACGCTACCGCCTTGACACCCTGCTGACCGCGACGCGGTCCGATCTCGGCATTCAGCAGACCGGGCTTGGCAGCCGCGGCAAGCTCGATGCGACCGTGACCTTCTGGCTGCGCGACATCAAGACCGGCACGGCGCTGCTCGCGACCTCGGTGCACACTTCCGAGTCTTTCGACATCCTCGCGAACAATTACGCCAGCGTCGTCGCCGAGGAGGATGCCCGCATCCGCGCCGTCGAGGAATTGCGCCGCGATATCGTGACCCGGCTGACCTTGTTTCTGCAGCGCCGCGCTGCCGAAACGAAACCCTGAACGCGAGATCCAGGTCCAGATTGCGTCCTTCGACTCCTCGCTGCGCTCGCGCTCAGAGCCCGCCCCCGGCGAAGGCCGGGATGAGGAAGACTTTTGACGGCATCCACGAACATCCCTCATCCTGAGGAGCGCCCGTCATCTACCCGCCACCTAAATGATTGGGGGCGCGTCTCAACGGACGCACCTCGTCGATCCCGAGGATATGACTCGCATGTTGCTCGCGAGACGCAACGCATGAAAGTAGCCGCGGGACAGGTCGACGGGTTTCTGCGCCGGCCCGACCCGCAGATTCGCGCCGTTCTGCTGTTTGGCCCCGATGCCGGGCTCGTGCGGGAGCGCGCCGACACGCTGGCGCGCGCGGTCTGCCCCGATCTGCGCGACCCGTTCCGCGTCGCCGAGCTGACCGCCGCGACACTCGCCGCCGATCCGGCGCGCCTCGCCGACGAGGCGGCGCAGATCAGCCTGATGGCGGGCCGCCGCGTCGTCCGCCTGCGCGATGCCGGCGATCAGCAGGCTCCGCTTTTCGCGCGCTTTCTCGCCGACATGCCGGGCGACGCGCTGGTCGTCGCCGAGGCCGGCGAATTGCCGAGCCGCTCGGCGTTGCGCCGCGCCTTTGAGGAGGCGGCGCATGCCGCCGCGATCGGCTGCTACCCCGACAACGCGCGCGATCTCGCCGCAATCATCCGCGACACCTTCGCGGTGCAGCGCATCGCGATCAGCCGCGACGCCGTCGCGTTTCTCGTCGAGCATTTGGGCGGCGACCGCCTGCTGACCCGCGCCGAGTTGGAGAAGCTGACGCTCTACGCCGGCGCGGGCGGCCGCATCGAACTCGCCGATGCGCAGGTCGTCATCAGCGACAGCGCCGCGCTGTCGCTCGACGACGCGGTGCTGGCTGCAGCCGAGGGCGACGCTGCGGCGCTCGATCGCGCCCTCGCGCGCGTGTTTCAGGAAGGCGAAAACGCGGTCACGGTCATCCGCGCGCTGTTACGCCACCTGCACCGGCTGCATGTGCTGTCAATCCAGCTTACCGGCGGCGGCTCGATCGACAATGCGATCCGCAACGCCCGCCCGCCGATCTTCTTTAAGCAGCAGGACAGCTGGCGCCGCCAGTTGCAGCGCTGGACAGAGCCGCGCCTGCGGGACGCGCTCGACCGCGCCGCAGAGGCCGAATTCCGCATGAAGCAGACGGGCTGCCGGCCGAGACCCTGTGCCGCGAAGCGATGTTTGCGATTGCGCAGATGGCCCGCGCCGGATCCCGCTCAGCCGCGTAGCAGCTTCAAGACGCGGTCGAGCTGGTCGAGGCTCGCATAGTGCAAGGTCAGCGCGCCGCCGCGCCCCTTTGGCGACAAGGCCACGCGCAGTCCCAAGCTCGCGCCGAGGTCGCGTTCCAGCGCCACCGTGTCGTGATCGCGCGGTTTGCGCTGGCGTGGCTCGGGTGTGGCCGCCCGCCGCCGCACCAGGAGTTCGGTCGCGCGCACATTCAGGCCGCGCCGCACCACCTCGCCGGCCAGCGCCGCCGGGTCGGGTGCCGCCAACAACGCGCGGGCATGCCCGGCGCTCAGCGCACCCTCGTCGAGCTGGCGCTTGACGGCCGGCGGCAAGGCCAGCAATCGCAATGTGTTGGCGACATGGCTGCGGCTTTTGCCGATGGTCTCAGCGACATCGCCCTGGCTATGCCCGAACTCCTGTATCAAACGGCTGTAGGCCTCCGCCTCCTCGAGCGGTGTCAAATCCTCCCGCTGGAGATTCTCGACGAGCGCGATCTCCAAGACCTCGGAATCGCCAAACGGCCGGATGACGACCGGCACCTCGTGCAATCCGGCACGCTGCGCCGCTCGCCAGCGCCGTTCGCCGGCGACCAGCTCGAATTCCGCCCCGGGGTCGCCGGAATCAGCAACGACGTTATCAACCAGATCGTCGACCGGCCGCACCAGGAGCGGTTGGACGATGCCCTTTTCGCGGATCGATTGCACGAGGCCGTCGAGCTCGGCTTCGACAAAGCGCCGCCGCGGCTGGAACGGTGACGGACGGATTGCCTCGATCGGCACGGTGCGCGGCGCCCCTGGTCCGGCCAGGACGCGCGCGCCACCCTCGCCGAACAATTCCGACAGACCGCGCCCGAGCTGCGGCCGCTTCGCTCGATCGCCGGCGCCGCCGCTCATGCCGCCGCCCCCCGCCGCTCGCGCGGGACGCCGGAATTCCGCCGCAGCATCTCGATCGCGAGATCCGTGTAGGCGTCTGAACCGGCGCAGCGCGGGTCATACATCAACACCGGCATGCCGTGTGACGGCGCCTCCGAGACCCGAACATTGCGCGGGATCACGGCCTTGAAGACCTTGTCGCCGAGGTGCCGCCGCACATCGTCGGCGACCAGCTCCGATAAATTGTTGCGCTGGTCATACATTGTCAGCAGCACGCCCTCGAGCACGAGGCGGGGGTTGAGCCCCTGCTGCACCCGCTCGATCGTGCGCATCAGCTGCGCCAGCCCTTCGAGGGCGTAGTATTCGCATTGCAGTGGCACGAGCACACTATCCGCCGCCGTCAAGGCATTGATCGTCAACAGATTGAGCGAGGGCGGACAATCGATCAGCACCTCGTCGAACCCGGTGGTCTGGCCGCGCAATGAGCGCGCCAGCAGCGATTCGCGGCGGTCTTCCTGGGCTATTTCCAATTCGATGCCGGCGAGATCGGCCGAGGCGGTCACGAGAAAAAGCCGCAATACAATCGTCGCGGTCATCGCGGTGTCCAGCTCCGCGTCGCCGCGCAATAAATCGTAGCTGGTCTTGCCGCGATCGGCCGGCGCGAAGCCGAGGCCCGTGCTGGCATTCCCCTGCGGATCGAGATCGATCAGCAGCACGCGGCGGCCGCGGTCGGCCAAGGCCGTTGCGAGATTTACCGCTGTCGTGGTCTTGCCGACGCCGCCCTTCTGATTGGCAATCGCGATGATGCGCGCGCGCCGGGCGCCGGAAATGGCGCGCGCCTCACCCTCCCCCCTCAGGCTCACGGGTGACCTGCTCCAGTCTGAGAATGACCCCCCTCGGGTCGGCGCGGCTGGGCAGCTGCGCCGCCTTCATTCTCCAATCCCGCCGGGCCGCGGTCAATTCATCCGCGACATGCTCGCCCTTCAGGAACAGTAAAAGTGTGTTCGGACCGATAAACCGTTGCGCCAACGGCAGAAGCTTGTCGAGCGGCGCGCAAGCTCGGGCGGTCACGACATCGGCCGCATGCGGCTTCGCCATCTCGATTCGGGAATCGGTGATCTTGACCGGCGTATTTGCAAGGCGGGCCGCCTCCCGCAAAAACACGCCCTTGCGCGTATCGCTTTCGATCAACTCGACCCCGGGGACGCCCAGGATCGCCAGGACCAGCCCGGGAAACCCAGCGCCGCTGCCAAGATCGACGAGGCTGCGCGCCTTTGGCGGGATGAGGGGCAGCAATTGCGCCGAATCGAGGAAATGGCGTCGCCACAAATCGCCGAGCGTATTGCGGCTAACGAGGTTGATCCGCCCCGACCAGCGCTTCAGGAGTTCGGCGTAGCCTTCCAGCCGCGCCACTGTTTCACGTGAAACACCGGTCAGCGCCGCGAAGCCCTCCGGACCTAAGGGAGTCACGCGGCGCGCGGCTCCGGCCGGCGCTTGACGTATTGCAGCAGCGCCACAAGGGCCGCCGGCGTGACGCCGGAGATCCGCGCGGCGGCGCCCAAGGTCGCCGGCCGGGCGGCGGCGAGCTTGCCCCGGATTTCCGCCGACAACCCGCCGATCGCGCCGTAATCGAGCCCGTCCGGCAGCAGCAGAGCCTCATCCCGGCGGAACGCCGTTATATCGCGCGCCTGCCGCTCCAGGTACCCGGCATAGAGCGCATCGATTGCGAGCTGCTCGGCGATATGGGGCGAGATGGCGCTCAGCTCGGGCCAGATCGTCGCGAGCCGCGCCATATCGATCCCGGGGTGAGCCAGCAATTCCGCGGCCGAGCGCGCGATCCCGTCGGCATTGACCATGAGACCGTGCCGCCGCAACGCGGTCGGGCTCAGCCGCAACTCGCCGGCCAGCCGCCGCGCCGCGTCCAGCGCCGCCATCTTCCCGGCAAAGGCCTGGGCGCGCTCGCCGCCGATCGCCCCATAGGCCAGCCCGATCGGGGTCAGCCGTTGATCGGCATTGTCGGCCCGCAGGGTCAGCCGGTACTCGGCGCGCGAGGTGAACATGCGGTAGGGCTCGCTCGTCCCCCGCGTCACCAGATCGTCGACCAGGACGCCGATATAGGCGTCGGCCCGGTCGAGCACGAGCGGTTCCGCGCCCGAGGCCGCCAAGGCCGCATTCAGCCCGGCAACAAGGCCCTGTGCCGCGGCTTCCTCATACCCGGTCGTGCCGTTGATCTGGCCGGCGAGGTAGAGACCCGGCACGCGGCGCGTCTCCAAGGTCGGGTGGAGCTCGCGCGGATCGACATAATCGTATTCGATCGCATAGCCGGGCCGCCGCATGACGGCATGCTCCAGCCCGGGGATTGTCGCAATAAACGCCGCCTGCGCGTCGCGCGGCAAGGAGGTAGAGACGCCGTTCGGGTAAATCGTGTCGTCGTCGAGCCCTTCAGGCTCGAGAAAGATCTGGTGCCGCTCGCGCTCGGCGAACCGGACGACCTTGTCCTCGATCGAGGGGCAATAGCGCGGCCCGATCCCGGTGATGTCCCCGGCGTAAAGCGGCGAACGGGCGAGATTGGCGCGGATGATGTCGTGCGTCCGTGGATTGGTCTCGGTGATATGGCAGACGATCTGCGGTGTCGTGATCCGACGGGTCAGGAACGAAAAGGGCAGGGGCGGATCGTCGCCGGGCTGCGTTTGGAGCCCAGCCCAGTCGATTGTCTTGCCGTCGAGCCGCGGCGGCGTGCCGGTCTTCAGCCGCCCGAGCGCAAAGCCGCAGCGGCTGAGCGTCCGCGATAGCCCGAGCGACGGCGCTTCGCCGACCCGCCCGGCGGGGATCTTCTCCTCGCCGATATGGATGAGGCCGCCGAGAAACGTTCCGGTCGTCAGCACGACCCGCCCGGCCGCGAAGCGGCGGCCATCGCCGAGCACGATGCCGGCGACCCGGCCCGCACCGTCGAGCAGCAGATCCTCGGCCGCGCCCTCCATGATCGTAAGATTCTCGGTTTCGGCGAGCAATTCCGCGATTGCACGGCGGTACAGCTTGCGGTCGGCCTGGGCCCGCGGCCCGCGCACCGCCGGGCCCTTGCTGCGGTTCAACATCCGGAACTGGATCCCGGCGCGGTCGATCGCCCGCCCCATGAGCCCGTCGAGCGCGTCGATCTCGCGGACGAGATGCCCTTTGGCGAGGCCGCCGATCGCCGGGTTGCACGACATCTCGCCGATCGTGGCGCGGCGATGCGTCAGGAGCCCGGTCCGGGCGCCGAGACGCGCCGCCGCCGCGGCCGCTTCGCAGCCGGCATGCCCAGCGCCGATCACGACGACGTCGAACTTGTCCCTGGCCTCATCCATGGCGGCGGAATGTAGGAACCGCCCTCCGTCCTGTCGAGGCTTCACGTGAAACACCGTTCCCCCGGCCCTAGATTGAGAGCATGGAGAAACGGGACGACACCTCGAATGGGCAGGGCTCGGCGCTCGATCGGGCCAAACTGCGTCCCCGGCACGGTTGGTTGGAAGCGTTCGGCGACCTCGTGGAACTCACCGACGAGGAGCGCGCCTGGCTCGAATTCGGCAATCAGGGTGACGACGAACTGGAATGGTGACCCAGAGCCGAGGTAGGATCGATCGCGCCGCGATGCACGGGGAGGTGTGGCTCGCCGCTCTCGACCCCATGGTCGGCAGCGAAATTCAGAAAACCCGGCCTTGCCTCGTCGTCTCGCCTCCCGAGATGAATGACCGCCTGCGCACCATTATGGCCGCGCCCCT
>Ga0209059_1000640_pt1 | contig 15985 bp, 12 predicted proteins | sample GraSoiAngelo_151_FD_186165 | JGI IMG/M metagenome (GOLD analysis project Ga0209059, IMG submission 186165) | Grasslands soil microbial communities from the Angelo Coastal Reserve, California, USA - 14_1009_12_20cm (SPAdes) (version 2) | ecosystem: Environmental > Terrestrial > Soil > Grasslands ...
AATGTGAACATCCGCCCGCCGTGCCTCTTCCTCTTTTGCATCGGCAAGTGCTCGCTGCATCGCGCCCATTCGACCTGCATCGGGCGGCGGCTGAACAGACTGGACTGCGCCGACCCTTAGCGCGGACACTCGCGCTCTTGGCCAGAACACCCGAGCAACAAGCAGGAATAACCCGTAAAGGACGCCATAGGCGACAAGCCCAACGACCGCGACGACTCCAAGCCCCATGACGAGTTGAAGAAAAGCGAGGATCAGCGCGTAAGCAACTGATGCCGCGATCCCGATGACAAGTTGTTCGCGTCGGCTGGGCACGCTCGGCAGGCTATCAACTCACAAGGCGCGTAGTCGTCTAGTAGCCGTCGTCTAGTAGCCGTCGTCTAGTAGCCGTCAAACGTGAAGCGCCCTCCCGAAAAACCCTGAGGCGACGGCGGGAATCGAACCCGCGATGAAGGTTTTGCAGACCTCTGCCTTACCACTTGGCTACGTCGCCGAGGAGCGGCGGCCACGCGAGCTTGCTCGCGATGGCGCCGCGACGAGGGCGACGCGGGCCGCAGGCCCGGCAGTCGCCGACGAACACGGTCGCCGCTGACCCCAAGTCTACCGATTCGCGACCTCTAACACTCTTCTGACAATCACTACACCGATCCAATACGGATGGGGGAACCCGCGGCCTGAATCCCGCGATATACAGGTCACATGAATGAACCGGCCGCGAAGCCCGCCACGAAGCCGCGCGGATTGCGACGCCGTCACGTGCTGGTTGGCGTGGGCGCGGCCGCGGGCGGGCTCGCCATCACAAAAGCACTCGGCCTGTACAACCTCCCGAGTCAATCGGCGCCGGGCCAGACCCAATCCCCCACCGCGGCCGGCGTCGACTGGATCTCCCCGCTCGACAAGCCCGAGGCTCAGGTCGCACACCTGTTGCGTCGCGCGACGTTCGGCGCGACGCCCACCGAGTACCAGCAATCAATAAAGGACGGATTCAAGAACACCGTCGATCGTCTGATCGAGACGAAGGCCTCGGAGCCGCCGGCACTCGCGGGCGCCGACGACGCGACGCAGGACAAGCCGATCAAGCCGCAGGAGCTCATCGGCTGGTGGCTGGACTGGATGCTGCGCACGCCCACGCCGTTCGCGGAGCGCATGACGTTCTTCTGGCACGGGCATTTCACGAGCGACTTCCGCAAGGTCAATCTGCAGACCCCGTTCATCTACTGGCAGAACCTGACCTGGCGACGCATGTCGCTCGGCAACCTTCACGACATGCTCTATCAGGTCACGATCGACCCGGGGATGCTCCGCTACCTCGACCTCGGAACATCCACCGGCAAGAACCCGAACGAGAACTACAGCCGCGAGCTCATGGAGCTCTTCACGATGGGCGTCGGCACGTTCACCGAGGACGACGTACGCGCCGGCGCGAAGGCGCTCTCGGGCTGGCGCGAGCCGGTCACGCAGGCCATGTACGACGCGCTCGTGAAGCGCGCGCAGGAGCAGGGCCGGCAGGCGCCGCGCAACGTCACGCCGGACACGGTGAAGACAGGCGTGTTCGAGCAGCAGCGCGCGTATGCCGGCGCCGTGAAGTTCCTCGGCGAGACCCGGCAGTGGGATACGAAGAGCGCGCTCGAGAAGATCTTGGCGCAGGACTCCGTCGCGCCGTTCATCGTCACGAACGTGCTGCGCGAGTTCGTCACCGATCAGCCGTCGGACGATCACGTGAAACGGCTCGCCGACAGCTTCCGCAAATCGCGCTACGACACGAAGTCCCTGATGCGCGACGTGTTCATGAGCCCCGAGTTCGTCGCGCCGACGAGCTACCGCGCGCTCGTGAAGTCGCCGACGGAGCTCATGGTCCACATGGCCAAGGCGCTCGAGGCACCGGCGCTCGCGAAGGCCATCGGTCTCGCCGGCCAGGGCATGGGCCAGCTGCTGTTCGATCCGCCCGAGGTGGGCGGCTGGCCGTCGAACGCGAGCTGGATCTCGAGCAACAACGTGCTCGAACGCGTGAACTTCGCGCAAACGACGCTCACCGGCATGACCAAGATCCCCGCGTTCAAGGACGCGCACACGACCCATCTCGACGGCGTCGTGAGCCCCGCGACGGCTCAGCTCCTCAACTCGAGCCCGGACGACGCGACGCGCTGGCTCATCCTCCTCGCGTCGCCGGAATTCCAGCTGAAGTGAAGAAATGAATCAGATCGAGAGACGAGCGGCTTTGCCGCGAGGAGCGAGACGACCAGCCTTGAGCGTGTCTTCTCGCCAAAGGCGAGAGATTGAGAAGGTGCGGCGATGAGAGAGCTCGGCGGAACCAACGGACTCTCGCGCAGGGACTTCCTGCGGAGCGGACTCGTGTTCGGCGTCGGCGCGCAGGCGCTCGCGTCCGGTTACGCGGCAGTTCCCGACGTCTTCGCACGCGCGGTGCTCTCCGCCAAGAACGCCGCAATACAAAACGACAAGGTGCTCGTGATGATCCAGCTCGGCGGGGGGAACGACGGCCTGCAGACGGTCATCCCGATCTCGAGCTCCCAGTACCGCGATTTCCGGCCGCAGCTTAGCGCGGCGGCCGCGAAGGCGCAGCCGATCAGCGGGGACCTCGGGCTGCACGAAAACCTCAAAGGCATCAAGACGCTCTTCGACGCGGGCAAGGTCGCGATCGTCCAAGGCGTCGGATACACGAATCCGTCCTTCTCGCACTTCGATTCGATCCGCGTCTGGGAAACGGCCGATCCCGCGCGACGCCAGCAGGACGGTTGGCTCGGATCGGCGATCGCGAAGAACTACGACTCCGCCGGCCATCCGCTGGTCGGCTGCGCCTGCGGGACCACGAACGTCCCCGGCATGCTCCGCGATCTTCAGGCCACCCTCACGGTGATCGACGACGTGAAGACCTTCGGCTTCCAGGGCGGGCAGAACGTCGAGGACGCGATGGGCACGCTGTACAAGGGCACCCCGGGCCTGTACGGCGCGCTCTTCGACACGGCGATGAGCACGGTGCGCGACACCGTCGCGCAGCTGCGCACGTCGTCGGCGAAGTACACGCCGAAGGGCAACTACTCCGACAAGGTGCAGCTCGTGTACTCGAGCAAGAACCAGCTGGCCGCAGCGCTGCAGCTTGCGGCCGAGCTCATCGTGACGGGGACGGGCGTGAAGGTCCTCCACGTGACACTGGGCGGGTTCGACACGCACTACACCGAGCTGAACCGCCACGACGCGCTCATGGCGTACCTCGACTCGGCCATCAGCGCGTTCCACGACGACCTCACCGCATACGGCATGGCCGACCGCGTGATGATCGCGACGTGGTCCGAGTTCGGTCGGCGCCCGAAAGAGAACGCGAGCGGCGGAACCGACCACGGGACCGCGTCGCCGGTGTTTCTCATCGGCGATGGCGTGAAGGGCGGGCTCTACGGTGAGACGCCGAGCCTCGCGAAGCTCGACCAGCTCGGCAACCTCTCGTACTCCGTCGACTTCCGCGCCGTCTACCAGGAGATCCTCGCGTCGCATCTCGGCGTCGACGCGAAAGAGATCCTCGGTCAGAGCTTCGATCGCGTTCCCTTCGTGAAGGCTCCGGCCTGATGACGGAGCTCGCGCTCAAGCTCGGGTCGATCGTCACGACCTTGCTCGTCATGGTCGGCGGGTTCGGCTATGCCGCGACGCACCTCAAGAACCCGAACGCACCGCTGCAGCCGGCGGTGGAAAAATCGATCGCCGAGAACTCGGCGGTCGCGACGCCCGTCCCGCTAACACCGACCCCGATCCCGTCGCTGGTCGGATCGCGCCGCGGCAACCCGCCGCGCGGGACGTCATCACCGGCGCCGCGTTTGACGCTGCAACCAGGTGTTCAGGCGACGGTGCTGCCCGGGGTGACGTTCACGCACGTCTCGTAAGAGTCAGCGGAGACCGAACTCCCGAAGGAGAAGGCGCCCGTAACGCTCGGCGACGGCTTCGTTGGAATAGGTCCGGCGTCGCGCGTACTGGACGTGATGGCCGAGCTCGTGGGCGAAGCTCGCGAGCGGATCCTCGTGATCTTCGGCGAGCTGTTCGACATCGAACTCGGCGGCCTGACACGTGCAGGGCAGCCAGACACGAATGAGGCCTGGCTCGTAGTCGGCGAGCACCATCCCGCCCTGGACTCCGGTGCGCTCGGCTTTGCGCTGCGTTCCGCCGGGACGGCCTCCGACGCCGTAGCCGTACACGGCGACGGTCCCTCGATATCCGGCGCGGCGCGCGAGGCGCTGCCAGAGGCGCCGTCCGCCGGGGAGCCGTTCGCGTCCGCAGTACCTCGAGAGCCGCATCGCCATTCCGCCAGGCACGCCTCGTACCCGCGCGACCCGGACGTCGCCGTGCCATGGCGAATTGGCGCTTGCCAACGAGCTTGGTGAGAATGCAGCCGTGATCCCGATCGGCGACGAGGATACCGGTGGCCAGCCGGGCCTTCCCTGGGTCAACATCGCGATCATCGCGCTGAACGTCCTCGTCTTCCTCTACCAGCTCGCTGATCCCAACTTCACGAACGGCTACTCGACGGTTCCCGCCGAGATCACCTCGGGGAAAGACATCATCGGTTCGTTCCTGCTCGTCGCCCCGGACGGCACCAGCGTTCAGATCGATGAAGCGCCTGGCCCGAACCCGATCTGGCTAACGCTCCTCACATCGATGTTCATGCATGGGGGTTGGCTGCATATCGGCGGGAACATGCTGTTTCTCTTCATCTTCGGCGACAACATCGAGAAGGCCTATGGCCACATCAAGTACCTGATCTTCTATCTGGTGTGCGGGCTCATCGCCGGGCTCGCCCACGTCCTCAGCCAGCCCGATTCGATCATCCCGAGCCTCGGCGCGTCGGGCGCGATCAGCGGCGTGATGGCCGGGTACCTCGTCCTCTTCCCGACGAACCGGGTCCGGGTGCTCCTCGCGCTCGGTTTCGTCTTCCTGCGGCCGATCATGGTCCCGGCCGTCGTGATGATCGGGATCTGGGCGCTGCTGCAGTTCGTGAACGGCATCGGGTCGATCGCCGTGACGGATCAGACCAGCGGCGTCGCGTACTGGGCCCACATCGGCGGCTTCATCGCGGGGGCGGTGATCACGCTGCTCGCGAAGCCGTTCCTCGACCGCGGAACCGGCGCGCCATCGCGCGTCGCGGCCCCGTACTAGACCGGCTAGAGGATCGCGGCGAGGCGCTCCACGTCCTCGGCGACGGCACCTTGGCCGTCGAGCCGGTACGCGGCGCCGAGGAGCTGGCACTTCTCCCGTGCGGTGTCGCGGCGGCCGAGCTCGCAGTCCACCTCGATGAGCAGGCGCTGCGCCTCGCGGTCTTTGAAGCCGGCCCCGATGAGATCGAGGAGCACGTCCGATGCGGCCTGCATCTTGTGCAGGGCCATGAGCCTGCGCGCCGCGTCGAGGGTGGTCTCCGTCGCTCGCGCGTCGTGGGCTGCGATCAGGATCGTGGCGCGCACGTGGGCGACGGCGGCGTCGCCGGCCGGATTCCCGGTCGTGACGTGGCGCGCGAGCTCGGCCTCGAGCTCGGCGACCGGCCGCGGCGTGAAGCCGAAGCCCTTGCGGGGAGCGGGAACGACCGGCTCGGGCTTGGGCTTCGGGGTCCCATTGAGACCCGCGCGCGCGAGCAGCTCCGCGGCGTTCGTAAGGTCCGAGCGCTCGGCGTGGGTGATCGTCTCCGCGTTCTTCAACACGACTGCCGAGCTCGCCTCCGGCCGCGTTCGTGCCTGGACCGCAGCTGCGAGCGCCGAGCGATGCTTGGCCTCCACCGCGGCCTCGTCGGGAACGCGCTTTGCGGGCGCGGGTGCGGGGGGTCGCGTGACCGAGACGATCTTCACCGGCGCTGGGGCCCCTACCCCATCAGGGGCCCCTACCCCTGCGGGCGTGGACGGTGTGGCCGCGACGCGTACGGGCGGTGGCGGCGTCGGCATCGCCCCGCCCTGCGCCGCGGCCACACGGTCCGCGATCGCGAGGAGCTGCGGCAGATCGCCCAGCGTTTCGCGCCCATAGGTGAGCTCGAGCCAGGCCCGTCGGGTGTCGCGTTGCGCGAGTGCGGCATCGATGAAGCGCCCATATTCCTGGCACGCGCTGATCAGATCGCCTTGGTTCGCGAGCGCGGCCGCGAAACGGCGGTGCGCCGCGAGATCGAACGGCGCGATCTCGACCGCGACGCCGAGCAGCGCGATCGCGTTCACGCGATCGTTCTTCCGGGCGAACGCCGCGGCGCCTTCGCGTAGCGCGAGGAGCGCGCCGTCGCGGTCTTCGAGCGCAATCAGCGTGCGCGCGAGACCGCCGTACGAGTCGATATCGCCATGCTTGCCCACGAGCTCGCGATACGCGGTCTCGGCCTGACGGAGACGGCCGCTCGCAAAGAGCTTCGCGGCGGCGTCGCTCGCGAGACGGTGGTCGTTCGCAACCTTGGCCTCGACCGGGCGACCCTGCCGTGCGAGCGCCTGCGCGAACTCGCTCGCCTTCTTGTTGTCCATCACCTTGCCCGCCGCGAGGCGTGCGCGCTCCGCCAGCGGCACGATGTGGGTGCGCTCGACGTTGTTCGCGTTCACGCCCATCGCGTGGAGCTCGCGGGACAGGAACGCGGGCGCGGCTGGACCGAGGTATTCCTTCGCGACGCCCAAGAGCTCAAGGGCGAGCGCGTTCACGGTTACTCCTCGCCGCCGCTTCCGGCTTCGTCCGCGAGAGCGTAGAAACGCAGCGCGTTCAACATCCGGTCGAACGCCGATGCGACTTCGTGCGTGATGTCGTCGCCGCTTCGCGTGTCGAAGTGCGCTTCACGGAGGTCGATGTTGCCCGTCGAGACCTGGGTCGCCTCGCCGACGAGCCGGCGAAGCGGCCCGACCAGCGACCGGGTCAGAAGGATGCCGATCACGAAGGAGAGGAGGACGCCCATGACGAGCATGAGCGCCGCGTCGAAGGTCGCGTTGTCGGCGGCCCTCGTGTAGGTGGTGAGCGGTACGGCGAGGACGTAGCCCCACGGCTTGTTGACGAGTCGCGTCACCACGCCGCGCTGCTCGGCGGCGCCCGAGCCGAACGCGAAGGCGGCGTCGCCGCTCGCTCCTCGCGGCAGCGCATCGAGCGCGGTCTTGAGCGTGGGGAGCGGGTCGATGACGAGCTTGTCGGGCGTGATCGTCCCGAAGCGCTTGTCCGCGGCGAGCTTCTTTGCGGTGTCCGCGTCGATCGGCGCGATCGGCTTGTAGATGAGGGATTCGGCCTGATCGCGGTGGCCCTTGGTCTCCGAGACCGCGAGACGGATCCCGTAGTCGTCGACGAGGAAGGAGTGCGCGCCCACGCCGACGGAGCCGGCATCACTCTCAACGATGTCCCAGATCGCGGCGAGGTTCACGCGCGTCCGGACCACGGCAACGACGACGCCATTCGAAGCGACCGGCGACGAGAAGAAGAGCGCGGGCTTGTTCGTGATGACCGAGTACGACGGGTCGCTCACGTACGGCGTGCCCTTCATCGCGGTCAGGAAGTACTCGCGGAAGGCGACGCTCGTGCCTTCGTCGGTCGGCACCGACGCCGCGACGATGGTGCCCTTCGGGTCGACGACGGCGACGGATTCGTACTCGGGAGAGCGGGCCGCGGCCGCCGCGAGCGCGGTACGCGCGGCTCCGCGCGATTCCTGGTCGCCCAGGTTCGTCGCGTAGCGGACGATGTCCGGCAGCTTCGCGACGAGGATGATGTCGCCGAGGCGGCTCGCGAGGTAGGCGTCGATGGCGTTGGCGGTGGAGGTGGACCGCTGACGGATGTTCGTCACACCGAGCGAGGTCAGGTCGTTACGTGTGTTGTGCGTCGAAACGACGCTGACCAGCGCGATCGGGGCCACTCCGACGATGAGGAGGGCCGCGAGTACTTTTTGCCAGAATCGGACACGAGGCCGGCGCATACGCTCCCCTGCCCCGCGCGCCCTATTCGTCCACCTTCGCGCGCGAGTACGCGCATCGTCGGCGCACCGGGTCACCCGGCCTAGTCACAGGGTGGCACGCGCTCGTACCGGAAAGGTCCTAGTACCGCCCTGGCCGCCAAGCCGTACCATTCGCTCAAACAACACACGAAAGACGTGCCCGCGCACGTGGAGGACAAGTGGCCAACGGAACGATCAAGAAGCTCGTCGGCGACAGGGGCTTCGGCTTCATCCAGACCGAGGACGGCTCGGACATCTTTTTCCACCGGTCGCAGGTGGAAGGCGACGCGTTCGATACCCTCCGTGAGGGACAGAGCGTGACCTACGAGAAGGGGATGGATCCCCGCCGCGGCAAGCCGCAGGCGGAGAAAATCACTCCGGCTTAGGTCCGCGCCGGCAAGCTCCTAAAAGCCCCGCTTCGCCGAGCGTCGCGCAGCAGACCCCGAAGGAGACGCTTCGACGCCTCCAATTGCTCGCGGTCGTCCGCGGTCAGACCGGCACGTCCGGGGTCCAGGCGCCACCAGCACTCGAAGCCCCACAGTCGCTCGTCGGCCACGCGAAGCCGCGGGATCCCACCGCCGCTCCGACGGGGGTCGCCGGTCTCGAAGTCGAAGAAGCCCTCGAATACGGCGGGGGCGCCGGTGCGATCGGGCTCGCCTTCCCGGCAGTCGAGGAGGATCACGCAGGGCGTGCCCGGGCGGATCTCGTCACGCGAACGCTGCGGGCGCCGCCCGCGGTCGCCGCGCGGTTGGGGCGGCCGGACCGGGACGCGGCGGTCGGATCGCGGCTCGATCCGCCCGGGTCGAGTCGGAGCCGGCGACGATGTCGGCCGCGGCTCGGCCTTCGGCCGGCGCGTTCGGAATCGCCGCCGCCGTGGACGCTCTTGCATTGGACGAGTTTACGTGTCGACGTCGACGTCGTGATCGTGGCGCTCCTCGGACAGTCCGCACGTGCAGTTCATGCACACGTCGTGTTCACCTCGGCCTGGGATGCGCATCACTGCCGCACTGCCCGGGCCCGTTTCGGCGCCGTTAACATCGATGGAGATGCATGACGTCCACGATGTCTTTGATGAGTTCAAGCATCAGCTGCCCGACATCGATCCCGAAGAGACGCAGGAGTGGATCGAATCGCTTGACGCGCTCGTAAAGCAGTCGGGCGGCGATCGCGCTCGCTTCGTCCTCTACAAGCTGCTCAAGCGAGCACGGATGCTCCACGTCGGGCTCCCACCGCTGACCCAGACGCGATATATCAACACGATCTCGCCCGAGCAGGAGCCGTACTTCCCGGGCGACGAGGAGATGGAGCTCCGCATCCGGCGTCTCATCCGCTGGAACGCGGTCGCGATGGTGGTCCGCGCGAACCATCACTACGAGGGCATCGGCGGTCATCTCGCCACGTATGCCTCGGCGGCGAGCCTGTATGAGGTCGGCTTCAACCATTTCTTCCGCGGAAAGGACGACGGCGCCTCGGGCGATCAGATCTTCTTCCAAGGACACGCCGCGCCGGGGATCTATGCGCGCGCGTTCGTCGAGGGCCGGCTCAGCGAATCGCAGCTCGATCACTTCCGGCGCGAGGTCGTTCGCGGCGAAGGACTGTCGAGCTATCCGCATCCGCGGCTCATGCCCGAGTTCTGGGAATTCCCGACGGTCTCGATGGGACTCGGTCCCCTCGCTGCGATCTACCAGGCACGCTTCAACCGGTACCTGCATCACCGCGCGATCAAGGACACGTCGAGCTCGCGGGTCTGGGCGTTCCTCGGCGACGGCGAGTGCGACGAGCCGGAGGCACTCGGTGCCCTGCACGTCGCGGCGCGCGAGGGCCTCGACAACCTGACCTTCGTCGTGAACTGCAACCTGCAGCGCCTCGACGGTCCGGTCCGTGGCAACGGCAAGATCATTCAGGAGCTCGAGTCGGTCTTCCGTGGCTCGGGATGGAACGTCATCAAGGTGCTCTGGTCACGGGAGTGGGACGAGCTTCTCGCGCGCGACGTCGACGGCGTCCTCGTGAACCGGATGGCCGAGACGACCGACGGCGAGTCGCAGCGCATGACCATCGCCGACGGCGCGTATATCCGCGAGCATTTCTTCGGCACCGACCCGCGGCTGCGCAAGCTCGTCGAGCACCTCTCCGACGAACAGCTGCGCACGCTCCGGCGCGGCGGCCACGACTACCGCAAGGTCTACGCGGCGTACCACGCCGCGGTGCGCCACACCGGCGCGCCGACCGCGATCCTCGCGCAGACCGTGAAGGGCTGGGCGCTCGGGCCGTCGGTGGAGGCGCGCAACATCACGCACCAGGCCAAGAAGATGAGCTTCGAAGAGCTGAAGATCTTCCGCGACCGCTTGCAGCTCCCGATCTCCGACGACAAGCTCACCGAAGACCCGCCGTACTACCTCCCCGGCCCGGATTCGCCGGAGATCCAATACATGATCGAGCGCCGCCGCGCGCTGGGCGGGTTCGTGCCGAAGCGCGTCGTTCGCGCGAAGCCGCTCGCGCAGCCTGACGCGTCAGCGTTCGCGGAGTTCCCGAAGGGCTCGGGGACCGCGGCCGCGTCGACGACGATGGCGTTCACGCGGCTCCTGCGGAATCTGCTGCGCGACAAGAACGTCGGCAAGCGCATCGTCCCGATCATCCCCGACGAGGCACGGACGTTCGGGATGGACCCGCTCTTCAAAGAGGTCGGGATCTATTCGCCCCTTGGCCAGCGCTACGAACCGGTCGACGCGGAGACGCTCCTCCCGTACCGCGAGGCGATCGACGGCCAGGTCCTAGAGGAAGGCATCACCGAGTCTGGGTCGATGGCCTCGTTCACCGCCGCGGGCACGAGCTACGCGACGCACGGCGAACAGATGCTCCCCTTCTATGTCTTCTACTCGATGTTCGGTCTGCAGCGCACGGGCGACCAGATCTGGGCGTTCGGCGACGCGCGCGGCCGCGGCTTCCTCTGCGGCGCGACCGCGGGCCGCACCACGCTCAACGGCGAGGGCCTGCAGCACGAGGACGGGCACAGCCACGTCCTCGCGACAGCGATCCCGAACGTTCGCGCGTACGACCCCGCGTTCGCGTACGAGACCGCAGTGATCGTGCGGGACGGCATCAAGCGGATGCTCGGCGACGGCGAGGACATCTTCTATTACCTGACCCTCTACAACGAGAACTACCCGCAGCCGGCGATGCCCGACGGCGTCGAGGAGGGCATCGTCCGCGGCATCTACCTCTTCCGGCCGGGCGAGGAAGGCCGGCGTCGGCGCGTGACGCTCCTTGGATCGGGCTCGATCATGCGCCAGGTCCTGCGCGCGCAGGAGGTGCTGCAGGAGAAGTACGAGGTGAGCGCGGACGTGTACAGCGTCACGAGCTACCAGCAGCTGCGCAACGAGGCCCTCGCCGTCGAGCGCTGGAACCGGCTGCATCCCGAAGCTGAGCCGCGCCTCCCCGTCATCACGTCGGTGCTCGGCGGCCATTCACCGATCGTCGCCGCGTCCGACTGGCTCAAGTCGCTTCCCGATCAGATCTCACGATGGGCGGGGAGCCCCTTCGTCCCCCTCGGCACCGACGGGTTTGGCCGCAGCGACACGCGCGAGGCACTGCGCCGTCACTTCGAGATCGACGCGGAAAGCATCGCGACGGCTTCGCTACACGCGCTCGCCCTCTGCGAGCAGTACGGTTCGGACCTCGTTGCGAAGGCCATCGCCGATCTCGGGATCGATCCAGAGAAACCGGAACCCCGCACGGCCTAGCTCGGCCACACGGGCCGCCGGGCATCTGGCGACGGTTCTGCTCGTCGCGGCGTTCATCATGCCGTTCGCCGCGTCCGCCGCACCTTCGACGATCGCTGCCGCGGCCCCATGCACGTCGAGCACCGGGCCGGGCATCCCGCCGCCGGCGCGCGTTCCGTCCGGTCTCCCCGGTTTCCATGCGGCCTGGTACGGCCAGAGCGGTTACCCGACGCTCTGCCCGGGTGAGCGCTCCACCGCGGTCGTCGCGTTCTACAACTCGGGTACGCGCGGGTGGACCGCGGCGAAGATGGGCGAGGTCGCGTACCTCGGGACGTGGGATCCCGATCCGGGTCAGGACCGCGCGACTCCGCTCGGAGGCGACGGTGCCGCCGGTTCGCCTGCGACCGGCTGGCCCCGGTACAACCGCGTCGCGGTCCAGCCCGCGCCGTGGGTCGGTCCCAATCAGGTCGCCTGGTTCCAGTTCTCAGTGATCGCGCCGCAGATCCCCGGCACGTACCGGCTATCGATCCGTCCTCTCGTCGAAGGCGCGCAGTGGATGGAGGACTACGGCGTGTTCTGGTACGTCACGGTCCCGGGCGCGCCACCCGTCGGCTCGCTTCCCCCATTGCCCGCGCGATGGCCCAGCCATTCGCTCGAGATCGGCATGGCCGACGGTCCCAACACCGCGGCGGCGATGCTGGCGACCGCGCCCTTCGGGTTCCGCTACCAGTACCTCGCCGGAGGTGTGAACACCGGCCAGGGCTGGGCCATGTGGGACTCGGGCGCGCGATTCCCGAGTTACTACATCCAGGACTCAGCGCGGAACGGCATCGCCCCGGTCTTCAGCTACTACCAGATCCGCCAGTCGTCGCCCGGGAACACGATGGGCGACGAAGACGCCGATCTCACGAACCTCCGCAACGCCGCGACGATGAACGCGTACTACGCGGACCTGAAGCTCTTCTTCCAGCGCGCCGGCGCGGAGACTGGCTCGGTCGTCACGCTTCACGTCGAGCCCGACCTCTGGGGCTACATGCAGCATCACTACGGCGACGACCCGACGGCGACGCCGGCTGTCGTCGGAAGCAGCGGGATGCCCGAGCTGGCCGGACTGCCGGACAACGCCGCGGGCTTCGCGCGGGCCGTCACGAAGCTGCGCGACGCATATGCGCCGAATGTGCTCCTCGCCTTTCACCTGTCGCTCTGGGGCACGACCGTCGACCCGCTGTACCAAAAGCCGACCGACGCGGAGATCGACGCGCTCGCAGCGCGTTCGGCGCGGTTCTTCAGCTCGCTCGGTGCGGGCTTCGACCTGTCCTTCGCCGAATTCAGCGACCGCGACGCGGGCCTCGCCCGCGCCCAGTCCGGCGGCGCGGACGATGCCTGGTGGTATCCGGACGACTTCGCGCGGAACGTCCGGTACCTCGCGAAGTTCTCGACGCTGACGCAGAAGCGGATCGTCCTGTGGCAGATCCCGATGGGCAACACAAAGATGCGCGCGGTCAACAACACCTATGGCCACTACCAGGACAACAAGGTCGAGTGGCTGTTCGACGATCCCGGCCGCGTGAACCTCGGCGCCTACGCGCGTGCCGGCGTCGTCGCGTTCCTCTTCTCAGGCGGCGGTGGCGGCTCGACCTGTGCGTGCGACGCCGTCGGCGACGGCATCACGAATCCCGCGCCGATCGGCGGGAACACGCGCCCGTCGCTCAGCGCCGACGACGACGGGGGCTATTTCCGCGAGCGCGCCGCCGCGTACTACGCCGCGCACGCGACGGCCCTCCCCTAGCCGATCGGCCGCACCGGGAGCGGATGCTCCCCGCTCGCGTCGACGCGGAAGGCGCGCCCGCTCGACTTGGCGCTCACGATCTCGATCAGTCGCTCGTCTTCGTATCGCGCGGCGACCGCGTCATCGAGCGCGATACCGGGCGCGAGCCCCGCCGCGATCTCTCGCGCGTAGACCGGTCGGCGCCGCTCCTGCGAGTCGTAATGCGGGCATGCGCTTCCCTTGAGCAGCTGGAGCCCGTCGCGCAGCGGACCGAGCTCGAGCGTGAACGAGTCGGTGATCCCCGCCTCGAACCAGCAGATGCAACCGGCCGACCACCCGGTCAGGATCGTCCCGCTGCGGTACGCGCGGCGAAGCGCAACTTCCACGCCGTGCACGCGCCAGATCGCGAGCATGTTCGCGGTGTTCCCGCCGCCGACCATGACGACATCCTGCGAACGGATGAACCCGTCGATGTCGTCGACGGTGCGGTTGAACAGCGCCAGATGCGACGGTTCGCAATCGACGCCGCCGAGTGCCTGGTAAAAGGTGAGCAGGTAGGCGGAATCGTCGCCCGACGCCGTCGGCACGAAGAGGATCTTCGGGCGCGGCTTTCCGGCGAGGTCGAGGAGGTAGCGCGTCAGGGTCGGATAGGACAGCTGCTCGCCGCCGCAGGCGACGATGCGTCTCGGCATCGCGGCCCACTTTACTGAGCGCCGCCGCGCTAGTTGACCGTGGTCGTCCGGTGGCCCTGCGCGAGCCAGGCGGGGATCGCCGTCGCGACCATCGGCCGCCCGACGAAAAAGCCCTGCGCGCTGTCGCAGCCGACCGCGGCGCACGCGTCGTACGTCGCCTGGTCCTCGATCCCTTCGGCGACGACCTTCATCCCGAGCGCATGGCCGAGGTTGGTGATGACCTTGACGATCTCGGCGCTCCCGCGGTCCCGGGTCATGCGGCCGATGAACGAGCGGTCGATCTTCACGGCGTACGCCGGCAGACGCTGCAGATACGCGAGCGAGCTGTACCCAACGCCGAAGTCGTCGATGGCGACTTGCACCCCGAGCTCGCGGAGCTCCGCAAGCGTACGGAGGACGCGATTCGGCTCGGCCATCAGCATCGTCTCGGTGATCTCGAAGGCAAGCCACTCCGCAGGGATGTTCGCGCGCTCGAGTGCGCGGCCGACCATGCGCGGGAGGTCGGGGTCGAGCAGGTTCCGGATCGAAAGGTTGACCGCGGCCTGGAGGGGCACGTTGTTTCGCTTCCATTCGGCGCACTGCGCGAGCGTCATCGCGAGCACGCGCGAAAAGAGCGATTTCACGAGACCGGAGCGCTCGGCGAGCGGGATGAATTCCCCGGGAGCGACGAGGCCGCGGCTCGGATGCCGCCATCGCGCCAGCGCCTCGACCCGCATGACCTCGCTGTTGGTAAAGCCGACGATCGGCTGATAGACCACGTTCAGCTCGTCCGCCTCGAGGGTGTGGCGCAGCTCCGCCATGAGGGCGAGCTGATCCGAGCCCTCAGGATCCTCCTGCTCGGCGTACACCGCCGATCCGCCCGGCGTCCGCTTCGCGACATACATGGCCATGTCGGCGCGGCGCATGAGCGTCTCGACATCCTCTCCGTGCTGCGGGCTGACCGCGATGCCGATCGAGATCGCGATCTCGTGAGCTCGCCCCTCAACGTCGAATGGCCGCTGCAGCGCCGCGATGATCTTCTGGGCAACGTGTCCCGCGCCGCCTTCGTCGGCACCCGGGAGGATCAGCGCGAACTCGTCGCCGCCAAGCCGTGCCACCGTATCGGTCTCGCGGAGGTCGGCGGTGATGCGTCCGGCGACCTCGCCGATAAGAAGGTCGCCGGCGGGGTGCCCGAAGGTGTCGTTGATCTCCTTGAACCGGTCAAGGTCCATCACGAGAAGAGCGAGCGGTGTAGAGAGACGCCGCGCGGTCCGGAGCGCCTGCTCGAGGCGGTCCAAAAGGAGTGAGCGGTTCGGAAGACCGGTGAGAGGGTCGTGCAGAGCGAGTCTTTCGAGCTCGTGCTCGGCTTTTTTGCGATCGGTCACGTCGGTAAAGCTCGAGACGACCTCCCGCACTCGACCGAACGCGTCCTTTATCGGAACGGCGTCGACGAGCAGCCAGCGCACGTACCCATCCGCTCGGACCATGCCCATCATGACGTTGCGAATCGACTCGCCGCGTGCCTGCGCCGCGACGTTCGGGACCTCGTCGTCGGGCATGGTGGTGCCGTCCTCGCGTATGCGGCGGTCCTCACCCGGGGGCTCGGCGCCCTCGAGCTCCTCGGGCGCTCGTCCGAAGATGCGTTTGGCAGCGGCGTTCGCGAAGACGACGGCACCGGCGGCATCGCGCACGACGACGCCGCACGCCATCGCGTCGTAGACGGCGGCGAGGTCGTTCTCCGATCGTGGCATCGACATCGCGGCACGCCCGACGTTACCCGCCGCGCTTTTCGCGCGAGGAGTGCAAGAGGTATCGGCTCGCGGCCGGGAAGACTCAGAAGCGCAGGTTTGTCAGCCGCTGCTTCTCTTTGTCGCTGACGTTGCCATCTCGTCGATCGCGAACACGTCGG
>Ga0209059_1000644_pt1 | contig 15951 bp, 15 predicted proteins | sample GraSoiAngelo_151_FD_186165 | JGI IMG/M metagenome (GOLD analysis project Ga0209059, IMG submission 186165) | Grasslands soil microbial communities from the Angelo Coastal Reserve, California, USA - 14_1009_12_20cm (SPAdes) (version 2) | ecosystem: Environmental > Terrestrial > Soil > Grasslands ...
TCGCGCGCCGCTCTGAAGTCGCCGTTACAGCCAGTCCGGGTCGAAATCGACGACCGTGGCGCCGCCCATGACGGCCGGCAGATAGGCCTGAGCGCGCGCGAGAAAATGCTCGGCATAAAAGCGGGCCGTGGCGAGCTTCGCAGCGCTCAAACCGGAATCGTGCCGCTGCAACGCCACCGCCGCGACGCGCGCCATCAGCCAGCCGCCGAGCACGGTGCCGCACAGATGCAGATACGGCACCGATCCGGCCGCCGCCAAGGCGGGCTCGGCGGTCACGAGATAGGCGGTCGCGGTATCGAGGGCGGCGGTCGCATCGGTCAGCCGCTGGCGCAAGGCCGCGAGCTCGGGGGCGTCGAGCTCGCCGAGACTGGCGCGCATCTCGGCGATCAATTCGCGCGCTGCCTCGCCGCGGTCTCGCCCGAGCTTGCGGCCGACGAGATCGTTGGCCTGGATGCCGTTGGTGCCTTCGTAGATCGGCGCGATACGCGCGTCGCGCAGATATTGCGCGGCGCCGGTCTCTTCGATGTAGCCCATGCCGCCATGCACCTGAATTCCGGTTGAGGCGACTTCGACCCCGAGATCGGTGCACCATGCCTTCACCACGGGGATCAGCAGATCGGCACGCCGTTGCGCGCGAAACTGCGCTTCGCCCGTCGTGGCGCGGCCCGCATCGATCGCGGCGGCCGCCAGATAGGCGAGCGCACGCATCGCCTCGGTCGCTGCCCTCATCCACAGCAGCATGCGGCGGACATCGGGATGATAGACAATCGGCGGCGCCGCTCCGGAATCGCGCGGCATGCCGATGGGGGCGCCCTGCACGCGAGTCCGCGCATAGTCGCGCGCCTGTTGATAGGCGCGCTCCGCGATCGCGACGCCCTGCACGCCGACCCCGAGCCGCTCGCTGTTCATCATCGTGAACATCGCTTCGAGGCCGCGATTTTCTTCGCCGATGCGCCAGCCGACCGCGCCCTCGCCTTCGCCATAGGACATCACGCAGGTCGGGGAGGCGTGGATGCCGAGCTTTTCTTCGAGGCGCAGCGGGCGCAGATCGTTGCGCTCACCCGGCCGTCCCTCCCCGTTCGGCAGGAATTTGGGGACGAGGAACAGCGAGATGCCGCGGCTGCCGGGCGGCGCGTCGGGGGTGCGCGCCAGCACCATATGAATGATGTTGTCGGTCAGGTCGTGGTCGCCATAAGTGATGAAGATCTTCTGGCCGGTGATGCGGTAATGCTCGCCCCATCGCTCGTCTTTTTGCGGCACGGCGCGCGTGCGCAAGGCGCCGAGATCGGAGCCGGCCTGCGGCTCGGTCAGGTTCATCGTGCCGGTCCATTCGCCCGACACGAGCTTCGCGAGATAGAGCTGCTTCTGTTCGGTCGAACCGTGCGCGGCCAGCATATCGATCGCACCGGCGCTGAGCAGCGGGCACAGCGCCCAGCCCATGCACGCCGAATTCAGCATCTCGACAACCGGGGTGGAGAGGGCGGACGGCAGCCCTTGCCCGCCATGTTCGGTATCGACGGCGAGCCCCATCCAGCCACCCTCGATATATTGCCGGTAGGCTTCGCGAAAGCCGGCGGGCGTCCGGACGATCCCGTTTTCGAGAACGCTGCCGGTGCGGTCGCCCGGCTGGTTCAGCGGATCGAGCTCGGAGGCGGCAAAGCGCGCGGCCTCCTCGAGCACGGGGCCGGCCAGCTCGGCGGCCTCGCCGCTCAGCCCGCCCACGGCATCGAGGACGAGGCGCATATCGGCGAGCGGGGCGGCGTACGGCATTGCGGCTCTCCTGCAGGCGCGGCAGCATAGCCGATCGCGGCCTGCCGCGGCACCGCGCTATGCTGGAGTGATGGCAAGCATCACGATTGGGCTCGGTGCGGCAGCGGCGCTGATATTGCTCGCGTTTGGCGCCAGGGGGCAGCCGGTGCCCGATTGCCGGCAGGCGAAGACCGCGGCGGACAAGGCGATCTGCGGCAATGTCGAGCTTGCCGCGGCCGACAAGGCGATGGCGGACAGCTATACCGCGTTGCGCGCGAAATTGCCGCCCGACCAGCAAAGGGCGCTGCTCGCCGATCAGCGGCGCTGGATCACGCGGCGGACCGCCGCGTGCGGCGACAAATCGGACGACGCGCTCGCGCAATGCCTGCGCGCCGAAACCGAGGCGCGGCGGCGCCTCTTCACCGGCGAAAGCGCGAACGGCGCCCGAGACGCGCCGCGCATTGTGCCGCTCCTGTTCCACGAGGCGCGCAAGGGCCGCTACGAGATTTCGATCGAGACCCCGCAGATGCTGATGCCGCGCGGCGCGGCGGCGACCGCCTTCGAGCAAGCGGCACGCGCGATCGCCTTTGGCAAGAACGCGGTCAAGGAATACCGCGAGATGGAGCGGCCAATGGCGAAGGGCGCCGAGAATTATTACGAGGCAACCTACGAACTCAGCTATGCCGATCCGAAGCTGATTTCGCTGGTCTTCACGATCGCTACCTTCAGCGGCGGCGCGCATCCGAACAGCGCGCGCATCGCCTTGCTGTTCGACCTGGCCGCGGGCCGCGCCCTGAAACTCGCCGACGTGCTCGCAGACCCAAAGACTGCGGTCGCGGAAATTGCGGCACGGTGCAAGACGCAGCTCGAGGAGCAGGCGAAGAAAGAGGATTGGGAATTGTTCGACAATGCCGATGTCGCGGCGGTGGTCGGGGAGGACACGAATTGGGCGGCCGACAAGGAGGGTGTCGAGATCCTGTTCGATCCCTATTCGGTCGCGCCCTATGTCGTTGGGCCGCGCGAATGCCGCCTGAGTTATGCCGACGTCAAACAATGGCTCAACCCAAGCGGGCCGTTGCCGCCGCGATAGCGAGGAGGACAGAATGACAATCGATGTGACCGGGAAGATCGCGCTCGTCACCGGCGGCGGCAACGGCATCGGCGCCGCGAGCTGCCGCGCTCTTGCCAAGGCTGGCGCACGCGTCGCAGTCATCGACCGCGACGGCGAGGCTGCCGCGAAGGTCGCGTCAGAGATCGGCGGCGGCGCGACGGGCCATGCGCTCGATGTCGCGGATGGCGAGGCCTTCAAACGGCTCGCCTCGGAGATCACGGCGCGGGCGGGCGGCATCGATATCCTGGTCAATTCCGCCGGGACGATCACGCGCCAGACGATCGCGGAGATGCCGAGCGCGGATTGGGACCGGATCATCGCGGTCAATCTGCGCGGCCCCTTCAACGGCACGCAGGCCGTGATCCCGCATATGAAACAGCGCGGCGGCGGTGCGATCGTCAATATCGCCTCGGTCGCCGGCCGGCGCATTTCGTTCGGCGGCGGCGCCAACTACACCGCCTCGAAAGCGGGCCTCCTCGGCTTGACCCGGCACGCCGCCTATGAGCTGGCGCCCGACAACATCCGGGTCAACGCGGTCTGCCCCGGCCCGACCGCTACCGCGTTTGGCGGCGGCCAGATCCCCTCGGCCGAGCGGAAGGCCGAGCGCGCCCGGAAAATCCCGCTCGGCCGCATGGTCGAGGCGGCGGACATCGCCGATGCGGTGCTGTTTCTGGCGAGCGACCTGTCGCGCATGTGCACCGGCATCGCGCTCGATGTCGATGGCGGCGTCTTGATCAGCAACGACATCCCGTACGAGGAGTATTTCGCCCGCGCCCGATGATCACTATTCGCCGCGGGCCTTGTTGTAGGGCCAGACAACCTCGCCGCTCTTGTACTGCGAGGGATAGAGGATCGTGATCCGTGAGTCGTCGCGGAACTGGTCGAGGTCGTTCCCCTTGATCCCGTGATACTGCACGAAGAGGTTGCGCGGCTCGGTCCATTCGCCGTCCGGATTAAAGCTGATCTCGCCCACCACCGTCTTGAAGGAATGGCTGTGCATGTACTGCGCGAGCTTTTCCTCGTCGAGCGAGCCGACCGCATTGATCGCGTCGCCGAGGATCTGCATCTCGCCATAGGCAAAAGGCGGCAGGAAATAGCCGAGCGGGTCGATGCCCTCGGCCGGCGCCTTCGCCTGATACTGCTTCAGAAAATCCCAGATACCGGGGAAGTTCATCGTCTCGGTCGGCTCCCACAACTCGCCGACGACGAGCCCGTTGAGGAGCGGCCCCATCTGGCTGCGCAATGACGCGGTCGGGGTGCCGACAAGGGCGCCGCCAAACATCTTTGTCGTCAGCCCGGTCTCGGCCACCGCGCGCAGGATGCCGACGGTGTCAGGCAGGTATGACGCGACATAAACCAGGTCGGGATTGGCCGCCTGCACGGCGCGGATAATCGGTGTGTAGTCGACCGTCGTCGGCGGGTAGGCGCGATCGTAGACGGTCTTGAGTCCCAATTTCTTGATGTTCTCGCGGGCGCCGTCGAGCGCGTTGCGGCCGAATTCGGCATCCGCGGTGACGAGCGCGACGGTCTCGGGCTTTGGGTTCTGCTTCAGCGCGATGTCGAACCAGCCCTTCGAGAAGGTCGGTTTCGGATCGGGCCCGAACACCAGCATCGAGAAGTATTTCGGATAGTGGAACGGCTCGTTGACGCCAAGCGCAAACAGCCCGAAGAACAGCCGGTTCTTCTGCATGACGATCGGCATCGCCGGCGCGACGAGATTGGTGCCGTAGCTCGAGATCAGCAGGTCGACCTTGTCGATCTCGATCAGCTTTGTGTAGATGCCGGGGACATTCGACGGGTTGCCCTGGTCGTCGTAATAGACGAGCTCGACTTTGCGGCCGAGGAGCCCGCCCTTTTTGTTGACGTCCTCGGCCCAGATCTGAAAGGCGAGGAGGCCCGTCTTGCCGACTGCGGCGAGCGGGCCGGTCAATTCGATGCTGAAGCCTATCCTGATCGGGTCGGCGGCGCGCGCGACAGTCGTGCCCAACAGCAATGCCAGCGCGGCGATCGCGAAGCACACCACCCGTCGGATCTGCGTCATCAGGCAGCCCTCCCCGTGCGCCTTGCGTCGGCGCGTCCGAATGGCAAGAGTAGCCCGGCGCCGCGCCACCGGTAAACAAGGAGCACTCCGTGCCTCGCTTCGCCGCCAATCTCAGCATGATGTTCCAGGAGGTCGGGTTTCTCGACCGGTTCGACGCCGCCGCGCGCGCCGGCTTCAAGGCCGTCGAGTTTCTGTTCCCCTACGAGCACCCGCCCGAAACCATCGCCGAGCGGCTCGATAAGAACCGACTGACCCTGGCGTTGTTCAACACCGTGCCCGGCGACTGGGCCGGCGGCGAGCGCGGTCTTGCCGCGCAGCCCGGACGCGACCAGGAATTCCGCGACGGCGTCGACAAGGCGATCCTCTACGCGAAGGCGTCAAAGTGTCGGTTGCTGCATACGATGGCGGGGCTGTGGCCGGCGGGACGTGACAAGGAAGCGGGTGAGCGGATCTATATCGACAATCTGCGCTGGGCCGCCGACCGCATGGCGGCGGCGGGCCTCACCGCGGTCATCGAGCCGATCAATACACGCGACATCCCGGGCTATTTCCTGAACTACACCGGCGAGGCCATGCGCATCATCGAGCGGGTCGGGCGGCCTAACCTGAAGCTCCAGTTTGACCTCTATCACGTGCAGATCATGGAGGGCGATCTGGCGACCAAGGTGCGCACGCTCGCCGGGCATTACCCGCATGTGCAGATCGCCGGCAATCCGGGGCGGCACGAGCCGGATGTCGGTGAAATCCATTACCCCTATCTGTTCGATCTGTTCGACGAGATCGGCTATCAGGGCTGGATCGGCTGCGAGTACCGGCCAAAGGACGAGACGCTCGCGGGCCTCGGCTGGGCCAAGACATACGGCATCGGCTGAACGGGAGCGCGGGCGTCTCGCCCGCATGCGGCCGGGACGGCCGCGGTCCAGTGACAAAGGGCGACACATGCGCATTGTGATCACCGGCGGGTGCGGTTTTCTCGGGCGGCGCGTCGCGCTCAAATTGCTGGCGGAAGGCTCGCCGCTCGGGCGGGTCGACGAGCTCGCGCTGTTCGACAATGCGCCCTCGGCTTTGCCATTGCCGGAAGACAAGCGGCTCACCCTCGTGACCGGCGACATCGCCGATCGCGAGACAATCGCGCGCCTGATCACGCGCGACACCGATGCGGTGTTCCATTTGGCCGCGATCGTCAGCGGTCAGGCCGAAGCCGACACCGATCTCGGCTACCGCGTCAATCTCGACGGCACCCGTGCCGTGCTCGACGCCTGCCGGGCGCTGGGAACGGCGCCCCGGCTCGTCTTTGCCAGCTCGCTTGCGGTCTATGGTGGAAGGCTACCGCCTGAAGTCGGCGACGACACCGCGCTGACACCGCAGACCTCCTACGGCACGCAGAAAGCGATCGGCGAATTGCTTGTCAACGATTACAGCCGGAAGGGGTTTGTCGACGGCCGTGCGCTCAGATTGCCGACCGTCGTCGTGCGTCCGGGCCGCCCAAACCGCGCCGCCTCGACCTTTGCCTCGTCGATGATCCGCGAGCCCTTGGCCGGACAGGAAGCAGTCTGCCCGGTGTCGCCCGACACCGTCATGGCGTTGGCGTCGCCGCGCCGCATTGTCGCGGGGCTCGTGCATGCGCTCGGCATTCCGGGCGAGGCGTTCGGCGCGACCCGGTCATTGCAAGTGCCGGGCTTCTCGGTGTCGGTCGGCGAGATGGCGGCGGCGATGCGCCGCGCCGGGGGCGAGGCGGCCCATGCGCGTCTGCGCTGGCAGGCCGATCCGCAGATCCAGGCGATCGTGTCGAGCTGGCCGCCGGTGCTGGCGACGCCGCGCGCCGAGGCACTCGGCTTTGGCCGCGACAAGAACATCGACGAGGTCGTGCAGGCATTTATCGAGGACGACCTGCCCTTGCAGAAAGAGCTCGCCGGCTGATCATTCGGCAGCGTCAGACCGCGACGGCGCCGTAATACAGCGTCACCGTGTGCTTCGCCTCGGCGAAAAACAACCAACGCTCGATGACAAGGCCGAGCGCGGCGCTGATGACGGCGAGGGCCGCGGCGATGAGCCCGATACCACCCGCGGTCAGCAGCGCGACGAGGCTCAGCAGCGCCGGCAATAGAAACGCAGTGATGCGGGCGATCAGCCGGAGACGCGTCTTGTGCTTGCGTGCAATGCGGAACCCCATCTCTTGCAAGAGGTAATTGTCCTGCGTATGCGGCGGTTCGAGCATCCGCACCGGACCGCGGCTGCCGAGCGCGGTGGCGCTCGCGACGGTGCTCCGCGCAGAATTCGTGTCGATAAAGCGCCAATAGGCCTCCTTGCTCCACCACGCGGCAAGCACGGTCAGCAATGCCAGGAGCGGCGTCCCGACCGGCCGCACGACCCAAAAGCGGATCATCAGGTCGAGCAGCAGAAACCCGGCCATCAGGCCGAGCATGAAGTAGTTCGGCACAACCCAACGGTTGTGCCATTGGTGGATCGGCTTTAGCGAGGCATAGATCATGCCGGTGCAGGCGATCGTCACCGCTGCGCAGATCGCTGCAAGAAAACCGCACAGCCCGATGAGGCCGCCGGTTTCGCCGAAGAACACCCAGCCGATGCCGAAGATCGCCGCCGGCACAAAGGTCAACACCGACATGACCCCCTCGCGCGACAGCCAGGAGGAGCGCCATTGCGAAAAAGCGCGCCAAGCGCGTTCGGGCCGGCCGAGATGGAATACCGAGGAGACAAGACCCGCGGCGGCGAGGATGAAGGCGGTCGCGAGCGCGACAAAACCGAACCAGCCGCTTTGCGGCAACAGGCCGAGCGGCGCGGCGAGGCCGAGCAGAAACAGCAGCGCAAACCCGGCGCCCGAAGCGGTCGTGAAAAAGACAATCGACAGCGCCGGATGCATCGTTTCGCTTAGCGCGACAGGAGGCGGTCGACCCAGCGCAACAGCGGGTTCGCGACATCGGCTGCGCTTTGCGCTTCGGCGAGGAGCGCGGTCAACGGCTGCGGCGCGAGGTCATCGACATAGGGGCGCGCGCGGCGCGGCGGCAGGTATTTGTTGGTCGGGCGATAGCCGAGCTCCGGCATCAGGTCTTTGCCGCCGCGCGCCGCGACAAGCTCCGATACCGCAGAATTCGGATCGCCGAGATCGCCGAAGAACCGCGCCTTTGTCGGGCATACAAAAACGCAAGCGGGCTGGCGCTCCTCGGGCGCCAAGTTCGCGTTGTAGATGCGGTCGATGCACAGCGTGCATTTCTTCATGACGCCTTCATCGGCGTCGAATTCGCGCGCGCCGTAGGGGCAGGCCCAGGAGCACAATTTGCAGCCGATGCAGAGGCTCTCATTGACAAGCACAATGCCGTCTTCGGCGCGCTTGTAGGAAGCGCCGGTCGGACATACCGTGACACAGGCGGCGTCTTCGCAATGCAAGCAGGATTTCGGGAAATGCACCGTGCGCGCGCCGTCGCCCTCGCCTTCCTCGAAGGAATGGATGCGGTTGAACCAGACACCCCAGGCGCCGTCGCCATAGGCGTTGAAGTCGGGAAGCGGCGCCATGTGCCCGCCGGTGTTCCATTCCTTGCAGGCGGTGGCGCAGGCATGGCAGCCGACGCAGAGATCGAGATCGACAACGAGGCCGAGCTGCGTCTGCCCGGGATAGCGCGCCGGCAGATCGGTCATTCGGCGGCGTCCTGCTGCTCGTCGCCGCCTAAGCGCGCGCCATAACGCACGATGTCGGGCGGCGGCGCCATCGAACGCGGGTGGCCGAAGGCGGCAAAGTGGGGCGCGCTGTGGCCGGCTTCGGCAGCCGGCGCCTTCTCGATGCGCACGCGCAGATCGTACCAGGCGGCCTGTCCGGTGATCGGATCGGCGTTGAGCGCGGTGTCGCCGTCGCGGCCGGGCAAGGTTTCGCCGATCAGATGGTTCAGCAGAAAGCTTTTCGTGAATTCCGGCGAGTCGGCCGCGAGGTTCCAGGCGCCGGCGCGCTTGCCGATCGCGTTCCAGGTCCACACCGTGTTCGGGTTGACCCCGTCCATCAATTTGAGCTGCGCCTCGATCCGGCCGGCATGACTCGACACGAAGACCCAATCATCGTCGGCGAGGCCGAGGGCGCGCGCGGTGACCCGGTTCATGAACAAGCGGTTCTGGCCGAGGATCTGCCGCAGCCAGGCATTCTGCGAGTGCCAGGAATGGTACATCTGCATCGGCCGCTGCGTGATCGCGTGCAATGGAAAGCCGCCGGGGTCGGCGCGCGTCTCCTCGAACGGCGCATACCAGAATGGCAGCGGGTCGAAATAGGTCGCGATGCGCGCGCGGTCCTTTTCCGGCGGCTGTGCCGGCCCATGGCCTTGTGCCGCGAGGCGGAAGCGTTGCAGCGGCTCGACATAGAGCTGCAAGACGATCGGCTCCGGCGCGGGGATCAGCCCCATCGCCGTCGCGCCCTCGAGATAGGCCTTGTTGGCGTGCTTGAAATAGAGCTGCTCGGGCGGCAGCTCGTATTTCCAGAAGCAGCCATTGGCGATGTAGCGGTCGAGTTGCTTCGGGTTGGGTGCGCCCTTGCCGTGCGCGTCGCCCTCGGCGCCACGCCAGCCGGCGAGCGGCCCGATGCCCGGCGAGCGCTCGTGCAAAGCGATATAATCCTTGTAGCCGCCGGGATAACGGGGCGCGCCGTCCGGCGTCACGAAAGCGGGGAGGCCGAGCCGCGCGCCCAGCTCGATCAGCACATCCTGAAAGGGTCGGACATCGCGGTCGGGCGCGACGATCGGCTGGCGGATCGAGTCGCCCGGCCCGTCGGTGCCGCCGATCGGCCGGTCGAGCAGCGAGATGCAATCCCACCGTTCGAGATAAGTCGTGTCCGGCAGGATCAGATCGGCATACGCGACGGTCTCGGAATAAAAAGCGTCGGAATAGATGATGCGCGGGATCTTGTACTCGCCGGTCGCCAGGTCCTTGTCGGTCAAGAGGCGCATCGTCTCGGTCGTGTTCATCGCCGAGTTCCAGGCCATGTTGGCCATGTACATAAAGAGCGTGTCGATCGGGTACGGATCGCCATTCGCGGCATTGCGGATCAGCATGTGCATCAGCCCATGCGCGGCGATCGGCGCCTCCCAGGAGAACGCCTTGTCGATCCGCTGCGGCCGGCCCTCCCCATCGACGATCAGATCCTCCGGCGACATCACATAACCGAGCGGCGCGCCGGCGAGCGGCGTCCCGGGCGCGACCTGGCCGGGCTTCCCGGCCGGCTTCGGGCCCGGCGGCGCCGGCTTTGGATAAGGCGATTTGTAGCGCCAGCCACCCGGCACATCGATCGTGCCGAGCAGAATCTGCAACAGGTGCAGCGCGCGGCAGGTCTGGAAGCCGTTGGAATGCGCCGAGATGCCGCGCATCGCATGAAAGGATACCGGCCGGCCCCGCATCGATGAATGCTGGCGTCCGGCCCAATCCGTCCATGCGACCGGGATCTCGATCTCCTGTCCGAAAGCGGTCGCCGCGATCTCGCCGGCAACCCGACGGATCGTCTCGGCCGGGATGCCGCAGACCGGCGCAACGGCCTCCGGCGCATAGCGCGGATCGAGATAGCGCTCGGCGATGAGTTGAAATACCGGCACGGCGCGGCGCCCGTCGGGCAATTGCGCCTCGCCAACGACGCGCGCTTCGCCGCCGGGCTTGAGCCCGCTCGTCAACCCGCCCGCGCTGTCGAGCACGAGAGGTTCGCCGGCCTCGTTGCGCGCGAAGAGGCCGTCATCGGCGCTGCCGGGCGCCTGGATGACGAGCCAAGCGGCGTTTGTGTAGCGGCCCAGATAGTCCAGATCGACCTTGTCGGCCCGCAGCAGCTCGTGCACGAGCGACAGCACAAAGAGGCCGTCCGTCCCCGGCCGGATGCCGATCCATTCATCGGCGATCGCCGAGTATCCGGTGCGCACGGGATTGATCGAGATGAACTTGGCGCCGCGCCGCCGCAGCCCGGACAAGGCAAGCTTGATCGGGTTGGAATCATGGTCTTCGGCGACGCCGAACATCAAAAAGAGCTTCGTGCGCTCCCAATCCGGTTCGCCGAATTCCCAGAAGCTGCCGCCCAGCGTGTACATGCCGGCCGCCGCCATGTTGACCGAGCAGAACCCGCCATGCGCCGCGAAATTCGGCGTGCCGAACTGCGTCGCCCAAAAGCCGGTCAAGGATTGGCTCTGATCGCGGCCGGTGAAGAAGGCGAGCTTTTTCGGATCGTCGGTGCGGATACGCGCCAGCCAGTCGACGGCGGTGGCGATCGCCTCGTCCCATTCGATCTCGCGGAATTCGCCGGCGCCGCGCTCGCCGACCCGCAACAGCGGCTTCGATAGCCGCGCCGGGGAATAATGCTGCATGATGCCAGAGGCGCCCTTGCCGCAGATAACGCCGCGATTAACCGGGTGCCTCGGATTGCCCTCGATAAATCGGATGCCGCCGTCCTTCAGGTGCACTTTGATGCCGCAGCGGCAGGCGCACATGTAGCAGGTCGTGTATTTGACCTCGTCGGAGACGCGCGGCGAGGTGTCGACCTGTTCCCGAGGCGACCAGTAATCGCGCCAGCGTTCGCGAAGGTTCATGCCCCAATCATCCCTGATCGCCGGCCGGAAACGCAGAGCAAAATGCGTTCGGTTTACGGGTGCTTCTGGATGCCGCCGTCGGCCGCGGCTTGCGGCGCCTCGCCAATAGGCAGCCCCTGCTCCTGATAGAACCGCGCCGCGCCATCATGCAGGGGCACCGACACGCCATCGAGGGCGTGGTCGAGGGTGATTTTCTTCCCGATCGGATCGAGCGCATCGAGCAGGCGTCTTGTGCCCTGGTTCCATAGCGACTGGGTTATCGCATAAACCAGATCCGACTCGGTATCGGCATTGACGAGCCACAGCGCGGAGAAGCCGAGCGATACTGTCTCGTCGTCGACGCTCGGATAGGTTCCGGCCGGGATCACCGTGCGGTGATAAAACGGGAAATCCTTTTTCAGCCTGTCGAGGAGCGGGTCATCGAACGAGACGAGCCGGATCGGAACCGTCGCCGCGAGATCGCGGATTGCCGGTATCGGATAGCCGCCAACCAGGAAAAAGGCATCGATCTCGCCGCTCTTCAATTCCTCGGCGGCAGGACCGGGCCGCAGAAACTTGCGCGTCATGTCCTTCTCTTTGAAGCCGGCCGTCGCGAGAAAGACGGCGGCATCAGCGGCCGTTCCGGAGCCCGACTCGCCGAGCGAGATGCGCTTGCCCTTGAGGTCAGCCAGCTTTTTGATCGGGCTGTCGGCGCGGACGACGAGATGGGTGGCTTCGGGAAACAGGCTGGCAATCGTGCGCAATTGCCGCTGCGGCCCGGCCTCGGCGAAGATCTTGGTGCCGTAATAGGCCCAACCAGCCAGATCGGCCTGGGCGAAGCCGGATTCGATCTGGCCGCTGTTGATCATGCGCAGGTTCTCGATCGATCCCGGCGTGGCCTGTGCCACGGCGACGAGGCCGAGAACGCCGCAACTGCCGCCATGGCCGCAGGCCGGTCCCCCCTGCGGGCTGGAGATGGCGCCGGCAACGACGCCGCCAATCTCGAAGAAGCTGCCGCCTGTCGCCGCCGTGCCGATGCGGAAGAAGCGCGGGTCGGACCCGTTCGCGGCCAAACACGCGACCGCGATGCAGACGGCCATCGTCAAAAGCAAACTGGCGCAGGTGATGCCGCGCCAGCAGAATTTGCCGATCCAAACCATTGTCTCACGCGGTGAGACAGCCATGCGGGATGACACCATGAGCGCCCGCCGATTGCAACCCGCTCTCTGGGAGAAGCGCTGTCTCTTCCAGGGCGGAAGGATTAGCCTTTCGGCCATGTTTGCGCCGAGGAGCGACGCCGATGGTTGAGTCCGCCCGTCTGATCGATTTGCGCTCGGACACGGTGACGCGGCCCTCGCCCGCGATGCGGCGGGCGATGGCGGAAGCGCCGGTCGGCGACGATCAGTACGGCGAGGACCCGTCGGTCAACCGGCTGCAAGATCGGATCGCCGAACTGCTGGGCAAGGAGGCGGCGCTGTTCGTGCCGAGCGGCACGATGTCGAACCAGATCGCGCTGAAGCTGCTGACACGGCCGGGCGACGAGGTGATCCTCGGCGAAGACGCCCATATGATCTGGCACGAAGCCGGCGCCGGCGCGGCCAATTCCGGCGTGCAGTTCACGGCCGTCGGACGGGGCGGCCTCTTTAGCGCGGCGGAATTCGGGGCCGCGCTGAAGCGGCCGGGGCATATCGTGCTGCCGCCGACCGGGCTCGTCGCGATCGAGAACACGCATAATCTCGGGGGCGGGGTCGTGTTCCCGCAACAGGATGCCGTGGCGATCTGCGCCGCGGCGCGCAAGGCGGAGGTCGCGTCCTATCTCGACGGCGCGCGGCTGTTCAACGCCGCTGCCGCAAGCGGGCTCAGCGTGGCCGAGCTGGCGCGGCCCTTCGATCTCGTGTCGGTCGCGCTATCGAAGGGGCTCGGCTGCCCAGTCGGCAGTGTCCTCGCCGGCCACAAAGCAGGGATCGCGCGCGCCCTGCGAATACGCCGCATGTTCGGCGGCGCGATGCGGCAATCGGGCATCCTCGCCGCCGCCGGGCTGTACGCGCTCGACCACAATGTGGCGCGGCTCGCGGAAGACCACGCCAATGCCCGCCTCATCGCCGAGCAGCTCACCGGCGTTTCCGGGATCCGGCTCGACCTCGCGACGGTGCAGACCAATATCGTCATCTGCCGCCTCGAGGAGGGCTTCCCCGATGCCGCGGCGATCGCCGCGCGCGCGAAGGAGGCGAGCGTCCTCGTCTCGGCGCTCGGACCGCGCACGGTGCGGGCGGTGACCCATCTCGATGTGTCGCGCGCGGATTGCGAACGAGCTGTCGAGCGCCTCGTCGCAATCATCCGGCGGGGCTGACCGCCGCTGGATTGCGCTTTTTCAGCAGGTATTTCTGCTCGCCGCTCAGCACGAGGTCGTTGTTCTGGTTGTGCACAGTTACCGCGATCGTCACGACCCCGGTCGTGCGCTGCGTCTGCAGCGCTGCGACGGCGAGGCTCGGATAGAGCGTGTCGCCGGGATAGACCGGCTTCAGAAATTTCGAGGATTGCTCGATGAAAGCGATCAGCGACTCGCCGATCACATGCGCGAAGGTGCCGGCGCCAGCGGCGGTGAAGCACAGCACCTGAAAGCCGTGCGCCAGCGGGCCGGGATGGCCGCGCTCGCGGCAATATTCGACGTCGTAATGGATCGGGTGGTTGTCGGCCGAGACGGTCTGGAAGGCCGCAAAATTAGCCTCGGTGACGGTGCGGCTCGGGATATAGAAGCGCTCGCCGACCGCAAGATCTTCGAAAAACCGGCTTTCCGGAAAGCGGTGCCGCCGCCGGTCGAACGCTTCGCTCTCAACCATCCTTCCCTCCTGCCGAGTTCTTTTCACCATAGCCTATCTTGATACCCACATTTTTGTAGATACATTAAGTGGCGGACAGCTGGGACGAGGCAAAGCGCCAACGAACACTGGCCGAGCGCCGGCTCGATTTCGCCGAAGCCGAAGCCGAGCAGGTCTTTGCCGGCTTGCGAGTTACGTTGCCGGATGACCGACGCGATTACGGAGAACCGCGCTTAATCACGGCCGGGTATCTGCGCGGCCGCTTCGTCGTCGTGATTTGGACGCCGCGGGGCGAGGGACGCCACATTATTTCGATGAGGCACGGGCATGCCGACGAAGAAGCGTACTACCGGGAGCAAATGGGTTGACCCCGACGACGCGCCGCACCTCACCCGCGAATGGTTCCAGCGCGCGGAGATTTGGGATGGTGATCGTCTGATCCGTCCGGCCCGGCCTCTGGGTCGCCCAAAAAAGGCGACACCAAAAGAGGCCGTCAACATCCGGCTCGATCCGGAGGTGCTCGCGTATTTCCGCGGCACCGGCCCGGGCTGGCAATCGCGGATCAACGCGGCTTTGCGCAAGGCGGCCGGGCTCTGAGCCTCACAGCATCGGGCGGCCGCCGGTAACCGGGATCATCGCGCCGGTTATGTAGCTGCCGTCATTGCTCGCAAGCAGCACATAAGCCGGCGCGAGCTCGGCGGGCTGCCCGGGCCGGCCGAGCGGTGTGTTCTGGCCGAATTTTTCGACCGATTTTTCGGCCATCGTCGACGGGATCAGCGGTGTCCAGATCGGCCCCGGCGCGACGCAATTGACCCGGATCCCCTTCTCGGCGAGGAGCTGTGCGAGACCCGCGGTGAAATTGGCGATCGCGCCCTTGGTCGTCGCGTAAGCCAGGAGGGTCGGGTTTGGCGATTTGGCGTTGATTGAGCTCGTATTGACGATCGCGCTGCCGGGCTTCATGTGCGGCACGGCGGTCTTTGCGAGATAAAACATGCTGTAGATGTTCGTCCGAAAGGTTTTGTCCCACTCCTCCTCGCTGATGTCGTCGAGGCTCTTGAAGGTCATCTGGTAGGCGGCGTTGTTGACGAGGATGTCGAGATGCCCGAATTCCTCGACGGCGCGCGCGACGAGCTTCTTGCAATGTGCCGGATCAGAGACGTCGCCCGCCATCAGCACGGCCCGGCGGCCGGCCTGTTCGACCCAGCGCGCCGTCTCCTTTGCGTCCTCGTGCTCTTCGAGATAGCTGATCAGGACATCGGCGCCCTCGCGCGCAAAGGCGATCGCGACCGCCCGGCCGATGCCGGAATCCGCGCCCGTGATCAGCGCGGCGCGGCCGGCGAGCTTGCCGCTCCCTTTGTAGGAGCGCTCGCCGTGATCGGGCTGCGGCGCCATCTGGCGCGTCTCGCCGGGCGGCTCCTGCTGCGGCGTTTTGAAGGGCGGCTTCGGACCGGCGTCTTTCGGATCGTCGTCGCGCATTGTCACAGTCCCATTCGGATGGTCTGGAATCCGAACGAGACGTCGGAAAGCCCGGTTCCGGCTCGGTCCTTCTTGCGCGCAAAGAGAAACGCCGGAACCGCGGAGGTTCCGGCGTTGGATTGGTTGCGGGGGAAGGATTTGAACCTTCGACCTTCAGGTTATGAGCCTGACGAGCTACCGGGCTGCTCCACCCCGCGTTATTCGGTTGGGCGTTATTCG
>Ga0209059_1000645_pt1 | contig 15949 bp, 16 predicted proteins | sample GraSoiAngelo_151_FD_186165 | JGI IMG/M metagenome (GOLD analysis project Ga0209059, IMG submission 186165) | Grasslands soil microbial communities from the Angelo Coastal Reserve, California, USA - 14_1009_12_20cm (SPAdes) (version 2) | ecosystem: Environmental > Terrestrial > Soil > Grasslands ...
CACCGACATCGGTGTCGACGCCGCGCCGAAGGCCTACTACCGGCGGCCGGGGCGGTCGGCCCCGCACAACCTGTACTCGTCGACGCCCCGGTTGTATGCACAGGCGCCCGCGGGAGGGGGCCCGCCGCCGAAGATCTTCGACTTCCTCGCCGCCAACGAGCCCTTCGGCGGCGCCGGTGTCGTGCCCGCCACCCATCTCACCGTGGTTCCGGGCCAGCGGACGACGAGCACCTATGACTACGACCCCGCCACCAACGCGTGGAAGCGGGGGAGCAACGGCACGCCCCAAGTCGTCGAGGGCGGCGCTCAGGTGGCGCCCACCAACGTCATCCTCTGGTTCGTCCCCTACGTCAACAGCCCGGGCGACGTCGACGTGGTCGGCGAACCGGTCTCGGTGGCCCAGGTGACCGGCACCGGCGACGCGTGGGTGCTGTCGCAGGGCAAGGTCGTCAAAGGCAAGTGGTCGAAGCCGAGCGCGGAGATCCCGGTGCAGTTCACCGACGCGCTGGGCGCACCCATCAAGATCACACCCGGCACCACGTGGGTCGAGGTCCAGCCGGTGGGGACGGCGGCAACCGTTCAGTAATCCTCGCGCTCATAGACTGAGCGTTATGGAACGCCAGACGGGTACCGACCGCGTCAAGCGAGGACTGGCCGAGATGCTGCGGGGCGGCGTGATCATGGACGTCGTCACGCCCGAACACGCCAGGATCGCCGAGGACGCAGGCGCGGTCGCAGTCATGGCGCTCGAGCGGGTGCCGGCCGACATCCGCCGCGACGGCGGTGTGGCCCGCATGAGCGACCCGGCAATGATCGAGGGCATCAAAGCGGCGGTCACCGTCCCGGTGATGGCCAAGGCCCGCATCGGCCATTTCGCCGAGGCCCAGGTGCTCGAGGCCCTTGGCGTCGACTACGTCGACGAGAGCGAGGTGCTGACACCCGCCGACGAGGCCCACCACATCGACAAGTGGGCGTTCACCGTCCCGTTCGTCTGTGGCGCCACCAATCTGGGCGAGGCGCTCCGTCGCATCTCCGAGGGGGCGGCCATGATCCGCTCCAAGGGCGAGGCCGGCAGCGGGAACATCGTCGAGGCCGTGCGCCACCTGCGCATGGTCCTGGGCGACATCCGCAAGATCACCCAGGCCGACTCGGCCGAGGTCTACGCGTGGGCCAAGGAGCTGCGGGCACCCGTCTCGTTGGTGCAGGAGCTGCACGACACCGGCCGTCTTCCGGTGCCTCTCTTCTGTGCGGGAGGCATCGCCACTCCCGCCGATGCAGCGCTGGTGATGCAGCTGGGTGCCGAGGCCGTGTTCGTCGGCTCGGGCATCTTCAAGTCGGAGGACCCGGCGGTCCGGGCCAAGGCCATCGTCGAGGCCACGGCCCACTTCCGGGATCCCCACATCGTGGCCAAGGTCAGCCGCGGCCTCGGCCAGCCGATGAAGGGCCAGGACATAGCCGAGCTCGACGTCAAGCTGTCCGAGCGGGGCTGGTAGGTGTAGGTCCGCATGCTTACCGGGAGCGCAGCGACCCATAAGCAGAGCGTCGTGGCTCACGGCGGCCGGCGGAGCCGGCGCAAGTGAGTCCTCCAGGTGAAGGTTGGAATCCTTGCTCTGCAGGGCGACGTCTCGGAGCACGCCCAGGCCCTCGCTGACCTGGGCGCGGACGCCCTCGAAGTCCGCACCCCCGATTCGCTGGCGGCGGTCGACGCCCTGATCCTTCCCGGTGGCGAGTCGACGACGATGTCGCAGCTGCTGGAGTCGAGCGGGCTGTTCGATGTCGTGGCGTCGCGGCTGGCCGACGGCATGCCCGCTTTCGGCACGTGCGCCGGGATGATTCTTTTGGCGTCCGAGGTCCTCGACGGCCGCGCCGACCAGCGCAGCTTCGGTGTCATCGACCTGGCGGTGCGCCGCAATGCCTTCGGCCGCCAGGTCGACTCCTTCGAGGCCGACCTCGACATCGACGGCGTGGGGCGCGTGCCGGCTGTGTTCATCCGGGCGCCGTACGTCGAGCGCGTCGGCGAGGGCGTGGATGTGCTGGCCACCGTCGACGACCACCCGGTCCTCTGCCGGCAGGGCCCGGTCCTCGTGGCCGCATTCCATCCCGAGCTGTCGGGCGATCTTCGGCTCCACGAGCTGTTTCTGAGAGAGGTGAAGTAGACGATGTCCGGTCATTCGAAGTGGGCCACCATCAAGCACAAGAAGGGTGCGGCGGACAAGGCCCGCGGCAAGCTCTTCGCCAAGCTCATCCGCCAGCTCGAGGTGTCGGCCCGGGAGGGCGGGGGAGACATCGACGCCAACCCCACGCTGCGGACCATGTACGAGAAGGCGCGCGCCTCGTCGGTGCCCATGGACACGATCCAGCGGGCGATCAAGCGGGGCACGGGCGAGCTCGAGGGTGTGCACTACGAGCAGGTGTCCTACGAGGGGTACGCGCCTTGCGGCGTCGCCGTCTACGTCGAGACGCTCACTGACAACCGCAACCGCACCGGCGCCGACGTGCGTTCGCTGTTCACGCGCAACGGCGGGTCGACGGCCGAACCGGGCGCCGTCTCGTGGCAGTTCCATCGCAAGGGCGTGATCATCCTGCCCAAGACCGTCGGGGAGGACGACCTGATGCTGGTGGCCCTGGACAACGGCGGCGAGGATCAGGCCGACCAGGGCGACACGTGGCAGCTCACGTCGGCGCCCCAGGACCTGCACCGGCTGCAGAAGGCGCTTGACGAAGCGGGCATCGCCTACGACTCGGCGGATATCACCATGCTGCCGACGACCACCGTCCCGCTGGAGTCGGAGGGCGACGCCCGCAAGGTCCTCAAGCTCATCGACGCCCTCGAAGAGCACGACGACGTCCAGAACGTCTACAGCAACTTCGACATCCCCGATTCGGTGCTGCAGACCGTCGAGGCGTAACTGCGACAGACTCGGGCGCAGATGCAGCGCCACGAGTTCTCGTTCGAGATCGAGGCCACGTCCGACGAGGTGTGGCGGGAGCTTCACCCTCCGGCGCCGCCTCGGCCGCCTGGCGAGCACCGGGTCATCGAGTACGGCGGTGTGCGCATCGAGATCATCAACGAGGGCGACGAGAAGGGCGAAGGCCTCGTGCGCCGGTGCACGTTCGCCGTGCCCCGGTGGTTGCTGTCAGGCGGGGTCGGCCGGTCGTGGGAGTGCGTGACCGAGGTGCGGCCGAATGAGTACTCGCGCTACGAGGCCGTCGGGAAGCCGCTGTGGTCTGAGGCCAGCGGCTGGCATCGCCTCGAGAACCTCGGCGACGGTCGCACTCGCGTCCACTTCGGTGAGACGTACCACGCCTTCAACCCGGTCCTGCGCGTTCTGTTCGAGCGCCGTGTGCACCGTTTCATCTCCAAGGACAACGACCGCCTCGTGCGCGTGGCGATCGAGCGGGGCGTCAGGAAGCTCGGCCGCCCCTGAGGAGCTTGCCGGGGCGGGCGTCGGCGACGTCCTCGCCGTTCTGACGGATCGGAGTGCCGTTGACCCACACGTGCTCGACACCGGTGCTGCGGGCGATGAGGCGGTCGGCACCGGCGGGGAGATCCCATACCCGTTCGAGGTCGGTGACGCCGACGCTCGCCGGATCGAAGGCGACCAGGTCGGCCGCCATGCCTTCCTTCACCAGGCCGCGGTCGGTGACGCCGAAGATCTGCGCTGGCTGGCCGGTGAGGCGCCACACCGCCTGCTCGAGGGAAAGGATTCCCTTCTCACGCGTCCAGTGCGAGAGCAGATGGGTCGAGAAGCAGGCGTCACAGAGCTGGCTGGCGTGGGCGCCGGCGTCGGAAAGGCCGAGCACGGCTCGGTCGTCCTGCAGCAGCTTCCCGACCTCGTCCTCGTCGTCGTTGGCGAGCACGACCCGGAAGCGGGTCTTGAGGCCCTCCTCGAGGGCGAGGTCGATGGCGGCGTCGAGGGGCACGACACCCCGCTCCTCGGCGATCTCGGTCATCGCGCGTCCCATCAGCGCACGGTGGCGCTCGGTCTCGGCGATCGTGGTCTTGTCCCACTTGATGGCGAACACGCCGCCGGCCCCCGATCGGGCGCGCTCTCGCCACGCCGGGTCGGCGTAGACCTCGGCCCGCTGCTCACGAGGTGCTTCGAGCACGTCCTTGAAAGCGTCGATCGACGAGAAGGCGAACGGGTCCTCGAAGGTGACCTGCATGACGAGCGGCCGGCAGGCGATCTGGGGCCAAACGTTGTCGCCCGCCTCGGCGGCGGCGTCGAGGAGCTGGACAGCGGTGCCCGGCGGCCCGATGCCGGTGAGCAGGGCGGTCCACGACACGGGCACACCGGTCGCCTTGGTGAGCTCGGCGAACTCGTTGATGAAGAGGCCGGCCCCGGGCGTGATCTGCATGACCCCGCGGCCGTGCGCCTTCAGCGCCTCCGCGATGCGGAACACCTCGTCGGTCTCGGCCAGACGACTCGGGACCGGCTTGCCCTCGGCACCCGCGTGCGTCGGCGACTTGGACGTGGCGAACCCGAGGGCGCCGGCGGCAAGGGCCTCGACGACCAGCTGGCGCATGCGGTCGACCTCTTCGTCCTTGGCCGGCCGCTCGGTGGCCTCGTCGCCCAGGACATAGAGGCGCAGCGGCGTGTGCCCGATCATGGCGGCCACATTCAGCCGCGTGGGCGACGACTCGACGGCGTCGAGGTACTCGGGGAAGCTCTCGAAGCTCCAGGGGATGCCCGCCTCGAGCGCCTCCACGGACATGCCCTCGACGTTCTCGAGGGTGCGGGCGATCGTCGACCGGTGCTCCGGCCGGGTCGGGGCGATGCCGAAGCCGCAGTTGCCCATGACGACCGTCGTGATGCCGTGCCAGCACGACGGGGTCAGGTCGCGGTCCCACAGCACCTGAGCGTCGTAGTGCGTGTGGATGTCGACGAATCCGGGCGCCAGCACCAGCCCGTCGAGGTCGATCTGGGTGGCGCCGTTCGCCGGCACGTCGCCGACGGCGGCGATGCGACCGTCCTCGATGCCGACGTCGGCTCGTCTGGCCGCGGCACCGGTGCCGTCGACCAGTTGCGCGCCCCGCAGAACCAGATCCATCAGTCGTCGCTCCATTTCACGCCGGTGAGGGCAACCTGAACGCCAAGGCGCGGTGCCTCGCCGAGGATCGCGAACGGAGCGAGGCGGCGCGGGAGCCGCACGTGTCGCTTGCCTTTCCGAACCGCCTCAACGACCTCGGCTGTGAGCTTGTCCATTGGCGTGTCGACGAGGGTGTGCAGCTTGTAGAAGCGGTCACTCGCCTTGGCCATGCCCGGGTTGGCCTTGACGTTGGCTGCCATCTCCGTCGGCACCACATACGCCACCTCGACCAACGTCGTACCGACGGGCTTTCCTTTCAGGTCCGCCCGCAGACATGCAATGAACTGGTTGAGAGCAGCCTTGGACGAGGCGTAGAGCGCGTAGCCGGGTGCCGCGAGCACACCCGCCATCGACGACATCATCACGATGTGCCCCGTGCCCCGTTCGAGCATGCGCGGGACCATCTGCCGGCAGAGCTCGACGGGTGCGATGACGTTCAGGCGGAAGAGCGATTCGACGTCCTGGGCCGAGGCGTCGGTGAGGAACCCAACCTTGTCGACGCCGGCGTTGTTGATCAGGACGTCGATGGGTCCGCCGTCGGCTTCCACCCGTTCGACGAGTCCGGCCAGCCGCTCGGACTCGCACAGGTCGGCGGGGTGGGCGGTGCCGCCCAGCCGGTCCGCCAGCTCCTTGAGCGGTCCTTCGGAGCGGGCGACGAGGGCGACGCGGGCGCCGGCGGCGGCGAAGCGTTCGGCGAGCGCCTGGCCGATCCCGCGGGAGGCGCCGGTGATCAGGACACGTCGGCCCGCGAGCTCCATCGGCGCTTACGGTATCCGCGCCCGGCGACGTGCGTCGCGGTAGCGTTGCGAACGCATGTTCGTGCTCGGCGTCGACCCGGGGGTGTCCCGCTGCGGCTACGGCTGCGTCGAGTCGGCGCGGGGTCAGACGCGCGCGATCGCCGTGGGGGTGCTGTCGACCTCTCCGTCCGAGCCCTTGCCCGACCGGCTGGGCGCCCTCGACAGCGACATCCGTGAGTTGCTGGCAGATCTGCGTCCGGATGTCGTCGCCGTCGAACGCCTCTTCTTCCAGACCAACGTGCGCACGGCCATGTCGGTCGGTCAGGCCAGCGGGCTCGTGCTGGCGGCGGCGTCCCAAGCCGGATGCACCGTCGTCCAGTACACGCCCAACCAGGTGAAGCAGGCGGTCGCCGGCTACGGCGCCGCCGGCAAGGAGCAGGTGCAGCGCATGGTGCAGTCCCTGCTCGGTCTGCCCGAGGTGCCCAAGCCCGCCGATGCGGCCGACGCCTTGGCCCTGGCGCTCTGTCATCTGTCGATGGCGCCCCTACAGGCCCGGCTTGAGGCAGTGAAGTGATTGGGTCTCTTCGGGGGCTTCTTCTCGACCGGTCGCCGGCCGGCGAGGTCACGGTCGAAGTCGGCGGCGTCGGCTACCGGGCCGTGATCGCACCCCGCACGCTGGCCGAGCTGGGTGAGCTGGGCAGCCCGGTGTTCCTCTACACCCACCTCCACGTGCGCGAGGACGCCATGATCCTCTACGGCTTCGCCACCGCCGACGAGCGCTCGTGCTTCGAGGCGCTCATCGGCGCCCACGGCGTCGGCCCGGCGCTCGCCCTGGCGATCCTCTCGGTGCACACGCCGGCTGCCCTGCGCCGGGCCCTGCTCGACGACGATGCGGCGGCCCTCACGCTCGTGCCCGGCGTCGGGAAGAAGACGGCCGCTCGCCTTCTCCTCGACCTGAAGAGCCGCCTCGAGGTGCCCGACCTCGAGCTGGTGTCGTCCAACGGCGGTTCGGTGCGCGCCGACCTCGGCGCGGCACTGGCGGGTCTGGGGTATCAGCCCGACGAAGTTCGCGACGTCCTGCGCGAGCTGCCGTCCGAGGGCGACGTCGACGCGCTGTTGCGTAACGCGCTGAAGCTCCTGGCGGCGGCGCGGTGAGAGAAGAGGTACTGGTGGCGTCGGCGCTCCCGGCCGAGGAGCGCGAGGAGGTCGGCCTCCGACCCAGGCGCCTCGACGAGTTCGACGGCCAGCCCGAAGTGCGCGAGCACCTGGAGATCCTGTTGGGCGCCGCTCGCCAGCGGGGCGAGCCCGTCGACCACACCCTCTTCGCGGGACCGCCGGGTCTTGGCAAGACCACACTGGCCGGCATCGTGGCCAACGAGATGGACGTCGGGTTCCGGGTCACCTCGGGCCCTGCGCTCGAGCGCGCCGGCGACCTGGCCGCCTTGCTCACCAACCTCGACGACGGCGACGTGCTGTTCATCGACGAGATCCATCGCCTGGGGCGAGCGGTCGAGGAGGTGCTGTACCCGGCGATGGAGGACTTCCAGCTCGACATCGTCATCGGGAAAGGACCGTCGGCCCGGTCCATCCGCCTCGACCTTCCGAAGTTCACGCTGGTCGGCGCCACCACGCGCACGGGGTTGATCACCGGGCCGCTTCGGGATCGGTTCGGGTTCGTCGCCCGTCTCGACTTCTACGCGGCGGCAGATTTGGAGCACATCGTGCTCCGAGCGGCACGCATCCTCGGGGTGCGCCTCGAGAAGGAGGGCGCCGTGGAGATCGCCCGTCGGGCGCGAGGCACACCGCGCATCGCCAACCGCCTGCTGCGCCGCGTCCGCGACTACGCCGAGGTCCGGGGCAACGGTGTCGTCACCGAGAAGGCAGCCCGCGACGGCTTGGCGTTGTTCGGCGTCGACGAGCAGGGCCTCGACAAGCTCGACCGAGCCATCCTCGACGCTGTGTGCCGCCGTTTCGGCGGCGGCCCGGTCGGACTCTCCACGCTCGCCATCAGCGTGGGCGAGGAGCCGGAGACCGTCGAGGACGTCTACGAGCCCTTCCTGTTGCAACTCGGCATGCTCAAGCGCACGCCCCGGGGTCGGATGGCGATGCCGTCAGCGTGGGCCCACGTGGGGTTGACGCCACCGAAGGACGCCGAGGTGCCGCCACCACTGTTCGACTAGCTGGCCGCTCCCGTCAGATAGCCCCTATGAGCGGCACAGGCGCGCCGCATGCCGGCGCCGATGTTGAGGGTCCACCTGCGATTCCTGCTAGCCAAGCGGATACCTTGCCGCTCGAGATCAGGCACATCCGTGCGCGCCTTGCCGGGCCGTCTATCGGCGGGCTGTCGCCGCGGAACGGGGAACGTAACGGCCGGTGTGGCCGACGAGACGGCCGAAGTGCCGAACGACGAACCCGCCGAGCGCCCCCAGGACCAGCGCGGCGACACAGGAGACGATGAAGGCCAAGAGTGATAGCCGCCATGTCCGCGAGTGGCTGCTCGCAATGGACGTGGCAACGGAGATGCCCGTGGCCCACGCCAGCGCGAAGAGCCCTGTTGCGGTCGGCCCGAACTGAGATCGCAGCCAACTCAACGGCACGACGACGAGGCCGACGAGTCCGAATCCGGTGAAGCGTGAGTCGTAGTGCTCAGCGGCCCAGCCACGAGGCATCCACATCTGCCGTGCCAACGCGGCGATTCCGATGGCCGTCCAACCAATCGCGAGGAGAAGGAACGCGCCAGGCTTATCGGACGGAAGCGTCGACCATCTAAGAGCGGGCACGAACACACCGACAGCGACGAGTGCAACTGGAACGACCCGGCAAACCGCCGCCGCAGGCCATGAAGCCCGGACGCCGGTGCGGTCGCCCATCGGCTCAAATGGTACAAGCCTGGTAGCAGGTAACGCCGGACGCGGAGCCGCCAGTCGTGCGCTCGGAAACGGCGCCTACGTGCCCGGCAGGCGCGCCGCGTGGCCGTGGGCGTCCACAACCCATTTCAACGTGCCGGACTGGCACAGCACGACGCGCATGCCCCTCGGCTCCTGATCCCAAGGATGCGGATCCGCGTGTGCGGTCGACATCTCTGCGGCGACAACGCCTGCCGTCGTGTGCGAGATACGCAACAGGACAATCGGCGAGGGATCGGGAACACGCGCGAGGTTGAGTGAGGATGATGCTTGCGCACACAGCAGACTGTCGGAACCCTCAGCGTTGAGGTGATGCGTTGTGTGCCTAACGAGAAGGAACCCAGCGATCGCGACGACGACCAGGAGGACGAGACTGCCAACGACCAACGCCCTGCGACCTCTTCGGCCCGACCCGCCCTGCCCTGCATTTGGTTCGCCCTGGACCTCGTTCATCCTCGACTCATCGCATCATTGCTTGCACCCAGCTAACAACTCGGAAGCGGCACGTACGAGCGCGGAGCCGCGACCATTGCCGGTCGGCTCGACACCACTGCGAGAGCCGTCGCGAGGGTCACGTGGGCGGCGACAAGGGCACGCGCATGCCATGGGCAGCGGCGCCTGCCCCAGAACACTGGCTCCATCGTTCCGCCGACCGCGAACAGGACAGCAAGAACCCGGAGGCGCCTGGGCCGCCGACTCATCAGTGCGGCCAGGGCTAGCGACAGCAGCGGCGGGGACAGTCCCGTGCCCCACAACAGAAGCACCTCGGGCCGACGCACGTCGAGCGAACCGCCGACCCCGAGGGGCTCACCTCGGAGGTCGTTGCGATGGGCGACGACGACGCCAATCGCATCAACGACTATGAGGGCGGCAAGTACGACCGGTCGACCAGTGGTCCGCCAACCGCATGCTTGCCGCGTCGCCGCGCTCACGGCCACCATCCTGCTCCGTCGCCCATGAAAAATGGCACTTTCAACTTGGGTCTGGGCGAACATGTGTTCTATACTTACGTCGTTGTCATTCACTTTCCCGCCGGCAGTCCCTCCCTCGGGCAGGAGGATGCGGTGCTCACAGAGCTGCAAGGGATGACCAAGAGCCTGGACGGGCTCTTGCAGTCTGCGGTCGATCCCGCCCTTCTGCGCACCACCGACGCCGTGGGCATCGTCGAGGCGGCCAGCGCCGTCGAACAGCGCGCCGCGGCCATCAAGACGCTGTACGCCAAGCGGGCGTCAGAGTCCCAGGTGTGGGCCAACCGCGGCCACCGCTCCCCCGAGGCCTGGCTGGCCCAGACCACGGGCACCTCCTACGGCCAGGCGGCGGGCACCCTCAACGCGTCGGAGAAGCTGCCCGAGTTGCCGGGCCTCGCAAAAGCGGTGCGCGACGGCGAGCTGTCGGGACCCAAGCTCAACGAGCTGGCCGCCGCCGCCACCCCCGAGAACGAGAAGCAATTACTGGACGCCTCCAAACGGCAGAGCTTCAAGCAGCTGCGCCGCACCTGTGCCAACGAGAAGGCCAAGGCCCGCTCAGTGGAGCGGGACGAGGCCCGTCACGAGCGCATCCACAAGGATCGGTACTACCGCTCCCACACCGACGACGAGGGCGCCTACTGCTTCGAGGGCAAGACCACCACGGCGGTGGGCGCCCGCATCGAGGCCGCCATCGGCGCCGAGGCCGACAAGGTGTTCAAGGAGGCCTATGCCCAGGGACGACGGGAGTCCGCTGCCGCCTACCGCCTCGACGCCCTGGTCAACCTCATCTGCGGCGGCGGAGCCAAGGTCGACACCCAGGTGGTACTCCGGGTCGACGAGTCTCGGCTGCGGGGCGAGGAGGGCAGGTGCGAGGCCCCCGCCACGGGGCCGGTACCGGTCTCCGAGGTGATCGGGGCCATCCTGGCCGGGGCCTTCGTGAAGGTCCTGGCCCACAACGGCACCGACATCACCCGGGTGACCCATGCCGGACGCCACATCCCCGCCGAGCTGCTGACCGCCATCCTTGAACGAGACGGCTACACGTGTGTCCGCCCGGGATGTGGAGCCACCGCCACCCTCGAGGTCCACCACTACAAGGTCGACCACGCCAAGGGTGGCCCCGTCGCCTCCTGGAACCTGTGCACGGTGTGCCGGCGCTGCCATCACCTCCTCACCCACGGCGGCCACCACCTCGAGGGCGGCCCCGGCACCTGGACCTGGATCCCGCCGCCGTAGCTCGAGGGCGGATTAGCGCTCGCTAGACGGCGTCCCACACCATGGCGTGGCTTCCGTCCTCGTTGAGCAGTTGCATCGGTGACTTCTTGTCAATGTGCCCGATGAGCCCGCTGTACACGCCATAACCGACGAGCTCCTGCAGACGCGGGGAGAACGTGCGCACGAGCGACGGCGGGATCCCGAGCTGTTGGTTCTCCTGCTGACGGATGTAGCCGGCGCAGTAGTTCATGGCGATGCCGATGCGCCGCTCGTCGGTCCGGTTGGCACCGCCGCCGTGCCACAGGCTGCCATGCCAGATCAGCACGCTCCCGCGAGGCATCGAGGCCGGGATGCTGTCGTAGTGCTGGCCGTAGTTTGGTGAGCCGTCAGCCAGGTGCGACCCGGGGATGATGCGGGTCGCCCCGTTCTCCTCGGTGAAGTCGGTGAGCGCCCACATCGAGTTGCACACCGTCGCCGGATGCGGCTTGGCGATCGGCATCAGCATGTCGTCGGCGTGGATGGGCTGCGGCGTCTCGCCCGGACCGATGTTGATCGACGACAGCGACGAGATCAGGCACCCGGGGTCGAGAACCCCCTCGACGATCGGGAGCACCGACTCGTGCACCGGCACCTGCTGCCACACCGCACCGTGGACGAGGAGGTTGTAGACCCGCAGCGTCTGCGACCCCTCGAAGTCATTGGTGGCGGGGACGACCTCGAGCTCGCGCTCGAGGTGGGCCAAGTCGGCGGCGAGGTCATTGAGGAGGTCGGGCGCGATGGCGTCCTCGACGATCGTGTAGCCGTCCTTCTCGATGCGGCCGAGGTGCTGCCTGACGTTGTCGTTCTCCATTGGGGCACTTTGCCACGACTCCATATATCGGACGCCATCCAGCCACCTCCCCGTAGCCTCGTAGCACTCATGTTGAGCGCCTACGACTACGCGCTGCCGGCGTCGGCGATCGCCCAGACGCCGGCCGAACCGCGTGACTCGGCGCGCCTGCTGGTGGCGACCGATCCGAGCGGTGGCCTCGACCACAGGCGAGTCGTCGACTTGGCCGACGTCCTCGACGACGGCGACCTCCTCGTCGTCAACGACACACGGGTGCTGCCGGCCCGGCTGCGCCTGCGGAAGCCGACGGGCGGGGCCGTCGAGGTGCTGTTGCTCGAACCGCTCGATGAATCGGGGACGTGGGAGGCGCTCGTGAAGCCCAGCCGCCGCCTCGCCTCGGGCACGGTCCTGACCGCGGGCGAGGACCTGGCCGTGGAAGTGCGCGAGACCCTTCCCGACGGGAAGCGGTCCGTGCGCCTGCAGACCGCCGACCCGATGGCCGCGCTGGCCGAGCACGGCGCGGCACCGCTGCCCCCGTACATCCACACGCCTCTCGCCGACCCCGAGCGGTACCAGACCGTGTACGCCCGCCGGCCGGGCTCGGTGGCGGCACCGACGGCCGGCCTGCACCTCACCGACGGCGTGCTCGATCGGTGCCGCGCTCGCGGCATCGACGTGGTCGCGGTCGATCTGGCCGTCGGTCTCGACACCTTCCGACCGATCGCGGTCGAGCACATCGAGGACCACGAGATGCACTCCGAGCGCTATCGGGTGCCGCCCGCAACGCTGGAAGCCTGCCACCGGGCGAATCGCGTCGTCGCCGTCGGCACGACGACCGTTCGTGCCCTGGAGTCCGCCGCCGCCGGCCCGGCCGAGGGTCGGACGTCGCTGTTCATCCACGGCGACTACCGCTTCCAGGTTGTCGACGTTCTGCTGACCAACTTCCACATGCCCCGGTCGTCGCTGCTCCTTCTCCTGGCGTCATTCGCGGGAGAGCGCTGGCGCGAGCTGTACGACGTTGCCCTCGCCGAGGGCTACCGATTCCTCTCCTTCGGCGACGCCATGCTGGTCGCCCGCAACCGATGACGCTGCGCATGGACGTGGTCGTCACCGATGGCGGCGCCCGCACAGGCACGGTGACGACCGCTCGCGGTTCGTTCCGTACCCCGTGCTTCATGCCGGTGGGCACCCGCGGTGCAGTGCGGACCTTGTCCTCGTCCGACCTCGAGGGGCTCGGCGTGGAACTGGTGCTGGCCAACACGTATCACCTCATGCTGCGTCCGGGCGCCGACGTCGTCGCCGGTCTGGGTGGCCTGCACGGGTTCATGGCCTGGGACCGCCACGTGCTCACCGACTCCGGCGGCTATCAGGTGTTCTCGCTCTCGCCCCACGTCGACGACGACGGCGTCACCTTCCGGTCGACCTACGACGGCACCACCCACAGGCTCACCCCTGAGGACGCAGTGGCCGTGCAGGAGCAACTGGGTGCCGACATCCAGATGGTGCTCGATGTGTGCCCGCCCCTGCCGTCGTCGCCCGAGGTCCTGCGCACGGCGGTCGAGCGCACGGCGGCGTGGGCCACCCGTGCCCGCCGGGCCCACCGGCGCGAGGGCCAGGCCCAGTTCGGCATCGTCCAGGGCGGCGTCGATCCCGCCCTTCGGGCCGAGAGCGCCGAGCGGACGGTCGACATCGGCTTCGACGGCTACGGCATCGGCGGGCTCTCGGTCGGGGAGCGTCGCTCGGAGATGCTCGACGCCCTCGACGCGTGCGTCGACCGCCTCCCCGCCGACCGGCCCCGGTACCTGATGGGCGTCGGCGATCCCGTCGGCCTGGCCGAGGCCGTGGCGCGAGGCGTCGACCTGTTCGACTGCGTCCTGCCGACCCGCCTGGCTCGCCACGGCACGGTCCTCACGTCGGCTGGACGCCTGTCGCTCCGGAGCGCGGCGTGTCGGGACGACTCCCGCCCCCTCGATCCGTCGTGCTCGTGTCCGGTCTGCGCACGGTGGTCCCGGGGCTACCTACGCCACCTGCAGATGGTGGGGGAACCGGCCGCCGCCCGGCTCGTGACCATTCACAACGTGAGCTGGATCCTCGCCCTCGTCGAACGGCTGCGGGCCGCGGTCACCACTGGCAGCCTCACCACTCTCCGGGCTGAGCTGGCAGACGTGTGGCGTCAGGGCGAGAAGGGCCCGCGATAGCCTGCGGTCCGACCAACGGTCGTCTCTTCGGCATCGCATGGGCCCGCTCCTCGTACTCATCCTGCTGTTCGTCGTGATGTACGCGGCCATGATCCGGCCGCAGCAGAAGCGCGCCCGAGAGCACCAGGCGCTGATGTCCGCCGTCCAGATCGGCGACGAAGTGATGACGACGGCCGGGATCTTCGGCACGGTCACCGCCATCGAAGGTGATGTGCTCAGCATCGAGATCTCCCCGGGCACGGTGATGCGTGTGGCGCGGGCGGCCGTCGGGCGCCGCATGAACGCCGAGCTCGACGAGTACGAGGCGGGCGAGAGCTTCGACGATCTCGACGACGAGATGGGCGACAGCGTGGCCGACGAGACGACAGCCAGCCCAAGCGAGACCAACGGCGAGGCGCCGACCGCGACGTTGACGCCCGAGCCGCCTCCCCCAGCACCGCCGTCGACGTTCACCCCGCCGCCGACCGCTGAGACGCCGCCGACACCGCCGGTGACGCCGCCGCCCACGCCGGGCGCCGGGTCGGGGCCCGGAGAGCCGGGCTGACACCGTGAGGCGCGGTCTGGTTGTTTCTCTCGTGGGGATCCTCGTGCTCGCCTTCGCGATGCTCGGCGCGACCATCGCGTCCGGGAAGAGCCCGCACCTCGGCCTCGACCTGCAGGGCGGGGCGTCGGTCGTGCTCACCCCGAAGACGAAAGCCAAGAGCAGCGACCTCAAGACGTCGATCGAGATCATCCGCAACCGGGTCGACGGGCTGGGCGTGGCCGAGCCCCAGATCACCCAGCAGGGCAACAACGTCGTCATCGAGCTCCCGGGCGTGAAGAACCAGGAGCGCGCCCTCCAGCTCGTCGGCCGCACCGCCCAGCTGCTGTTCCGGCCCGTGCTCCAAACAGTGCCGTACAACAACCCGCAGGGTCAGCCGCCGATACCGACCACTTCGCCCGACCAGGACGACGCCAACGCCACCGTCATCCTGCCGGACAAGAACAAGACCGTCCGCTATCAGCTCGGGCCCGCGCAGCTCACCGGCAAGGCACTGGCGTCGGCCGACGCCGTCATCGACCAGACCGGCCAGTGGAAGGTCGACTTCACCACGACCGGCAAAGGCTCCGGTGAGTGGGACCAGGTCGCCCAGAAGAACTACCAGAAGCAGGTCGCCATCGACCTCGACGGCGTCGTGCAGTCGGCGCCCCAGATCAACGCCCAGCAGTTCAACGGGCGGGGTGAGATCACCGGGAACTTCACCCAGCGCGACGCCAAGGACCTCGCTCTCGTCCTGAAGTACGGCGCCCTGCCGGTGCAGCTGCAGCCGCAGACGGTGGAGACCGTCTCGGCCACGCTCGGGAAGGACTCGCTGGGCGCCGGCATCATCGCCGGCGCCGTCGGCCTGGCCCTGGTCGCCATCTACATGGTCCTCTACTACCGGGCCCTCGGCCTCGTCGTCTGGCTGGGCCTGGCGGTGTCGGGGGCGATGCTGTACTCGATCATCACGTTCCTGGGTTCCTCGGGGTTGGCCCTCAGCCTGGCCGGCGTCACCGGCATCATCGTGTCGGTCGGCGTCACCGTCGACTCCTACATCGTGTATTTCGAACGTCTCAAAGACGAGATACGAGGTGGCAAGACCATCCGCTCCTCGGTCGACCGCGGCTTCAAGCGCGCCTACCGCACGATCCTGGCCGCTGACCTGGTGTCGATTTTCGCCGCCGGCACCCTCTATCTGCTCAGTGTCGGCGCCGTTCGGGGGTTCGCCTTCTTCCTCGGCCTGTCGACGCTGCTCGACTTGCTCACGGCCTACGTCTTCACTCGGCCCATGGTGGTCTTGTTGGGTCGGAGCCGGTTCTTCACCGAGGCCCGCTGGGTGGGCGTGGCGCGCGGCCTGGCCGCTCCGAGCCCGGTGGCGGAGCCGATCTGATGGCCAAGAAGTCCAGCCTGCGCCACCGCCTGTACCACGGCGAGACCGCCTTCGACTTCATGGGTCGGATGCGGTGGTGGTTCCTGCTCTCGGGC
>Ga0209059_1000647_pt1 | contig 15941 bp, 8 predicted proteins | sample GraSoiAngelo_151_FD_186165 | JGI IMG/M metagenome (GOLD analysis project Ga0209059, IMG submission 186165) | Grasslands soil microbial communities from the Angelo Coastal Reserve, California, USA - 14_1009_12_20cm (SPAdes) (version 2) | ecosystem: Environmental > Terrestrial > Soil > Grasslands ...
ATAGATTTTTGGTCGTCCACTCGTCGATGCGATCTAGTGCCTGCTGCAGGTTTTCCAGCGAATTGGCCACGCTGAAGCGCAGGTAACCCTCTCCGAATTCACCGAAGGCAGTGCCTGAAAGTGCGGCGACGCCCGCCTGGTCCAAAAGCGCATCGGCCAGGGGCTTGGATTTCCATCCCGTTTGCTTGATGTTGGGAAATACGTAGAACGCGCCTTTGGGCATGCGGCAGGAGAAGGCTTTGATCTTATTCAGACCGGCGACGAACACATCGCGGCGTCGCTGGAACTCGTCGCGCATGCGATCCACTGAAGTCTGATCTCCCTTAATGGCTTCCACTCCGGCGATTTGGGTGAAGCTGGCGGTACAGGAATTTGAGTTCGTCATCAGGCGCGTCATGTGGGTAGCCAGGTCGGGACGCATGACGCCGTATCCCATGCGCCATCCTGTCATCGCGTATGTCTTGGAGAATCCGTCGAGCAGGATGGTGCGCTCCTGCATGCCGGGAACCGACATGATGGAGAAATGCTGGCCGCCATCAAACAGGAGGCGGCTGTAGATTTCGTCGGACAGAACCATGATGTTGCGATCGCCGATGACCTGCGCGATACGCTCTATATCCCCGCGGCTCAGCACTCCTCCTGTGGGATTCTGGGGAGAATTGATGATGATTAGCCGGGTGCGCTCGTTGATCAGAGAGGCTAGTTCATTTACGTCCAGCGAGAAATCACGTTCCTCGCGCAGTTGGATGGGTACCGCTCGCCCACCCACGTAATTGATCATGGACTCGTAAATGGGGAAGCCAGGATTGGGATAGATGACTTCGTCGCCCTCATCAATCAGGGACAGAATCGTGAAAAAGATGATCGGCTTGCCACCCGGAACGACGACGACTTGATCACTGGTCACCTTTACACCGCGAGTGCGGCTGACGTACTCGGCGATAGCCTGCCGCAGTTCGGGCTGACCGGCGGAAGGACCATAGTGTGTCCATCCCTTGCGCAGGGCCGCGACTCCCGCCTCCACCACGTTGGAGGGGGTATCGAAGTCAGGCTCACCGATTTCCAGATGGATAATGCTGCGTCCCTGGCGTTCCAGCGCTCGGGCTTTGTTCAAAACCTCAAAGGCGGTCTCGGTGCCGAGTCGGGACATGCGGCGGGCAAGTTGCAGTTCGTGGGCGGTGGCTCTCTCCATGGCAGGAAAACTCCTGAGAAGGGCAAACGGTGCATTATACCTCTGTCCCATCGGGTTGCCAGTGACGGGAAGACGGGTTGGCAGGCGGCGTTGAAGCCAGGACGCATTTCATGCTGTGGCTGCGTGGTGGCAAGACACACGCAGAATGGATTTACGGGAAGCGTTGAGATCCCGGTCTAACTTGCATTCGACTGGACAGCCTGAGAGGCTGTCGCTACGTGGTTATTCTGAGACGCTGTGCTCTTCGTTTTGGGCGCGGAGGACACGATCGATGGAATAGGGAGCGCGGCGGCTCGGCTCGTGATAGTGGCGCACCTGCATCTCGCCGAGAAGGCCGATTGCCAGCAGATTGAGTCCGCCGAGCAGGAGACCCATGGCGGCCATCATCAGCGGACCGTGGGTCGACATGATGGGCACGTTGCGGACGAACTTTTCGAGGCCCAACCAGAACACAACGCCGCTGCCGCTCGTGATGCTGAGCATTCCAATGGTTCCAAAGAAGTGCAGGGGGCGAGAGAGATACTTCAGCAGAAAACGGATGGTCAGCAGGTCAAAGAAGACGCGGAACGTTCGCGTGATGCCGTAGTGCGACACGCCGCGTTCGCGGTTCACATTGCGAATGGGAACTTCGCAGATCGTTGCGCCGTGCCAAGAAGCCAAAGCTGGAATAAAGCGGTGCAACTCGCCGTAGAGCGGAACCTGTTCGAGAATATCGCGGCGATATGCCTTGAAGGTCGTGCCAAAGTCGTGGATATCGACGCCGCTGATCTTGGCCATCATCCAGTTGGCAATACGCGAAGGAATGCGGCGCAGCCAGAAATTGTCGACCCGGACCTTGCGCCACCCGCTGACAATGTCGTAGCCGGCAGCAATCTTCTCCAGGAAGATTGGGATATCGTTGGGATCGTGCTGTAGATCGCCGTCCATGGCGATGATGTACTCGCCGCGTGCATGGTCGAAACCAGCAGCCAAGCCCGCAGTCTGCCCGAAATTGCGGCGCAGCTTTACCACTGTGACCCGGCTGTCGACAGCCGCGATCTCGCGCAGCATGGCGAAGGTCTGGTCGCTGGAGCCGTCATCTACTAAAACGATTTCGAAGCTCTCGCCGTGCGCCTCCATCACTGCCTTTAGGCGGTCGTAGAGGTCGGTTACGTTCTCTTGCTCGTTATGGAGAGGGACCACTATGGAGTACTTGGGCACGGTCCTTTGATTATAAACGAAGGCACTCGCGTTTTAGACGGCAGGTTCGAGTGTGTTTCCCCTTGGTAACATCAGTGGCAAATTCCATTCACCTTAGCAAACACAAGTGAGCAGAGGGCGTTAGCCATGTCTCGCAAAATCGCCGAGACATGGAGCACCCATCATCCGGTGTCCCCGTGGTTTAAGGGTCTACAGCTTTGAGCGCAGCATGCTGATTACGTCGTCGGAGGTAATTACGCCGGTCAACTTGTTCTGGTGATTGACCACGGGGAGGGTTTGCAGGTTGTACTTGTCGAAAAGCTCAGCGACTTCATTCTCTTCTACCCCCTCGTGAGCAAGCACCAGGGGCTCTTGCGTGAGGGAACGCATGGGAGTGTCCGGCGGAGCAAGCACGATGCGCGCGAGCGGAACCGCGCCGACCAGGGTTCCATTGGAGTCGACCAGATAAATGGTACTGACCACTTCCACGCCGCCTTCGAACTCCCGTAATGAATCAATCGCATTCTGCACGGTGGCGTGGACCGGCAGCCCAAGGAAATCGGTGGTCATGCGCCCGGCCGCGGTCTCTTCCCTATGTTCCAGCAGTTCCACGACGTCCTGCTGCGCCTCGGGCTCCATCTGCACCAGAATCTGCTCGGTACGATCTTCGGGAAGGTCGGCCAGCAGGTCGGCGGCAGCGTCGGGATCCATCTCCTCCACGATGTCGGCGGCCTTGCCGGAATCCAAGGACTCCACGATTGCCTTCTGAACCCTGGGTTCGACTTCCTCGAGGGCCTCGGCAGCGGTTTCCTCATCCAGGGTCTGGAATACTGCCTGGCGTTCGTCGGGGGCTAACTCTTCGACGATATCGGCAATGTCGGCGGGGTGCAGTTTGGCCAAACCTTCGTGGGAGATTTTCAGCTTCACCCGCCGGGCAGGATCGGTCTCGATCAGGTCCACGAAATCCCAAGGGATGCTGCGAGGCGGAATCTTTCCCAGCAGAACCTGTAGCGCCGCCTTGGGAGCCACTCCGCGAAGAAGCCGGCGTATAGCTCCACGCGCTCCCACGTCGACCGAATGAACCCGAAGCGAAGGCCGGGAGCTCTTGTCTTTTTGCGTGTCGAACTCAAGATCGACGTCATTGACCCGGACAACTTTGCGGCCATTGACGTCGATGACCTGCTGATCGAGCAGGTCGCGCTCCAACAGAAACAGGCCCTCTGTGCCATTGATCGCGGCCCATTCTGCGGCGGCGGTTTTGGCGCGGATGCCGCCATTAATTGCGGCTATGGCAGAAAAAGGCAGGACGCGGTTGCCCGATCGCGTTTTCACGATCAGCGATGCCACTCTTGATCGATCCTCCTGCGGAGCAATCGTCACCTCGCGCACCCGTCCTGCCGCGCCCGACGGGTCATACACGGTGGCGCCCAACAGTTCGGTAAGGGCAAGAGTTGTCATCCCGCTAGAGAATAAACAAGTCCTGGGTTAGGCGAAATGACTTTATGCATGGCGCCCAACAATATTTTTTGAATGGGGGGAAGTTGGGGAACGGGACCGTGGTCACGCGCGTGGCTTCCATCCGGGGTGCGACCCGAGCGAGCCCGTATAATCACAGAGACCCGCCGTGCGCCTCATTTTTGACATTTTCGGCCAAACGCTACGCACTTTGTGGGCGCATAAACTGCGATCATTCCTCACGATGTTTGGGATCGCATGGGGCGTGGGATCCCTGCTGCTGCTTGTTGGTCTGGGGGAGGGATTCCGGTCCGGAAACCGCAAGCAGTTCGACTCCATCGGCGAAAACGTAATGTTCATCTGGTCGGGACGCGCTCCCGTGATGAACGGCAGTTTTACCGCCTTGCGGCAGTACTACCTGACCTATCGTGATTTTGAAGACATTGTGGCGGAGTGCCCTAGCGTTGGGGCCGCGGCACCTGCCATTTCGCGCGGCGATATTCGCGCGGTCAGCGATTTCTACCAGGCCAGCGGACAGATTATGGGCGTGCCCGCGAACTTCAGCCACATTCGCAATCTGCCACTGAACGAGGGGCGCTGGATCAATGAGTTGGACGATATCCAGAAGCGCACGGTGATCGTGATCGGCGACGAAGTCCGCCGCACGCTTTTCCCAGGACGCCCTGCAGTGGGCGCGACCATCCTGCTGAATGGTATTCGGTTCACCGTAATCGGGACACTGCAGAAGGTTGGGCATGGCGACAATATGAATCAGAACCTGCGGAGCTTTGTTCCGTTTCACGCCATGCAGAATTACTTCCGGCCTCTGAATGCGGGGATTGCGACCGACACCATTTCGTTCCTCAATTACCAGCCTCGATCGCGCACTCTGCACGAAGCGGCAAAACAAGAAGTGCACAAGATCATCGCGCGCAATCATGGATTCGACCCCAGTAATCCCGATTCATTCGACGAGTGGGACACGATCAAGACCGTGGATCAGATCGGCAAGATTTTCGATGCCATGAACATGTTCCTGGGCAGCGTGGGACTGATTACGCTAGCGTTGGGAGCGATCGGCATTATCAACATCATGCTCGTGGCGGTGGCCGACCGCACGCGCGAGATCGGATTGCGCAAAGCCATTGGCGCAACCAACAGCAGCATCATGTTTCAGTTCTTCGTCGAGGGAGCTTTTCTGACGATGATGAGTGGAGGCATCGGGATCGCCGGGGCAGCAGGGCTGATGGCCTTGCTGTCAGGCGTCGATTTGGGTGGCGGGTTCGACCCGCCGAAGCTGGTGGCGTCCACGGCGGCGCTGGCTGTCATCTCGCTCGGAATCGCAGGAGTTGCTGCTGGTTTGTATCCCGCTCGCCGTGCTGCACTGCTTGAGCCCGTGGAGGCCTTGCGCAAGGAATAAACATGTACCGCGACCTTTTCAAGCAGGCTTATTCCGCGATGCGCCACGACCTGCGCAAGACCGTGCTCACCATGGCCGGCATGGCATGGGGCATTGCCACCGTCGTTCTTCTTTTGTCTTATGGCAACGGCTTCGGGAAAGCGATTGAAGTTATTTTCCAGAGCTTCGGCGCCACTGCAGTGGGCGTGTTCCCGGGGCGCACATCGCAGCAGGCCGGAGGCAACAAAGCGGGCGTGCAGATCCGTTTCACCAATGACGATGTCGAACTGCTGCGCAACAATCTCCCACTTTGCAAGCACGTGGTGCGCATGTTGCAGAAGGATTCCGTGGTTCAGAACAATAACCGCTCCTTCAGCTTCCCGGTGATGGGACTCGATCCGCAAATCCAGGCGATCTGGAACCTCGATATTTCCGAAGGACGTTTCCTGGATGATGCCGACAACATGCAACATGGGCTGGTGGCCGTGATTGCGTCCCAAGCCCGCGACAAGCTCTTTTCGGGAATGCCGGCCATAGGGGAGTCGATCCGCATCGATGGCGTCAACTTCGAAGTCATTGGCGTGGGTGCGCCGCGGATGCAGGAAGGAGATAACGACAACAACCGGGTGATCTATATTCCCTACACTTCGGCTGACGTGATCAAGGACAACCACTACGTCGATGGAATCTGGCTGGACTCCCTTGGCCTGGATCACGCAAAAATGGACAAAGTGATTCGCGGTACGCTGGGCACAGCCCACAACTTTAAGGTGGACGATCAGCGCGCCATCTTCGTTTTTGACGCTCAAAAACAACTTTCGCAGTTTGGCATCATCATCACGGCGTTGAAAGTCCTGCTGGCTTTTATCGGGACAGTGACGCTCGGGATTGGCGGGGTTGGGTTGATGAATATCATGCTGGTCTCTGTAACCCAGCGAACCAGGGAGATTGGGGTAGAAAAAGCACTGGGTGCGCGGCGCCATGACATCCTCATCCAGTTCCTTGCCGAAGCAATGGTTATCACGGCGGTCGGGGGGCTGCTCGGGATCTTCATGTCGTATGCGGTGTCGATCCTGGCGGGGCGCATCACGTTTTACAGCGCCCTGGCACAGCACGCCGAAGCAGCAGACATCCGACTGATCGTTTCGCCCATGATCCTGGTGGTGGCCACGGGTATTCTGGGAGTCGTGGGAGTGGTAAGCGGCATGATCCCGGCCATGCGTGCGGCTAATCTGGATCCCATCGAAGCCCTGCGCTACGAATAGGCGCGCCATGTCGGACGACATTCTGAATCTACCTCCGCCACCGCCTGACCAGCGGGTCGCTTACGGATCAGATCCCAATCAGTTCTTGGATCTGCGCTTTCCGTCGTCGAAACGAAAGAGTTCAGGACCGCTTGTGATTAACATTCACGGCGGATTCTGGCGCGCTAAGTACGATTTGGCTCATGCCGGACATCTCTGCGCCGCGCTACAGGCGAGTGGAATTGCAACCGCAAATGTCGAATACCGGCGCGTCGGGAATCACGGCGGCGGCTGGCCGGGAAGCTTTGCTGACATTTGCGACGCCCATCAATTCCTGCTGCAGAACGCAGACGCTTACCGCATCGATCCGAGCCGGTTGGTGGTGATGGGACATTCCGCGGGCGGGCAACTCGCATTGTGCCTGGCCGCTCATGAAGCCGCGCTGCACGGAGTCATATCGCTGGCGGGAGTGGTTGACCTGCGGCGCGCTTACGATCTTCACCTGAGCAACGACGCGGTGGTGGAATTTCTTCACGGTACGCCGAACGAAGTTCATGAGTCCTACCGCGAAGCCGATCCTATGCAGCTCTCAATCCGCCCGCAGCAGCGGTTGATTCATGGGCTGGAGGATGACACGGTGCCTCCGGCATTCAGCCGCGATTATGTCACGGCCAAACACGGCAAGAGGAAGGAAGATGCTCGCCTGACCGAGATCGCTGGAGCTAACCATATGGATCTTATCGATCCACGTTCTGCCGCCTGGAAACAGGTGGAACAGAGAGTACTTGAATTGAGTGCATAAGCACTTTCCGCGCCGATCCAGCGCAATGAAGTTCCCAGGCGAGAATCCCTTATAATCGTCGGTCACACGAGAGAGGAAACTTTGCCCTTCGACGACCTCCGTCAATGGATCGCCGCACTGGACCGCGCCGGCCAACTGAAACGCATTCAGACCGAAGTCGATCCGATTCTCGAGATCGCCGAAATCACGGACCGGGTCTCGAAGAGCCGCGATGCCAGTGGGAATCGGGGAGGCGCTGCCCTCTTATTTCAGAATGTGAAAGGCCACCGTGGTTCTCAGCTTCTGATTAACCAGTTCGGCTCGGAAGCGCGCATGAAGCTGGCGGTGGGAGTGAATTCGTACGACGAAATTGCCGGGCGTATTCGGATGTTCATGGATGTGAAATCCCCGCAGGGATTTCTGGACAAGTTGAAGATGCTGCCCCTGCTTACCGAGGCAGGCAAGTTTTTCCCAAAAACCGTGAACAGCGGGCCCTGCAAGGAGGTGATCAAGCGCGAAAATCTCTCGGTGCTCGACTTCCCTGTCCTGCAGTGCTGGCCGAAGGATGCCGGACGCTTCATTACCCTGCCCTGCGTGACCACTCGCGACCCGAGATCGGGAAAGCGCAACTTGGGGATGTACCGCATGCAGGTCTACGACGAGCGCACGACCGGGATGCACTGGCAAAGACAGAAAGTCGCGGCCGAACACGCGCGCGAGCGCATGCGCGCCGCAGTCGAAGGAAGGGCAGCGGCTGTGGACATCATGGCGCGCAGCTCAGGCGGGAGTGTATTGGCCGAGGGCACCCGGCCTTCGGGAAAGATGGAAGTTGCGGTCGCAATCGGAACCGATCCGGCCGTAACTTTCTCCGCCATCATTCCAGCGCCTCCAGATATTGAGGAATATTTGATCGCCGGATTCCTGCGCGGCGCTCCGGTCGAACTGGTGAAGTGTGAGACCGTCGATCTGGAAGTGCCCGCCACTAGCGAGATCGTCCTTGAGGGCTACGTCAACCTAGACGAACTGCGACCCGAGGGTCCCTTCGGGGATCACACCGGGTTCTACTCGCTCGAGGACCTTTATCCCGTCTTCCACGTCACCTGCATCACCCATCGCAAAGATCCGATTTACGCCACGACGATTGTGGGCAAGCCGCCGCAGGAAGACGCTTACATGGGAAAAGCGGTCGAACGGATTTTCCTACCGCTGATGAAGCTGACCATTCCCGAGCTGGTTGATATCAATCTGCCCGCCGAAGGCGTGTTCCACAATCTCATGATCGTGTCGATCAAGAAGTCATACCCGGGGCAGGCTCGCAAAGTGATGAACGCCATCTGGTCGCTGGGGCAGGCGATGTTCACGAAATGCATTGTAGTGGTCGATGAAGATGTAGACGTGCAGGATCTGGCCGACGTGACCTTGAAGGTGTTCAACCACATCGATCCCGAACGCGATATTCAATTCACGCTGGGACCGGTCGACTCTCTTGATCATGCAAGCCGGTTACCGAATTTTGGCTCCAAGATGGGAATTGATGCCACGCGCAAGTGGGCCAGCGAAGGGTTCTCGCGCCCGTGGCCGGATGAGATTGTGATGGATGGCAAAACCAGGACTTTGGTCGAGAGCAAGTGGAAGGCGCTCGCCAAAGAACTGGGGTTGGAATGAGGCGGATCAGTTCTCGATTTGGTTTTGGTCAGCGTCCCTAGTGCCACAGCCCGAACAGCCTGCGCGAACCCCAGATCGCGCCACAACCAAACACTACGACGAAGAACAGGTTTAACAAATGCTGGGTTGTCGTTCCCTTGCTCCAGCCCTGGAGCACGGCAACCAGTCATATGAAGAAAAATACTATGGCCAGCACGGCGACAGTCTTCATCAGCATAGCCGAATCCTTGGAGGGAACAGATTCTTTTTGATGTTGACACTCTGGGCTGTACAACCGCAGTGATACTGATCACTGGGTTTGAGCTGACCTCAGACCTGTCGAGCTCCGCTCGACTGGACAGCCGATGGCGGCTGTCCCTACATGGTTTTCGAATCGGGATTCGAGGGCTGATAGCCCAGGCACTGCAACACGGGCAGGCGCGGATATTTCGGGAACCTGGAGTCTGTAGCCGAGAGCTGGCACATATAGAACGTGGACCCGCGATCGGAGTGGATTTCACGCATGTGCACGCAATGGGAACACAAGCCTACTTGCGGGAGCTTGCTAGCCTTATGTGCATCGAAGTTGCTCACTACGACAGGATAGCGCCACGGAGCGCTGTCGAGCGTCGCACTGGACAGCCTGAGAGGCTGTCCTTACGCTAATTTGCCGTCCCTACGCTGGTATACTGATGGAGCATGTCAGTGCTGAAAAATATCGCGGCGATTGCCAAGGGCATGAGCATCACCTTCGCGGAGATGTTCAGGCCGACGATCGTGGAAAATTACCCTGATGGCAAAGGGCCGTTGCGGGGAGCTCGCATTGAGGCCCGTTACCGTGGCGCGCACGTGCTGCAGCGGGACGAGAATGGCCTGGAAAAGTGCGTTGCCTGCTTTCTCTGCGCGGCCAACTGCCCTTCCAATTGCATTTACATCGAAGCGGCCGATAATACAGCGCAGAATCGGGTCAGTGGCGCCGAGCGTTACGCCAAGGTTTACAATATCGACTACAACCGCTGCATTTTCTGTGGATATTGTGTCGAGGCGTGTCCCACGGATGCGATTACGCACGGGCACGGCTTTGAACTGGCGACCTTTAACGCTACCAATCTTGTCATGCGCAAGGAGCAAATGCTGGCCCCTCGGCCAGCACACATGGGAGCCAACATCGTATTCAATCAGGCCGACGTGAATGGTGGGGCGCCGGCAGAAATGGTGCCGGGGAGCTAAGTTTCCAGATCAGTTTTCCATTCACTGACGCCGGTCCATGCGACCGGCGTTTTGTGCATCTGGAAGATCACTTTTTTGCCACGGATTTGCGCGGATTTACACGGACTAAACCCTGGTTGCTAGAGACGTAGCTAGATACGCCTCTACAATCAGGCAGGAAATTGGCCACCAGCTAGGAGCTAGAAGCTTTCATGCCTGACTTCTTACAAGCAGTGAAAGAGCGCGTTGTCGTCTACGACGGCGCCATGGGCACCAATATCCAGAAGCGAAACCCTACTCTGGATGATTACTGGGGCAAAGAAAACTGCAGCGAGGTTCTGGTCCTGAGCCGTCCTGACATTATTCGCGATATCCACGCGGATTTTTTCCGGGTGGGCTGCGACATTGTAGAAACCAATACCTTTGGCGGAAGCTCCATTGTTCTGGGCGAATTCGACCTGCGCGATAAGGTGCGGGAGATCAATCTCAAGGCAGCGCAACTCGCTCGCGAAGTGGCGGACCAATTCTCGACTAAGGACAAGCCGCGCTTTGTCGCTGGATCGCTTGGTCCAACCACCAAGCTGCCGTCCCTCGGACATATCGGCTTTGAGGCAATGGTCGAGGCGTTTGAAGAGCAAGCTGCGGCTCTCATCGAGGGCGGTGTCGATGTTCTTCTGGTGGAGACTGTGCAGGATCTTCTGCAAGCCAAAATCGCCACCATCGGCGTGTTGGAAGCGATGCGCAAGTCCGGTAAGCGGCTTCCGGTCACGGTACAGGTCACGTTGCAGGAGTCTGGCACGATGCTTCTGGGCACCGAGATCGGTGCTGCCCTGACTGCGCTCGAGCCGTTCGAAGTCGATGCCATCGGCTTGAACTGCGCCACAGGCCCCAAGGAGATGAACGATGCGGTTCGCTATCTTGCGTTAAGTTCGACCAAAGAAGTATCCGTGCTGCCCAACGCGGGACTACCGCAAAACGTTGGCGGGCACGCTGTCTACAAGCTATCGCCAGCGGAACTGGCTGATTATCACAAGCACTTCGTGCAGGATTATGGCGTGCGCATCGTGGGAGGGTGCTGCGGGACCACGCCCGAGCACCTGAAAGCGGTGGTGGACGCCGTTTCCGCCGTGGAACCTGCGAAACGTAATGTGAAGCGCGCGGGCGCGGCATCGAGCGCTTATACCAGCGTTCCTCTCGATCTCGAGCCCAAACCCCTGATCGTCGCCGAGGAAATGAATACGACCACGCGGGTCGAGCATTTCCGAAAGCTGGTGCAGGGCAAGAAATACGATGACATTCTTGCGCTGGCGAAAAAGCTGGTCAACGAGGGATCGCACATGCTCGACCTGTGCTGCGCTATCGTTGGCGAGGACGAGAAGGGATATATCTCGTCGATTCTGGAAAAGATCGCCACCCGTGTTCCCGCGCCGATTCTGGTCGACTCCACGGAGGCCGACGTGGTCGAGGAAGCACTGAAGCGAATCCCGGGTCGCGCCATCATCAACTCGATCAACCTGGAAGATGGTGAGAAGCGCACCTCGAAAGTCCTGCCGATGGCGAAGCGCTACGGTGCGGCCGTGATCGCGCTCACGATCGATGAAGACGGCATGGCGCTCACGGCAGACAAGAAGGTTGCGATCGCGCATCGCATCCACGATCTCGCGACCAAAAAGTACGGCCTGGATTCGACGGACCTGATTTTCGATGCATTGACTCTGCCCATTTCGACGGGCCAGGAGGAATATCGCACTGCAGGCATCGAGACGCTCAAGGCTGTCGAGCGGATCAAGAAGGAGTTGCCGAACGTCAAGACGATTCTGGGCGTCAGCAATATTTCGTTCGGTCTCGACGCCTATTCGCGGCGCGTGCTGAACTCCGTTTTCATGCATGAGGCGGTCGATCATGGCCTCGACATGGCCATCGTGAACTACACAAAGATCTATCCGCTCTACAAGATTCCGCAGGAAGAGGTCGATCTCGCGCGCAAGCTGATCTTCCGTGACGAGTCCGGGGGCGATCCGCTGCAGGTCTACATGGCGCACTTCTCAGGGATGAAGGGCAAGCCGGCAGCGTCGACCACCGCGCATGTGGACACTCTGTCGATCGAAGACAAGCTGAAGTTCGCCATCATTAATGGCGAGAAATCCGTGGGCGAGGGAGCGCACAAGAGGTCACTTGAGGTACTACTTGAAGATGCACTCGTAAGCTATTCCCCTCTTGAGCTGATCAACACCGTTCTGCTCGACGGCATGAAGACGGTCGGAGACCTGTTTGGCGCGCGCAAAATGCAGCTTCCCTCAGTCCTGGACTCCGCCGGAGTGATGAAGGCCGCGGTCGCTTATCTCGAGCCCAAGATGGAGAAGAAGTCCGGATCGCAGAAAGGCACGATTGTTCTGGCGACGGTGAAGGGCGACGTCCACGACATTGGGAAGAATCTGGTGGACATCATCCTTTCGAACAACGGGTTCAAGGTGGTCAATCTCGGCATCAAGCAGCCGGGGGACTCGATTATCCGTGCCGCGCAGGAACACGGCGCGAATGCGATCGGCCTGAGCGGTCTGCTGGTGAAATCGACTCTCGAGATGAAGTATGTGATTCAGGATCTGGAGCGGCAGAAGCTTGAGTTCCCGGTAATCTGCGGAGGAGCGGCTCTCACCCGCAAGTATGTGGAAGACGATCTGCGCCGCGAGTACGGCAATGCGGTCTTCTATGCAGATGATGCCTTTGCCGGGCTGCACATTATGGAGGATCTCATCACTGAGAATGGCGGGCGCGAAAAGCGACTGCAGGAAGGCAAGACCGTCAAAGAATACGCCAAGGCTGCCGTGGTGGACGAAGAAACCGGTCCCGTGTTCGCCGAGCGGAGCCCGGTAGTGACCGATGCGCCTAATATTCCCGCTCCGCCTTTCTGGGGTGTGCGGGTGAAGAAAGACTACGATCTACGCGAACTCTTCCGCTACATCAACGAAACGGCGCTGTTTAAGAATCAGTGGCAATTGAAGACCGCTTCGCAATCGGATTACGTGCGCCTGGTGGATGAGAAGTTTCGCCCGATTCTCAAGAATCTTGAAGATGAGGTGGCCACCTCAGGCTTGTTTGCCCCGGCCGTTGTCTACGGATATTTCCCTGCGCAAGCCGAGGGGAACGACATCGTCGTGTACGAAGCGCCTGATTCCAAGCCGCGTCCCTGCAGCGAGCGCTGGGAGGCGAGCGCTAAGGAACTGCTGCGCTTCACTTTCCCACGGCAGAAGGAAGGGCGTCGTCTCAGCATCGCGGATTTCTTTGCGCCGAAGAGTTCCGGCAAGATGGACGTCATCGGTCTATCGCTGGTCACTATCGGGCGCAACGCGAGCGTCGAAACCCAGCGCCTGTTCGAAGGTGGAGAGTACACCAAGTATCTGTACCTGCACGGCCTCAGCGTGGAAACTGCGGAAGCTTTGGCCGAACTGCATCACAAGAAGATGCGGGAAGAACTCGGGATCGCGGGAGAAGACTCTGCTGAGATTCGCGATCTCTTTCATCAGAAGTATCGCGGCTCGCGATATTCGTTCGGGTATCCGGCATGTCCGAATTTAGAAGACCAGACCAAGCTGTTTGCGCTGCTCAAGCCGGAAGAGAACGTGGGAGTGCGTTTGACCTCAGGATTCCTGCTCGAACCGGAGCAGTCCACGTCGGCCATCGTGGTGCATCATCCCGGCGCGAAGTACTTCGTCGTCTAAGTAATCTAAAACGAGGTTTGCAGCCGGAGCATATAGCTGCGCGGCGGAGCAATCGCATTCCCCGAGAACAAGCCGCCGAAATCGAGCACGTTTAGCCGATTGTTTAGATTCTGTATATCAGCCTGCAACGTGGTCAGCCATTGATCGCGGCGGTACAACTCGGCCCCTGCCGAAACGTCCACGACAAATGAGGACCGCACCCTACCCAGCGCAAAATCGACGCGATCCACCATTGCCGGTCCGTACTGCGCCAGCGCCTGGTCGTACGTGCCCGTGAACTCAAAGGGCATTCCGCTTCCATACTGCGCCCCGCCTGCGACCCAAGTCCGAGATGACACTCGACACCGAGCCCGGGTGCGCACCGTGTTGCGCTGATCCTGGGTATCCGGAAAATGTCCAACCAGCTGAGTTCCGGCACTGACCGCGTCCTGTCCGAGAAATAATCCGCCGGTGACCGGGAACCACGCATTGCCCACCATGTAGGAATAACTCACGAATCCCGAGAACCGCCCCCAGTGAGGCATCTCAAGCTTGCCTTCCGCTCCGTAGATGATCGCTTTCCTGAACGCGATGGGAAAGGCGACCGCGGTGCTCAGAATCTGATCATCGTCAGCGTAGTTATTCGAGTAGCGCCGGTAATAGTTCGCATCCAGGCGCAATTGCCCCAGCACTGCCTTGGTGACGCCGATCTCGTAGTAATTACCGCGGGAGGGCTCAACCGGCAGTCGCAATACGCTGGGGTTGAGCGAGACGACTTGGGGCGAACTCGCCAGCAGGATGTTTTCAGCTTCGGGGGTCTGGAAGACGTGGTCGTACGACACGTGCACGACCAGCCCCGACGCTGGAAAGAAGCGCGCTGCGGAAAGCCGCGGGCTCAGCGCGTTCTGATTCACCAGCAATTGGTAGTGATCCAAACGCAGTCCGGCGCTGAACGTCCAGTTGCGGGAGCGAATCGAGTCCTGGATGTAGGCGGCCTGATCCAGTTCGGGACGGCGTCCTTCTGAAGGGATACTGCCGGGAAAAACGAAGGTTAAGGGCGTGCCGGGATCAAAACGGGTGCGATCGGTGATGCGATCGTTGAAGCTCTCTTGCAGGAATGTGTTGTCCGACTCGAAACCCGCTTTGAAGTCGTGGTTGCCATGATGCAGCGAAAGCGCTCCGTTGAAATATGTCTCGCGAAAGTGGTTGTGCAAAAACGCGATGACCGGAGTGGATTGCGGATTCGATGTGAGATCGTTCGCGTTGTCGCGAACCATGGCGCGCAAACTGCCCAGGACGTCGGATGAGAACACATGCTGGTACGAGGCGATCCCCATGGTTTCGACATTACCGCCATCCTGACGCTGCCCAGCGCCCTGCTGAATCTGCTCGTTGGGAATCTGGAAGCGCGACAGATCATGCCGCACAATGAGCCCGATACGGTCTTTGGCAGTCAGGTCGCGCTCGTAGCGAGCGGCAAAGTCGCCGGTAGTGCCACGGTTGGTGTAGTTCTGCGGAACGACAGGATTCAGATAGCGGCTGGTCATGTCGCCAGACGCGCTGGCGCCGACGGTACTTGCCTTCCAGGCGTACTGCACTCGGGCGAAAGCGCCGGCAGTATCGAAGCTGCCACCGGATAAGACGACTTGCCCATGCATTCCTGGCGCTGCGTCCTTGAGCGTGTTGACCTCGACTACCCCACCCATCTTGCGCCCGAATTCCGCGGGAATCCCGGCGGTATAGACGGTCAACGAATCGATGTCATCGGCGTCGACCTCCGGACCAAGCCCCGGCGAGCGGTTGTCCGTGAGCGGGATTCCATCAAGCACAAACTGGGTTTGATATTCCGTTCCTCGGGGATGAAGCACCGCGTTGCCTTCATACGTCCAGCCGGGCTGCGAATTCACCAGGTCCTGCAACGAACGGCCGGGCAATGAAGTGGTTCGCGTCTGGATCGTTTGCTCACCAATTTCGTTCACCGAGGTGGACCGATGCGGATCCACAAGAGTTTCAGTGGCCCGCACCGTCACCGACGTATTTACGGAAGGCAGGTTGAGTTTTATTGAGTATTCGACCGGCACGGCCGAACGCACCTCGATACTCGCCGAAGCAGGCGCGAAACCCGGTTGCTCGATCCGAA
>Ga0209059_1000648_pt1 | contig 15929 bp, 16 predicted proteins | sample GraSoiAngelo_151_FD_186165 | JGI IMG/M metagenome (GOLD analysis project Ga0209059, IMG submission 186165) | Grasslands soil microbial communities from the Angelo Coastal Reserve, California, USA - 14_1009_12_20cm (SPAdes) (version 2) | ecosystem: Environmental > Terrestrial > Soil > Grasslands ...
AAGTGGAAGCCCGTGGCCGAGCTTTCGCGCACCCGCGCGCGAGTGCTCCTCATTTGGGGCTCCCGCGACAGCCAGGTGCCCTTCGAGAACGCGGAGCGTTACGCCGCCGTTCTCTCGCAGGCGCGCGTCCCGAACCGGATCGTCACGATCGAAGGCGCCGACCACGATTTCGCGCCGGCCGGACCTCGCGCGAAGATGACGGAGGCGGTCGCCGAGTGGATGCGCGAGACGCTCCAAACGTGACTCCGCATCGCTAGGTTTCCGCCTTCACGACCGCCGCGAAGATGAGCAGGTCCTGCAGGCCGTGGATCAGCCAAGGGGCGGCGATTCCTCTCGTCCCAAGCATGCTGAGGCCAAGGAGCCAACCGCCGAAGGAGGCGAGGACGATTCCAGAGAGGCCTGAGGGGTGCCCGTAGTAGTGGCCGATGCCGAAGAGGATCGAGGTGACGAGGAGCGCCTGGCTGGCGCCAACAGCCGGTACGAGACGGGCGAGCGGCGCCGCGCGGAAACGGAACTCCTCGAGGAAGGCGTTGAGCGTGGAGAAGAGCAGAGCCGCCGGCACGAGCGGGACGACGCGCGGGACCGCCGACGGGTCGGGGCCGACGGTGAACGACAATTGCGCGAGGAGGGGGCCGGCGAGGAGGAGCGCGACGATCGGCGTCGCGACCCACCACGTCAGGGCCAGCGGACCGATGCGCAACCGCCGCGAGAGATCGCCGACTGTGAGTGAGAGGTCGGCCCGAGTCAGTCGGCTTCCGACCAGCGTGAGCGCAACGCCCGCGCTCGGCAGAAGCTCGAAGAACGGATCGACGAAAAGTCGCTCGTGCTCGCTCAACTGAGCCCACCAGCCCTGCCAGGCGGCCGTGCTGCGCAGGAGCTGATATGCATCGTCGCCGGCGACCATTCCAATAAGAAGGACCACATATCCGTGCACCGACCGAGCCGCTGTCAGCCGGCTCAGTCCGAAGAGAACGACGAGCTGAGCGACGAGGACGAGAGGAGGGGCGTCCTCATGCGCGAACACGGTCCAGACGACTCGCGGCAGAATGCTCCCAAGCAGCATCGCCGCCCAGGCGATGAGTGCGGCGCGCCGGTCAACAGATCGCGCGGGGAGCTCCCTGACCACGCTCACGGGACGGAGTTTGCCCGCCGGGGAATCCAACGTCGACCTCGTTCGTTCTTGCGGTTAGATGTTCGAGCGACTCGCGGACAATGACTTCGCGTACCTCACGACGACCGGCCGACGTACCGGCAAGGAGCACACGATCGAGATCTGGTTCAGCCTGCACGACGGCCGCGTCTACGTGCTTTCGGGCGGCGGTCAGCGCGCCGATTGGGTCCAGAACTTGAAAATGGCGCCGCGCGTCCGGATCCGGATCGGAACGCGGACGGTGAGCGCGACGGCGCGTGTCGTTCGTGCGGGTACGAAGGAGGACGAGTTCGCCCGCCAGCTCCTCGGCGGCAAATACCAGGGCTGGCGCGAGGGAAGACCTCTCTCGAGCTGGGCGAGGAACGCGCTGCCCGTCGCGATCAAGCTTCCCTAGATCAGCGCGCGAGCGGCCAGTACACCTCGGTGCGTAAATGCTTCTCCGGCGTCTTCGATTCGTCGTCGAGGTACGACTCCCACGGGCCCTCGGCGGCGCGATGGCCTTCCTCCGCAAGCCACTTTTCGATCCGCCGGTATTCCTGCGAGAGGGTGTGGTACGGCCCGATGTGCAGCGTCTTCGCGGCACGTCCCGCGGGAAGCTTGGTGACGCGAATTTCATCCCCGGTGAGCATGAACGAGCCCGTGAATGGGATTCCCGCCTCGGTGTCGAACGCCGCGGGGTCGCCGTTGTAGTACCGCGCGAACCGCGGACCGGCGGGGGTCGCACCCTGCGCGCGGATCGCCCCTCGAAGCTTCGGAAAGATCTCCATGAAGAAGGCGCCCAGATCGGCTTGCGCCACCGTCCGACGAACAGTGACGGCGCGCTGCGGGGCGAGCTCGACGATCTCGATCGGCTGGCTGCTCATGCGACCGGGGGAAAGTCTCCATGCTCGCGCAGGTAGGCGACAACTCCGCCGGCGGCGAGGATCTCCCGGGCGAACGGCGCGAGCGGACGCAGATGCGCGTCCCCGGCCGGCGCGCGCAGCAGCCCCCTGGCAAGGTCGAGCGTCACTGCATCGCCATCGTGGACCAACGCAAGAGGGTCCGCTGATTCGAGAACGGGGATCCCGAGATTGATGCAGTTGCGGAAAAAGATCCGCGCGAAGCTTTTGGCAACGACTCCGCCGATGCCGAGCTTCGCCAGGGCCGCGACCGCGTATTCGCGCGAGCTCCCGCAGCCGAAGTTCTCGCCGCCCACGAGGACGTCGCCCGGCCGCACCTCCTTCGCGAATCCCGGCCGCGCGTCGCAGAACGCGTACGTGTGGAATTTGTCCTGGCCGACCATGAACGGCGCGTAGCGGCCCGGGACGATCTGGTCCGTGTCGAGGTCGTCCCCAAAGACCCAGGCTCTCGTCAATCGTCGATCTCCGCAGCGACGCCGGTCCGCGCGGCAGCGACCATGAGCTCTCGCGAGCGATCTCCGGACCGGACCGATGCGGCCCCGCGGCCGCCGCGCTCGGCACGCCGGCGCGCGACGAGCTCGTCGAACTCCGCGTCGCTCGCCTCGAGGTACGGGCGCGGGTCGTCGATGACGCCGGTGAGCGCGGCGACTGCCGCGACGTATGGCGACCCGATGAAGATCGAAGCGTCGGGTGAGCCCATCCGCCCACGGTAGTTGCGGTTCGCGGTCGATAGGCAGATCTCCTGCCCCGCGAGGACTCCGCCGGTACGCCCGAGACACGGTCCGCATCCCGAGCTGCCGATCACCGCTCCCGCCGCGGACAGCGAGAGCAGCGTCCCGTCGGCCATGGCGTCCTCGAACTGGCGCCGCGATGAGGGCACCACCTCGAGGCGCACCTCCGCCGAGATGCGCCGCCCTCGCAGCACCGAGGCGGCCTGACGCATGTCGACGAGGCGCCCGTTCGTACAGGAACCGAGGAACACGACATCCACCGGCTGCCCCGCGGCCTCAGAGATGTCCACGACCTGATCGACCCGCGGCGGCACGGCGATCTGCGGCTCGAGCGTCGAAAGATCGACGGTCACCTCGTTCGCGTACGCCGCGCCCCGGTCGGGGAAGAGCCAGTCCGGCGCCTCCGGCGTCGCCACGACGATGCCCGCCTTCGCGCCCATCTCCGTGGTCATGCCCGCAAGAGTGATGCGGTCGCCCTGCGGGAGCGAGCCCGCCCCGTGGAACTCGACGCATGCGTAGCGCGCGCCATCGGTCCCGATCTCGCGGACGACGCGCATGATCGCGTCCTTCATCGTCACGCCCTTCCGCGGCCGCCCTGTGAACGTGACCCTTATCGACTCGGGCACGCGCAGCCATGTGCGGCCGAGGGCGAGCGCGACCGCGATATCGGTCGCGCCCATTCCCGCACCGAAAGCGCCGACCGCGCCGTACGAGTTCGAGTGCGAGTCGCTGCCGACGATCACGGTGCCGGGCTCGCAGTAGCCCTCCTCGACCATGATCTGGTGGCAGACCCCTTCGCCCGCGTCGTAGAAGGTCGCGATCCCCTGTGCCCGCACCCACTCGCGGAGGACGCGGTGCGAATCCGCGACGACCGGCGTCGGGGCGGGTGCCGCGTGATCGACGAAGACGGCAACCTTCGCCGTGTCCCACACGCGGTCCCTCCCGAGGTCGCGCAGACCCGCGATGACGGCGTCGATGACCGAGTCATGCACCATGACGCGCGAGACCGGCACGATCACGAGGTCGCCGACCTTGGCATCGCGCGCGGCGACGCGCGACAGGATCTTCTCGGCGACGGTCTTAGGCAACGACCCACTCCCGAAGCAGCAAGTCGAGCTGGTCCATCGAGAGTGGGCCAGAGTCGGCGAGGGTCTTGATGCGCCGTGTGATCTTGCGCAGCTCGTCTTCTCCGAACTCCAGACCAAGCTCCTTGGCGCGATGGTCGATCGCGTGCTTCCCGGTGAGACGGTGGGCGACGTTGATCGTTCGCTCGAGTCCGAAGTCCGCGGGATCCAGGATCTCGTAGCTGTTCGGGTTGAGGTAGATGGCCTTCGTGTGCATGCCTGCCTTGTGGTGGAAGGCGTACTTGCCGGTCACGAAGTTGTTATACGGAATTTCTATCCCGACGAGCGAAGCGACCAGCTCGTCGAGGTCCCGCAGCTTCGGAAGGTCGTACTTCTTGCGGATCGCCGCGGGATCGTCGGCGTACATCCGTGCGACGAAGCCACCGAGCGGCGTGATGCCGTTGCGCTCGCCGATGCCGAGCACGCTTGTGTCGATATGGGTCGCGCCGCCTTCGAGGATCGCGTAGCTGTTGGCGATCGCGCACCCGGTGTCGTTGTGGCCGTGGAATTCGATGTCGCAGCGCACGTGGTGGCGGAGCTCGACGGCGAGCGCGTAGCACTGACGGGGGCTCGCGATGCCGACGGTGTCGGCGACGCCGACGCGGTTCACGCCCATCCGGTCCACGGCCGTGTACACCTTGAGGAGATCGCCCTCGGTCGACCGGAAGCTGTCCTCGCTCGAGAAGCGGACCTCCTTGCCGTGATCGCGGATGAAGGCGATGACCTCGCCGGCATCCTCGATGATCTCGTCGACGCTTTTGCCGTGGCTGAACTCGCGGAGGATCGAGGACGTGCCGAAGAGGATGTCGATGCCATCGACGCAGGTCTGCACGGCGACGCGCGCGTCGTCCATGTGGCAGCGCACGTGCGTGAGCACTTTCGCCCGGAGCGGAAGCGCGGCGATCGTCCGGCAATCCTCGAACGACTGGGGAGACGCCACGGGCGAGGTCAGCTCGATGTATTCGACCCCGAAGGCGTCGAGCAGCTTGGCGATGGCTATCTTGTCCGCCGTTGTGAAGTGCGCGTTCGAGAACTGCTCCCCCTCGCGGAGCGTCGAGTCGATGACCGCGAATCGCTCGATCGGCACCGTTCCTCCTCACGGCACACGCGAGGCGGCCCACCGAGCCTTTCTTAGCAAAAAGCCCGGTGCGCGACGTGCCACCGAGCTTCTCGAGAGCTTGGTCACACGGCAGCGCTTCGCGGCGGGGTTTTCCCCATCGCGACAGTCCGTCTCCTTCCGGAAAGCGGACCAGCCCGAGATCCCGAGACGGACCTCTGACTTCGGCGGTCACACCGTTCGCACCGCATCTGGCGGAAGCTCGTTCCTCCGCGGCGCTACTGCTTGCGACCGCACCTCTGGCCGGCAACGCGTATGAAGTTGTTGCGAACGAGTTTAGGTCGGGGCTTCGAGGGCTGTAAAGCCGCGTTCGCCTTCGCTAGGCTCGCAGGCGCTGCGAGGTGCGGTGACCGACATCCTGATTGCGGACGACCAGCGGTTCATACGCGACATGGTCCGGATAACCCTGTCGACACAGGGCTGGACCATCGCCGAGGCGGCGACGCCCGACCAGACGGTCGACCTTGCCCACCGCGACCCCCCGCGGGCGGTGCTGCTCGATGTGAATTTCGATGAGGACAACGGGCCGACCGGATTCGATGTCTGCAAGCTCCTCAAGGAAGATCCGGCCACGAAGGCGATCCCGGTGGTGATGCTGACCGCGCGCGACAGCTCGGCGGACCGGAAGGCCGGCCTCGCCGCTGGAGCGTCGCATTACCTCGTCAAGCCGTTCGGCCCGATCGACCTCATCAACACGCTCCGCGGCATCCTCGGCGAGCCGCCGGCCGTGCAGACCCTCGGCCAATACCTCATCGACGAGGGCATCGTCACGCACGAGCAGCTGGCCGAAGCGCTCGAGCGACAGCGTTTCTACGAGGCCCGCGGACACCCGCGCCGGCTGGGCGAGGTGCTCGCGATCATGCGAGCGATCAGCCCGGAGGAGCTGGAGAAGGCGCTCGACCGGCAAAAGAAGGACGCGAAGTCCTAGGCTTCGACGGAATGAGTCGCACCTAGCCTTGCGGATCGGAGTTCTCACCGGCGGCGGCGACGCCCCCGGGCTCAACGCGGCGATCCGCGCGGTCGTTCTGCGCGCGACCGCGCTCGGTCACGAGGTCCTCGGCATCACGGATGGCTGGGCCGGTCTCTTGGGCGAGGGCGAGCCGCGCGTCCTCGGGGTGAGGGACGCGAACCGGATCCTGAGCGACGGCGGGACGATCCTCGGCACCTCCCGCACCGATCCCCGCAAGGACGACGCGTCGCGCCGCGCCGTGCTCGAGAGCATCCGACGCTGGCACATCGACGCGCTCGTCGCCATTGGCGGGAACGACACACTCGGCGTGGCCCAGTGGCTTCACGAGCAGCGCATCCGGGTGATCGGCGTCCCGAAGACCGTCGACAACGATCTTGCCGAAACCGACTACTGCATTGGGTTCGACACGGCGGTCACCGTCGTCGCCGACGCACTCGACCGTCTCCGCACGACGGCGAGCGCGCATCACCGCGTTGTGGTCGTCGAGGCGATGGGTCGCGATACCGGCTGGGTCGCGGCCTACGGCGGGCTTGCCGGCGGCGCCGATCTGATCATCGTTCCGGAGATCCAAATCACGAGCGAGCAGGTCGTGCGGACGATGAAGCGACATCGCGCGATCGGCGACCCCGACATCCTGGTGGTCGTCTCCGAGGCCGCGGTGATCGACGGCCTCGAGGCGGAGACGGCCGTGGATCGCGACGCTTTCGGCCACGTGCGCCTGGACCAGCGCGCCATCGGCGCCGTTCTCGCACGGCACATCGAACAGCGCACCGGGATCGAAGCCCGTCAGGTCGTGCTCGGACACCTGCAGCGCGGCGGCTCACCGACCGCGGTCGATCGCCTTCGCGCCACACGGTTCGGAAATGCGGCGGCTGATCTCGTCGACGCGGGCCGTTCCGGTGTCCTGCCGGTGTTGCGCGGCGGACGCATCGAGGTCGCCACGATGACCGACGCGGTGCGCGAGGTGCGCCGGCTCTCGGACGACATCATCGAGCTCGTCCGCCGCTTCGCGGGAGTCGTCGACTAGCGATGGCGGCGCGCGCGGCGGGGTATCCCGACCGGCTCGTCGCGACACCCTGGATCGCGCTTCTCGGCTTCCTCGCCCTGACGCAGACCGCTCATCTCCTCGAGCACATTGCCCAGATGATCCAGATCCACGTGCTGCATCTTTCGGGTGACGCGGCTCAGGGGATCGTCGGGCAGCTCAACATCGAGTGGGTCCACTTCGGATGGAACGCACTCGTGCTCGTGACGCTGCTCGCGCTCCTGCCGCGTTTCCCGACGAACCCCTGGCTCATCGCGGTCACGCCGCTCGCGGGATGGCACTTCATCGAGCATTCGGTGATGATCGCGAGGTACCTCGAGACCGGCATTCCGGGCAGCCCTGGCCTGCTGTCGTCAGGCGGACTCCTCTTCGGTGGTCTGCCGATCCCGCGGCCCGACCTGCACTTCCTCTACAACCTCGTCGAGACGGTGCCGCTCCTCGTCGCGTGGGTCGTGGAGCTGCGCCGGATCTAGCGGCGCCGGCCTCCGCGCGATAGGAAGAGCGATAGCAGAACAAGGAAGGCGATCGCGATGAGCATCGCGTAGAGCAGGATGTTCGTGCCGTTGTCGGCCGAGGTCGCGGGCGGGCTCGCCGCCGCGGCGGCCGAACGACTGGGGCTCGGCGTGGTGCTGGCCGGGGCGGACGTCGGCGAAGCCGCCGCGACGGTCTGGGTCGGGGTGAGCGACCGCGTGGCGGTCGGCGCGGCCGTCGCGGAGGGTGCGGTTGTCGCGCTCGACGTCGGCGCCGCGGATGCCGTCGCGCTCGGAGCGGCGGAGGCGCCGCTAAGGGTCGCGCACGCGTTCGTGTCCTGTGACTCGACGGAGAGGCAGACGGATCGCGCGCTCGATAGCCACGCGGTCCCGTCGGTCGCGGTCCGCGCGAGCGAGATGAGGATGAACGGGTAATGGGCCGTGCTCGGCGCCCCGCAGGTGCCGGCCTGCCACGAAGCCGTCGCGGCGAGCGTGTCCCCCGAGAATCCGGAGACGATCTGCGTCCCGATGCACCGCCCACCGGTGTCGTTGCCACGCGTGTACAGCGCCAGGATCTCCTTATCGAAGCTCATGAAGAGCGAGCTCGCCGCCGGGAACACGTTCGCATCGCCGAGGCTGTTGCGATAGGTGTCGTACGCGGCCTGCGTCACGAAGACACGCATCGTCGGGCTCTCGCCGAGCTCCGGCAGATGTCCGCGCAGCTGGGCTTTCGCTGTGACCGCCGTCGCTGCGCCCGCCGATCCCGCCAGGAGCGCGATCAAAGTCGCGGTCAGCGCGAGGATCGCCAACGCTCTTCTCATCGGTGACGCGCAGGATATGCGGACCGGACCCGTTGCGAAGCCCTCCAGGCGCCGTTAGATAGGCGCGTGAAACACGCGCTGCTGCGGATCGGCGCGGTTGGATTGGCAAGTGGCCTCACCGCCGTCGTCCTCCTCGGGGTCGGAAGGGTCATCCTCATCGGCGATCTCGGCATCGCGTTGCCGTCCTTTTCCCAGCCCGGCGCGTCGGCGAGGCAGTCGCCGCGTCCCACCGTGTCGCCTGCCGTCCTGAGCGATATAGCGACCCCGAACCCCTCTCCGGCGACGACCGCGACGCCCGAGCCGTCGCCGGCGGAGACGGCGACGCCGAGAGCGGCGCCCCTTGCCCTGACCGGCTTCCGCTTTGGCGGGCGAAGCTACGTGGGGATCGGCGTGCCTGATGCCGGTCGGAGCTTCGCCGCGCCATTCGCGGGAACGGTCGAGGTTCGCACCTATCAATTCATCGACGGCGAGGTGCGTGTCGGCTCGAACCTGACGTCGGTCGCCTTCTACCCGTACATCTCGGTCGTCGCGGCGGATCGGAAGATCACCTATCGGCCGGGAACGCTTGGCTCGGTCACCGAGCTGCTCGTTCGCGACGGGACGCCGGTCGCGGCCGGCGATCCGCTGTTCCGTCTCGTCGCGCCGGGTCGCTCATCGTGGACGACCTTCTACAGCTCGAGCGCGCTCTATGACGTGGTCGTGTCGCTGCAGGCCATGCCGAGCGGACGCGATCTCGACGCGGCGGCGTACCTCGGAGGCGGCTAAGTCAGGGTCACTACTTCGACGGCTTCGGCTTCGTCTCGGTGGTGACACCGGAGCAGCACTTACCGCAGCAGGCCCCACATGCGCAAGCCATGATCCTCACCTCCTTCGGTCCGCCGGAAATGTACGACATGGCGCTACGGGACGAAGGTGTTCGGCGATGCGATGAAGTAGACGACGCCACCGGAGCCGCCGATCCACGCGCGCTCGAATGCCTCGCGACCGTAGACATGCCGGACGGTCGCGTCGCTCGTCGCGGCCGGATCGTTCGCGATGACGTCGCCCGCGGCGGTGAACCCGATGATGACGAGCAGATGCCCGTTCGTCCCGGCGTTGTTGAGGAACCCCGGCAGCGCCCCCGGCGCGTGCGAGATCGACGCGACGAGTGGAACGCCCGCGGCGATATACCGCTCGGCGTCGTTCAGCGAACCGAGCTGCAGCACCCGCGCGGAGAGTCCGAAATGTGACGCGTACGCGGTGTTGAACGGCCAGTTTCCGGTCCCGCCATATGCGACGTCGTAGGTGAAGCGGGCCGCGTAGTCGACCTGCGGGTCGGCGTACGGGCCGACCCAGGAGAGCTCGTCGGACCCCGGGCGCTTGTTCCAGTACTCGACGACCATCTCCGTCGAGGTCGGGCTGCACCAGGCCTCGCCGCCGCCGTCGTACTGCGGAAACTCGCCCGCGTGGATCTCCTGCGAGTAGCGCGGGACTGAGAGCTCCATGGCGCGGTCGGTGTAGCGAGGGCTTGGATAGCGCGGGATGTAGCTACGCGTATCCGACACCACCGCGTAGAAGTGCCGCACGATCGGCGAACCGCCCGCGGCGCTGCTTCGTGAAAGCGTGACCCGCGCGCGATATGCCGTCATCTTCTCCGCGCGGGTCTTGAACGTGTCCGTCTCGACGACTCCATCCGCGTCGCTCTGGCCGTTGATGGACGTCCTGCGCACCGTCGCGTCGCCGTACGCCCAGATGCCCATGCGCCACCAGCGGGTCTCGCGACCCGCCGCGGTACGCGCTTGGATCTCGATCTCGATCCAGCTCCCGGCGGGCGTGTCGGCGCTCCACGATGGGATGAGCTGCGAGAACGGGAAGCGACTCGGCTGCCACGAGGATGTCCAGCTGCCGGTGGTCCCACCGGTCAGGGCGATCCCGCTGTCCGGAGAAGGCGCGACTGCGACATTGTTGAATTCGGCGGGTGCCCATGCCGGCGACGTGTCCTCGATCGGTGCGGGCACGCGCGAGCTCACGCGGCCGGCGGGCGGCGTTCCGTCGGCGCCCAGGACGGTGACTTGCCAGTAGACGCCCGCATCCTCCATCCACGTCGCGCCTTCGACGAGCGGTCTGATGTAGAGGCGGTAGAAGCCCGGCCGGTCCGGCGCCTGGATCGCGAATTGGAACCACGCGACCTGACCGGGACCGACGTACTCGCTCGGCTGCGCCGCGACCCGGTTGAAGCGCGGCCATCCCGTTTGCGGTGATCCCATCTCGCCGTTGCCGCCGAGGACGGTCGGCTCGTCCTGGCCAGGATCTCCGTTCCAGGTGCCGAGGTAGGCGACCTCGCCCATGCGGCCGCTCACCCACCCGCGCGATCCGGAGTTGTAGAACGCGACGACCGCGTTGGAACGCTCGCCGGGGCAGAGCGTCGGATAACCGCTTTGCCCGTACCAAGAGGCGTGGAAGCCCGGGATGCCAAGAGGCACGCGGTCAGGCGGCGCGATTCCCGGCCCGACAGTCGAACCGCTGCAGACGGCATTCGCCGGCGCGGCCACCGGCGCGGCTGCCGCGGTCGGCGGCCCGACCACCGATACGGCGGCGAGCGCGAGCGCCACGAGCAATCCCCTCATCCTCAAGACAACTACGTCCGGGCCCCGATGGTTACGGCCGACCCGACCTCAACGTCCTTCACTCGACCCGTCACGGAGAGTCATGCATGTGCTCATCGCGCGCGCGATCAGTCGGCCCTCCGTGTCGGTCACGTCGCACTCCGCCAGCCCGATCGTCCGGCCGGCCTTCACCATGCGCGCGGTGGCGGTGAGCCTGCCGGTGCGGAACGGCCGCAGGAAGTTGATCTTGAGCTCGAGCGTCGTGAAGGTTTCGCCCTCGCCGAGGGTCGAGGCGTAGGCGATGCCCATCGCCGCGTCGGCGACGTCGCAGAGGACGCCACCGTGAAGGGTGCCCATCGGATTCGCGTGCTGCGGGCCCGCGTCGAGCTCGAAGACCGCCTTTCCCGGTTCGACCGAGGTCAGGCGAAACCCGATGAGCTCCGAGACCGGCGCGCCGATCTCGCCAGCCTTGATCCGATCGACAAGCGTCGCCACGAGCTCACATCCCGATCGGGTGCCAGACGGTCTTGAGCTCTAGGAAGGCGGCGATCTCGTAGGGACTCTCGTCATCGGGCTTTCCGCGCACGATCCGCTTCACGTTCTCCGCGCCGAGCCGCTCGAGCTCGGCGACATCGCCGTCCGCCCCCGTGAGGTCGAGCGCGACGACGTCCATGTGCGACGCGATCGCAGGCGCGAGCTCGCGACGCAAGCCGGTGATGACGTTCGCGACACCAGCGGGAACGTCCGCAGTCGCAAGACATTCGGCGAGCTCGATCGCGACGAGCGGGTGCGCCTCGGACGCGATGACCACCGCGGTGTTCCCACCGACGATGACCGGGGCGAGTCGCGACACGAGGCCGAGCAGAGGAGGCTCCGGTGCGAGGATGCCGGTGACGCCCGTCGGCTCCGGCACGGTGAAATTGAAATAGGGCCCGGCCACCGGGTTCGACGAGCCGACCACCTGCGCGAATTTGTCCGCCCAGCCCGCGTACCAGACGACGCGGTCGATCGCGCGCTCGACCTCGTCGCCGCCGGTGCACAGCGACGCGAGCTCGGCCCGCCGCGCCTCCATCATCTCGGCGACGCGGTAGAGCACCTGCCCGCGGTTGTACGCCGTCATGCCGGACCAGGCCGCGCCGGCCTGGCGCGCGACACGCACCGCGTCGCGAATGTCCTTGCGCGATCCGCGTGCCACGTTCGCGCCTTCGGCCTCGTACGTGCGACCGGATTCGGACCGCGGGAACGCGCCACCGATGAAGAGCTTGTAGGTCTTGCGCACCGGAAGGCGGCTCATGCGCCGTCGAGCAGGACATACGGCTCGAGACCGTGACGCCCGCCCTCTCTCCCGAAACCCGATTCCTTGTAGCCGCCGAAGGGTGACGCGGGATCGAAGCGGTTGTACGTGTTCGCCCAGACCACCCCGGCGCGCAGACGCTGCGCCATCGCGAGGATCCGCGAGCCCTTCTCGGTCCAGACGCCCGCGGAAAGGCCGTAGGGGGTGTTGTTCGCCTTCTCGATCGCCTCGTCGGGCGTTCGGAACGTGAGCACCGAGAGGACGGGCCCGAAGATCTCCTCCTGCGCGATGCGGTACGACTGCGCGACGTTCGTGAAGACGGTCGGCGCGAACCAGTACCCGCGCTCGGGGAGCTTACACGGCGGCTGGTAGATCTCCGCGCCTTCGTCGATGCCCGCCTGGACCAGCGATCCGATCTTGTCGAGCTGCTGCTTCGAGTTGATCGCTCCGACATCGGTGTTCTTGTCGAGCGGGTCACCGATACGGAGCGTCTGCATCCGGCGCTTGAGCTTCGAGATGACGGTCTCGTATATCGATTCCTCGACGAGGAGGCGCGAGCCGGCGCAACACACGTGTCCCTGGTTGAAGTAGATGCCGTTGACGATCCCTTCGACCGCCTGATCGAGAGGGGCGTCGTCGAAGATGATGTTCGCGGCCTTTCCGCCGAGCTCGAGCGTGAGCCGCTTGCCCGTTCCCGCGAGGGTCTTCTGGATAGCCTTCCCCACCTCGGTCGAGCCGGTGAACGCGATCTTGTTCACGTCGGGGTGCGACACCAGCTCGGCGCCCGTGCGGCCGTCGCCGGTGACGATGTTCACGACGCCCGGCGGCAGCTCGGCCTGCCGGACCACGTCGCAGAACAGGAGCGCCGTCAGCGGCGTGGTCTCCGCGGGTTTGAGCACGACGGTATTACCTGCCGCCAGCGCGGGCGCGATCTTCCACGCGAGCATGAGCAGCGGGAAGTTCCACGGGATGATCTGACCGGCGACGCCGAGCGGCCGTGGCGTGCGATGCGGGAAGGCGTACTCGAGCTTGTCCGCCCACCCCGCGTAATAGAAGAAGTGCGCCGCGGCGAGCGGAAGATCGACGTCGCGCGATTCGCGGATCGGCTTGCCCCCGTTCATCGATTCCAGTACCGCGAACTCACGCGAGCGCTCCTGCAGAATGCGCGCGATCCGGAAGAGGTACTTCGCGCGCTCGCTGGGACGGATGCGCGACCAGCTTTCGGCATACGCCGCGCGCGCGGCTTTCACCGCCCGGTCGACATCCGCCTTGCCCGCCTGGGCGACCTCGGCCAGGGGCGCCTCACGCGCGGGATCGATCGTCGTGTACCGCTCGTTCGAAAGGGGCTCCACGAACTGACCGCCGATGAAGAGCCCGTAGCGGTCCTGGAGATGAACGACCTCACGGGATTCGGGCGCGGGCGCGTACTCCCAGGCCGTTGGGATCGCGGCGGTGTCGGGCCGTCGCGCGACCTCGCGTTTGCGTTCAGTCAACGGTGAAGTAGTCCGGGTTCTGGTAACGGCCGGTCTTCTCTTTATGTATCTGCATGAGCACGTCGTTGAGCAGCGTGGATGCGCCGAGGCGATAGCGATCCGGAGTCAGCCAGGCGAGGCCGAGGGTCTCGTGCACCTGGACGAGGAACTGGATCGCCTGCTTCGCCTGACGGATCCCACCGGCTGCCTTCATGCCGACAACGCGGCCGGTCTCCTCGTGGACGTCGCGGATCACCTCGAGCATGCAGAGCTGCACCGGCAGCGTCGCCGACGATGCGAGCTTCCCGGTCGACGTCTTGATGAAGTCGGCGCCGCCCGCGATGGCGAGCAGGGATGCGCGCCGCACGTTGTCGTAGGTACCGAGCTCGCCCGTCTCGAGAATGACCTTCAGGTGCGCGCGGCCCGCACAGACTTCTTTCACGCGGACGATCTCGTCGTAGACCTCGGCGTATCGGCCCGAGAGGAAGGCCCCGCGGTTGATGACCATGTCGACCTCGTGCGCGCCCGCATCGATCACCTCACGCGTCTCGAGCAGCTTCACGTCCATGGATGACTGTCCCGACGGGAATGCCGTCGCCACCGCGGCGACCTTCACGTTTGTGCCCTTGGTCCGCTCGACCGCGTACGGCACGAGGTTCGGATAGACGCAGATCGCGGCGACCGACGGGACGCTCGCGTCGGATGGGTCGGGTCGGATGCCCTTCGACGCGAGCGCGGCCACTTTCCCCGGCGTGTCGGCGCCTTCGAGCGTCGTGAGGTCCATCACGCGGATCGCGAGATCCAGCGCGAACACTTTCGAGTCGCGCTTTATCGAACGCGTCGCGAGCGAAGCGGCGCGCTCCTCGAGCGCGACAGCGTCGACGGATCCAAGCCGCGGGAGGCGAGGCTCGAGCGGAAGCTCGAATCCCCCCGGGAGGACGGGCGTGGTTGCCATGGATTGAGTTTAGGAGCGGGCGGGGCGGGGCCGACGGGCTTTAGTGGATCGTGCTGTCCAGGTTCAGGGTGTTGTTCGAAGGATCGGGATCGGTCTCGGTCGCCTGGGCCTGCGCGGTGGTGCGGACCGTGCCGCCGGCCGCGGCGGTCGCGGTGAGCTGCAACGTGACCACCCCACCCAGGTAATGAGCGCGAATCCGCTCGGGTGAGAGAACGGTCGGGAAGACCGCTACCTCGTCGAGCGATCCCTGGAAGGGATAGAGGTTCTGACCGAGACGACCGATGAAAGCTGTACCGCTGCCGCTATTGAGCGGTCCCTGAGCCGCGGCGCTCGCCGCAAGAACCCCGTTCACGTAGAGCCTGAGCGTCGTTCCGTCGAACGTACCGACGAGGTGCGTCCAGGTATTGAGCGGAAGGGTCGGGCCGTCGACTGGCAGAAGAGCGCCGCTTGTGGTGCGCACCCGGAACTTCGCGATGCCCGCTTCGAGGAAGAGCATGTACTGGCTGTTGACCCAGCCATTCACGGTCTTCTCGAAGACCGCGCCGTTCTGTCCCGCCGACGTCGGACGGACCCAAGCCTCGACGGATACGGCATTCGCAAGATCGAGCACCGCACTCGGTGCGACGGTGATCGCCGGACCGGAGCCCGAGAAGGTTGCGGCGGTATCGCCGGCAACGGCGCCGGGCTGGCCGAGGCTCACCCCCGCATCGACCGCACCCGAGATGCCGTTGCCGCTTGCATCAGTGGCCACCGCGCTCCCTGCAGGATCGCCCAAGCGCCAGTACCCCGAGGGATGATCGACGAGGATCTGCGCGCTCGGACTGCTCACATCGAGCGCGCCGAGGGCGCAGCTCACGATCTGGCCGCTCGCACTGCAGCTGCCCTGACTCGCTGTCGCCGTGCCCGCCGTGAGACTCGACGCGAGCGTCACCTGCACGGAGCCGGCGCTTGCGCGTGCCGGACCCTTGTTCGCGAGCGTGAGCTGGTACGTGAGCGTGTCCCCGACGTTGGCCGGCTCCGGCGAGACCGTTCCGGCAAGGACAAGATCCGCGCGCGACGAGTTGATCGTGCTGTCGAAGCTCACCGTGTTGTTCGAGAGGTCGGGATCGCTCTCCGTCGCTGTGGCTGAAGCGGTCGTGCGGAATGTGCCGCCAGCGGTCGCGCTCGCGTTCACGCGGATGGACACGACGCCACCGAGATAGTGGGCGCGCACGCGATCAGGCGAGAGCGCGCCGGAGAAGACCGCGACCTCGTCGATCGAGCCCTGGAAGGGATAGAGGTTCTGGCCGAGCCGAC
>Ga0209059_1000649_pt1 | contig 15918 bp, 16 predicted proteins | sample GraSoiAngelo_151_FD_186165 | JGI IMG/M metagenome (GOLD analysis project Ga0209059, IMG submission 186165) | Grasslands soil microbial communities from the Angelo Coastal Reserve, California, USA - 14_1009_12_20cm (SPAdes) (version 2) | ecosystem: Environmental > Terrestrial > Soil > Grasslands ...
CGGAGGATTTGACTCCCCACTGCATGAACTGCCGCCAGAAGAGTGGGACCGCATCCTGAATACGAACCTTCGTGGCGTCTACTACATGATTCGGGCGTTTGCCCCGATGATGATTCGGGCACAATCCGGGCACATCATCAATATTTCGTCTCTGGCTGGGAAGAACGCTCTGCGCAACGGAGCTGCTTATGCGGCGTCGAAGTGGGGACTGAATGGGCTGAGTTACTCGGTAGCGGAAGAGCTGCGGGGATACAAAGTGCGAGTATCGGTGATTTGCCCGGGCTCGGTGGAAACCGAACTCGGGCCGCATACGGGGAAAGATGCGAAGAAAATGCTGCAACCGAACGACGTGGCCCACGCCGTCGTCATGCTGGTGATGCAAGCGCCGCAATCATTTATCAGCGAGGTTCTGATCCGACCGACGCAGAAGCCATGAGGGAGTTTCAGGTTTCGAGTTTCGGGAGGGGGAACCGGAAGCCTGGGCCTGAGCCTCCGTTATTTCTTGAACAAATTCTCGAAGGCCGCACGCGCATCATTGGGACGCAAGCTGGCGGGAGTGGAGGTTTCTTTCTCGTGAGTCACACGGATTTCGAAGATGGCGCATTCGTTGCGCATATCTTTCTTAGCAATCCGCAGCGTAACCGGCTTCATGCATTCGAACCGGCTCCCCGGATCGAAAAACGTGCACTGCTTGCAGGAATGCAGTTCGAAGCCACACTTCGGACATTTGCCCTCTCCCGAGACGCCTTGCAACACAGTCCCGCATTGCGCACAGCGCGACACTGCTCTGGTTCCTGGAAGATTTACCGGTTTGGGTCCTAGCGCGTGATCCCAGCGCGGCGGACCGCTAGTTCGCTCCTGAGGAGCCTTCTTGCGCACCTCGTCGCGACGCGGTTCTCGGCCACTGTCTTGATATCCTGGTTGACGGTATTTGGCCACCACAGCCTCCCCAAGGCCCTGTGCACGTATTGTCCACCCGATGCCAGTCGCACGGCAAGTCGGCGACGCAGGCGAGAAGCGCCCAATCCTTCGCAGTCGAGCGCAGAATTTTCGTTATCTCGTTAGAATGTTTTGATGATCCACGAAATTTTCCCGGTTGGCCCGTTGCAATGCAATTGCTCCATAGTGGGAGACGAGGCGAGCCGCGAAGCCATGGTGATCGATCCTGGCGACGACATTCAGCATGTGCTGGAGATTGTGCGCAAGCAAAATTTGCAGGTGAAGCAGATCGTGATCACGCACGCGCACATCGATCATGTCGGCGGGGCGATGAAGTTGCGCGCGGCGACCGGCGCGCCCATTCTGCTGAATCAGAACGATTATGCCCTGCTGAAGATGCTGGATGTGCAAGCAGCATGGATCGGTATGGCGAACCCCGGGAAGGTGGAGATTGATCGCAGCATAACGACCGGGGAATTGGTAAGCGCAGGATCATTGGTCGCGCATGTGTTTCACACTCCCGGTCACACCGAAGGCAGCATCTGCCTGTATTTTCCGCAGGAAGAGAAGCTCCTCGCGGGCGATACTTTGTTCGCGGGCTCGATTGGCCGGACCGATCTTCCGGGCGGCGACACGCAGAAAATCATGCACTCGCTGCACGACGTCGTGCTGGCGTTTCCCGATGAGACGGTGGTGGTGCCGGGACACGGCGAATTGACAACCGTTGGGCAAGAGCGCGAGACAAACCCATTCCTGATAAAACGCTAGGGGGCGGGGTTCCAGAACGGGACTGCAGAGCAATTCAGTGTTGCGCGGCACGATGCCCACTACTCTCATTCTGATATAGTGAACCCCTAAAAAGGAGCATGGTTATGGCTGGAAAGAGTCTGAACCGAGTTCAGTTGATCGGCAATCTAGGCAAAGATCCTGAAATCAAGTACACACCCCAAGGCACGCCTGTGGCCAAGATCACCATCGCCACCAATGAGCGCTTCAAAGACAAGGGTGGGGAGTGGCAGGATCGCACGGAATGGCACAATGTCGTGCTGTGGCAACGGATGGCGGAAATTGCGGGCGAGTATCTTAAAAAAGGTGGCAAGGTTTACATCGAGGGCCGACTGCAAACGAGGTCGTGGGACGACAAGCAGACTGGCCAGAAGAAGTACATGACCGAAATCGTCGCCAGCGACATCATCCTTCTAGGAGGTCGGGGCGAAGGTGGAGGAGGCGATTTCGCCAGCTCGCGAGGTGCGTCCGCCGGCAACAACTTCGATCAGCGTACGCCGGAGCACGAACCCGCGCCGGCAGGTCCGATCACCGACGAAGATATTCCTTTCTGAGAAGCGACAGGGCGCAAGCAAGGAGCTATCGCGAGCGAGTTTTATTAGAGCGTGCGGCGCTGCTTGAACCTGCGAGGAGATTTCCTTGACCTTAGCCCAAGTTCGTCATACGATTTAAGAACCAGATTCCCAAGCACATATTGAGATCGGACTGCTCGAGTAAGAGGAGATTGCTCTATGAAGTCGCAAGCCGAGAATCCGTTCGAGACAATCGAGAGTGCTCATCATTTCCTGACGCTATTATCCGAAGCTGTCGAAGAGGCCAGGCAAGAAGTTGAAAGCGATCTGCAACGCGAGTCCGAACCGGACGTCACGCGTCGGGTGGATGCCCTCAGATTGGCAGTTTACAATCTGGAAAAGTTGGAAATGCATATGAATCGAAGCAGCCGGATCTTGAACGACCTCCGGACGCTGCGGCGGCTCCTGTTCGAGGAGCGCCAGGGCGGCAGCAGCGGGCCGCAGCCGGTCACACAAGAAGAAAACGCCGCCTGAGAGCGATACTCGTTCCGCGGACCTCTAGCTGCCCAGCTTCTCTCTGAGCCGTATGGCAGGTTGCCGGCATCCTTTGCCCAGTTTCCCCACACTACCTTCCAACTAGATTCTCTTCTGGTGGATCTGGGGCAGTGGCCTGCGTGCCCTCAGTCGGGCATCGTTTTGAGGTTGGTCGTGACCAGCCGCATGTAGGACAAGGCTTCAGCCGGTGTCATAGAACGCAGCGCCTCAGGGTTGGGAAGCTTGTTCTCCAGAGCCGGCGCGCCGGAAACATCAGGATGAATGCTGGTTTCCTGGCCATTGGACAGGAACTTCGTGAGATCGAAATCGCCGGCAACTTCCCGGACCATGGTGGCCGTGATTGTGTTCTGCCGCATGGCGCAACACAGGGCCAGCGAGTTGGAACAGAGATTGTTGATGTTACGGGGAATGCCTTTACTCAGTTGCGCAACCGCTTCCTGGGCTTGTGCGCTGAACAGCGTGCCGGAGCATCCCGCGACCCTCAGCCGATGACGAATGTAGCGCCCAGTTTGTTCGTTGGAAAGGGGCGTCAATGAGCAGAACGTAGAAATTCTTTGCCTTAGCTGGCGCAATTCGGGAGAGGCCAGCTTATCGGCAAGTTCCGGTTGTCCCGCCAGAATGATCTGCAGCAGCTTCGTCTGCGGTGTTTCAAAATCGGACAGAAGCCGCACTGTCTCCAGGACGGAGGAGTCCAGGTTTTGCGCCTCATCGACGATGATGACGACACGACGCCCCGCCCGATATTCCTGCAACACATACGAATTGAATTGATCGACGATGGTCGCGAGGTCCGCATTTGGATCGATCTCCCATCCCAGTTCGTTGAGAAGCAGACGCATGAACTCGCGCGAATTGCACTGGGTGTGGAAGAGAAAGACGATACGGGTGGAGGAGCGCAGATGCCTCATCAACTTGAAGAGGAGCGTGGTCTTCCCCATACCGGGAGGCGCGATTAGTGCCAGGAACCCTCGCCCGAGTTCTACACCACAGAGCAATGCGGCCAGCGCTTCGCGGTGCGATGAGGAAAAGTAAAGAAAATCAGGGTTGGGAGTATCCCCGAAAGGGTCCCGCTGGAGCCCATGGTACTTCAGAAACATTTGGCACCCACATGCATCAATTCTTTGACTCGCTGGTGCGGCTGAAGTGGTGTTGAAGGGACGTTCACCACTATGACAACTGGCACTACCTTACACGCAGCAGCAGCTCTGTTCAAGGGCAGGACAGCCTTTGGCCTCAGCGAGTTGCAAGAGTCGCGCGGCCCGAAGCTAGGGCTTTTAGCGAGCTGGTCTTCGCGGGAAGAGCCGTCTAGCTCGAAGGCAAGCTGAATTTCACTGTGATCCGTTCTTGTCTTTCCACCTGCCGGCCGTTGACGGAGTAGGGCTGGTACTTCCATTGCTTTACCGCACTTGACGCCGCTTCCGCCAGCAGTGGGTCTCCACGTAGCACTGCGACGTTCCCCACTGTCCCATCCCCGAGGACCTGGGCTTCGAGTTCTACGGCTCCCTGGATGTGTTGTGACTTGGCGAGTTCGGGATATTTCGGATCTACCCGGTGCAACAGCCCGTTTGGTGCAGGTGTTCTGACGGGGGACGGAGTTTCGTTCGGTGACGGCGCCGCGCGGTAGATCACTTTTCCGTTTTGAGTGACGATTAATCCGCCCGGCGGCGGCTGTACTGCAGCGCGCTTGGGAGCTGCAGAGTTGGCTTGATCTGTGTTCGGAACCGTCACTGTGCTTCCCGGACTGGGAGGCTTATCCACGTTCTTTGCAACAGCGGCTTTCTCCGCGCTGCGTTTTGACATCTGCCGAACTCCCACCACGACACCCAGCAGGACCGCGGCCGCTATCACCAGCACGACTAGGGCAGAAGTCAGAACCTCATTTTTGGCCTCAGTGTCCGGAGTCAATGCATTCGAAGCGGGCTGCTGCTTCTCGACCGTACTGTCGAATGTACTGCTTTTCTCTGGCGACGCGCTGTTGGCTTCATCGGACGCGGGCTTCACCTCGCTGAGTGATATATCTTCCGCGAGACCGCGTGCTGCCGCCTTTTTTGCATTCACGATGTTATTGGCCAATGACTGAAGCGTTTGGTAATCGTCCCGGCCGAAGGCGTTGGGCTGAGAGGAAAACACTTCCAGGATTCCGCAGACGCTTCCATCCTGGGTAATGGGGACCAGCAGCATGGACCTCAGGTGCAAATGACGACATACGTCCCGATCTACTCGTGGGTCGCTCTCCGTGTCGGAACATTGCTGCATGGCTCCCGTGCTCAGGCATGCGGACGACAGCCCTGAGGCGGTGTCCACCGCAGTGCCAAGCTCAGGCGCATTGCCAGTGCTGGCGCGGCAAATCATCTCTCCATCGCGCGCCAGCGCGATGGCGGCGCCCGTGGCGCGAGTCGCCTGCCGAGCCTGTTCGACGGTTTCGTTCAGAAGGAGATCGAGGGCTAGATCAAGCGAAAGGGCGCCACCGCCCGCATTAGCCAGCGCCCTTGCCACCGTAGCAATCTCTTGCGCCGCGTCCGCACCAGACGTAGAGGCCGCAGGCTCCAAACGCGGCTCGTCTCCGAAAGATTTTTTTCCTGGGTCCGGCCGCCAGCTGGGACGAAGACTCATACTGCTCCCGATTAGCTCCCCTCGCGATGCCATTATGAGGCCAGATTCACGCGGTTTCAAATTATTCCTGCAATCAGGCTGCACGGGCACCGAAGTCCCGAGATGGAAAAGGGGCGCCGAAATCGAGGTGTTTTGCTGTACATCAATTTGGGTCGTATCTTAAAATGCCAACTGTCGGGTAGAAGCCGTTCACATCTCCCAGCCCTCCGCGGCCGATACCGATGAACCAGTTTCCGAGGGATACATGCCGATTCGCATTGCTGTCGTAGGTTCGGGATATGTGGGGTTGGTGGCCGGGGCCTGTTTCGCCGACCTGGGGCACGAGGTCATTCTTGTAGACAACGACCAGAAGAAGCTGGCTGCGCTTCGCGACGGCCAGGTTCCAATCCACGAGAAATTCTTACCGGAGTTGTTGAATCGGCATCGCGGGCAGCGGTTAACGTTCTCGGATGATCTAAAAGAAGCGGCCCGCCTCAGTTCCGTTATTTTCGTCGCAGTGGGGACGCCGCCTACGGAGAGAGGGGATGCCGACCTGTCGTATGTGGAATCGGTGGCGCGAGAAATTTCCGGAGGCGTCGATCAATACAAGGTCATCGTCGAGAAGAGCACGGTTCCCGTTTATACCAGCGAGTGGGTGCGAAGAATTATTCTGCGCAATGGCGCTGATCCGGAGACCTTCGACGTGGCTTCCAACCCGGAATTTTTGCGCGAAGGCACCGCGGTCACGGATTTTCTCTTTCCCGACCGCATTGTGATTGGCTGCGACAGCGCCCGCTCGGCGGAAGTGTTACGGGAGGTTTACGCGCCCATGACGGATGGGAGCTACTACTTGCGCCCTGAGTCGATCCCTCAACCGGACCGCGCTGTAATTCCACCGCCGATTATCGTAACCAGTACGAAGAGCGCAGAATTGATTAAGCACGCCTCGAACGCTTTCCTGGCCATGAAGATTTCGTTCATCAATGCGGTGGCGTCAGTATGCGAGTCCGTGGGTGCGGACGTGAATCAAGTGGTCAATGGCGTGGGAACCGATTCCCGCATCGGGAGGAGATTCTTGAATCCCGGGATCGGCTACGGTGGTTCCTGCTTCCCCAAAGACGTTTTGGCGTTTCGTGCAGTAGCTCGCGAGTGCGGCTATGATTTCCGGCTTCTGGACGAAGTCATGCGCATCAACGAGGACCAGCGGCAGCGCTTCCTGCGCAAAATTCACCATGCTCTGTGGACGCTTCGCGGTAAAAAACTTGCGGTACTTGGTCTGGCGTTCAAGGGCGGCACCGATGATATTCGCGAATCTCCAGCGCTGCACTTGGTCGAATCGTTGCTGCAGGAAGGCAGCGCGATTAACGCGTACGATCCGGCGGCGATGGAGCGCGCCCGCGAGGTGCTCGGTTCCAAAATCGAGTTCGCATCGTCGCCGTATGAAGCCGCCCATGACGCGGACGCACTGCTGATTCTTACCGAGTGGGAGGAGTTCGCCAATCTTGATCTGAACCAGATCCGGAAGGAACTTCGATATCCCATCGTGATTGACGGACGGAATCTCTATGACCCCGAATTGATGGCCGCACAGGGATTCACATACTACAGCGTGGGGCGCGCGGCTTCCCACCCGGACGGAGTGCCCTCGGGACTTCTCAGGAACGGCAAGAAGGCATGACCGGACGCGCACTGGTCACAGGGGGCGCGGGCTTCCTCGGCTCTCATCTTTGTGATGCCCTGCTCGCCGACGAATGGAACGTTGTCGCCGTCGATAACCTGCTCACTGGGCGCACGTCGAATCTGGCGCACCTGCGTAATGAGGCGCGCTTCGAATTTGTCCAGAAGGACATTTGCGAGCCCTTCGACGTCGGAAAAGTGGATTATGTCTTTCACTTCGCGAGTCCAGCCAGCCCGGTGGATTACAGCACGCACGGAATCGCCACGCTGAAAGTGGGCTCCCTTGGAACCTTTCACGCGCTCGATGTGGCACAGAAATACGGCGCGAAGTATTTCGTTTCTTCTACCTCCGAGTGCTACGGCGACCCGCTGGAGCATCCGCAAAAAGAGACCTACTGGGGACATGTGAATCCCATCGGCCCGCGTTCGGTTTACGACGAAGCCAAGCGCTTCACCGAGGCGGTGACGATGGCTTACCGGCGTTATCACAAAGTAGACACCCGCATTGTGCGAATCTTCAACACGTACGGCCCGCGAATGCAGCTCAACGATGGCCGGGTCGTTCCCAATTTCATGAAACAGGCAATTCGCGGCGAGGACCTGACGGTTTACGGAGACGGCAATCAGACTCGAAGCTTTTGCTACGTCAGCGACGAGATCGACGGCTTCATGCGGCTTGCGAAATCAAACGAACCGCTTCCCGTCAATATCGGAAATCCCAACGAGTTCACCATCCTGGAATGCGCGAAGATGGTGCTGAAAGTGGTGGGATCGAAAAGCAAAATCTGTTATGAGCCTCTGCCTCAGGACGATCCCAAGCAACGCCGGCCGGATATTTCCAAGGCCCGCGAGTTGCTCGGCTGGGAGCCCAAAATCGATCTGGAAAAGGGGCTGCGGCTGTCGCTGGATTATTTCAAGAAAGCGGTTGCGGAAGAACACGCTTCAAAGTAGACCTGCCGACCTAACCTGACTCGCGCACGAACTACGTAGCCCCGGACCCATTGGTCCGGGAGGGTGCGGGAAGCGCCTTTGCAGCGCTCGCTTTGCTCGCGGGGCGGAGCAATGGCTCCGCCCCTACACGAGCTATTTTCGATTCTTGATTGGGAACGATGCGAAGACCGGTCAGGAAGGTTCGGTGGTCTCTGCGACGTAGTCCGTGAGCTTTTTGAGGTTGGCCCGCTCGTCCTTGGTCTTCAAATCGAAACCGATTCCCATGCCGTAGCCCGGATGTGAGGTCAGAACGCTTCCCCGCACCTGTAATTTCATCTCGTAAGTGCGAACTACGATTTCGACGGTTGCTCCCTGCGGAAAAGGCAAGGACATTTCCAGGTAACATCCACCAGCGCTCAAGTCAGTCAGACAGCAGCGATTCGGAACAGAGGTTCCGGTTCGATATACCTCCGCGCCCAACCGGCAACCGTAGCGAGCCTGTGCACGGCGATTGTTCGGCTCCGGTTTCGCATCGAGCACGGCGGTTGCGACATCCATGTGCGCGGTTTGTGGCTGCTCCTGAGGTGGGCGCAAATCCGGTTTGGGACCGGCGTGGCGCGGCTCCGACATGCTTAACGCGATGGGCAGCGGGTCCTGCAATTCGATGCTTTGTTCGCTTCCCTCTCGGCTGGTTGCGTTGGACACGTTCGCCGCCAGGAACTCATCCAGCAGGCGTCGCGAGCTCTTGGGGACGTCTGCGAACTGCACCCCCGCGCGCCCATTCCATTCCTGCCAGACGACCTGTCCGGAGAGACGAATCGGGGATTTTTGTCCAGGCAAGGTGAACTGAAAATAAACCTTGCTGGTGGGCGGCAGTTTCTTGCCAAAGGATACGGCCATTCCATCCGCGGCAAGATCGATCAAAGTGGCCTTCTCCCGTTCCACGTTGGCGTAATCGACCAAGGCTTGCGCATGCACCGGGGCACGCGACTTCTTGCGCTTCTCCTTGCGCATGACCGCCCGGGCCGCGCGCAGGCTGCTCAGCGCACGTTCGTAGGCCACGGGCTTGTACAGCACAAAACTGACTCCCAACGAGAATAGCTCTCGAATACTCTCCTGCGAACTGACGACCGCGATCGCCAGGGTGGTTTCGTTCAAGCGCGACGACCGTGTCTCCTTCAGTAGCCGGGTAACATCCTTGGTCGAATCACCATCCACAATGATCGCGTCGTATCGCTCCTGCGCGCTGCGAATGCCAGCCCGTGCAAAGTCCGGACAGGATTCCACTCCAATGTTGAGTTCTTTCAGGACGTGATCCAAGACCTGTGCCGCATTCTTGTCTGTGCACACGAGCAGAGCAGATAGAGTCATACGTACGGATGATGGTAGATTTCGTCGGTGTGCTGAACAAGGTTACTGGGGTCACGAGCCTTGGGTTTGCTGTAACACTTAGCAACGGTTCAGAGGGTCGGGAAAAAGGAAAAGCCCCAATCTTCGAAAATCGAAGATTGGGGCGTGGTTCGGTTGCGCGAGATTGGCGGTTGCGGTTAGTACATCATCTCCCGCACGGCCACGACGCGATAGGATTGCAGGGTGTTCATCATCGTGGACCAGCAGCTGTCATATTGAAAATTCGCAGTGCCTCCGCCGGTCCAGTCAAAATACGGAATTCCGGGAGTACTTGACGGGGATAGTAGCGGCCCATAGTTACTGGGGGGCGTGCCGGAGTAAAGATTCGCGACCAGCAATGAGCCGTCCAGTGTTCCATTGCCGCCGCCGTCCTTGATAACGGCACCCTGTCCGATCACCAGGATGAGTCCGTCATAAGTTGGTGTACCGTGAAAGTGTAAAGTGCCGGTAACCAGCAGAATGCCGGCCCCGTGCCAGTTTCCAGAGAGCGTAACATCGCCGTTGACGACGTTCACCTGAGGATTGGCGTCGGTGCCTGGTCGCAAAATGGTGGAGGGATTGTTGCCGTAAACATTACTCTCGTTGCCCGCCATAAGCGTTACAGCGCTGGCCAGGTTTTGCAGTCCTCCTACAGTAGCCAGCATTGTTAGTTGCGAGCCAACGTTCCCCACGCTGGCGACGGTGGGGGTGCCGTTCAACCCCTGGTAGCTCTGAGGTCGGCCATTGGCATCAGTGGTCAAGGTCTGTTTTGCAGGGTCGTTGTAAGCGCCGAGTGCATATTCGTTATTTGCTGCCGGACAGCCAGCGCCGCCGTGCCCGCCGTTCGGCACATCATTTCCGTTGACCGTAAAGGCGTTTGAGCTGGGGGCATTAAAGATTGGGCTGGCACCGTCGAAAATCACTGGACCCGGCAACGTTGGATATTTATTCGAAATGGCCTCGGCCTGGACCATGCGACGCGACCCGCTCGGCGTCACCGCCAGGGTGGTCATGACATACACGGGCAGGAAATTCGGATTCATTGCCGCGCAGGTTCCCAGCGTAGTGGCGACCTCGTAGGCACCATTCCAGCAAACCAGGGCGCCAGGGCCGAGGCCGGGAGTATTGTCAACCAAGTTGGTGGTCGAGGTACCGGATGCGGTGCTGTTGACCTTCAAATTAATGCGGGTCCATTTCCAGGACGAGACGGGATTCATGGCATACGTTGGGCTGGCGGTAGTGCTGTAGTACCCCGGTAGTGGACTGCCGCAGGCAGAACCCATCTTCGACAACTCGTTGCAGACTTCAGTGTCGGGATAAGCGCTTCCGGTCGTTAGCCACGGAGTGTCTGCCTCAGCATTCCTAGGATTCAGCACGTAAAGGAACGAGGTTGGATTCCCCGGCAGGGCCGCGGGAAGGATAGTAAATATGGAATTGTCCGCGGTATTTCGGAAACGATCGCGGACCTCCTCCATTCCAGCTTTCGCAGCAAAGAATGCTTTTTGCTCGTCGCGGAAGTTTCCGCTGATGGTGGTATCCGTCATGGTCAGCATGATCATGCTCGCGCCGATGGCGGTGATCAGCAGCACCGTGAAGATCGCCACAAATAAAGCGATACCCTTTTCCGAATTGCGGTTCTTCTTGCAAGATTTAGTCATAGGTTTACTCCTCACTGGCAGCTCATCGGATTAAAGCCGTTGGCTGCGAGCGAACAGTTGTTCAATGAAACCTCTCCCTCGAAGCTGGTCTGGATCTGCTGGTGGGTCTTGGGATCTGTAACGTTCGGATCCTGAATGGTAAGGGAGATATGAATTGTCTTTACTTTCGCGAGAGTTGACGCGTCATTGGCCAGGGTGGATCCGCCTGCCAGCGGTGTGAGGGGGCTACCGTTCGCATCGAAATATGTGAATATGATCGGCGTGATGAGGTCATTGACTTCTGTACCCCAGTCGGCGTTTGCGAGTTGGTTCAACGGAGGATTCGCCGTTTTCGCAACCGCGCTACGTTGAAAGCAAAGTGCACAGTTTCCGGAGCCGTTAATTTTATACATCACCTCTTGCACTACTCCTGACCCGGTAGTGTCCCCTTCAAACCAGATCGAAGTGGGACTAATGCTCACCAGGCCAACGGCCACCCGAGTATCGGACCAGCCGGTATTAATGACGATGCGCCCGTTCGGGTATCCGATCTGGTTGATATCGCGAAAGAACTGGTCGACGAAGTCGCGCGCCTGGTCGAAGTTGTCGACCTTGATTTGTTCGGTGTAGATGCGCTGCGCGGCCGTATTCAACTGGCCGAACACTCCGGCAGTGACCAGGCCTAGAACGCCAATCGCGACCAGCAACTCTACTAACGTGTGTCCGCGCTCATTGCGACGAGTGGCAGTGTGTCTCATGATTTATGTCCCCTGGCCGATGATGGTGCGAACCGTCGCCACCGGAGCGAATGCCACCGCGTTGTTGCCAGTGTGTTTCAATTGCGCCGAGACGGTCAGCAGCTTTACAAAACCGAGGGAATTGTTGACTGCAGTCACATTCCAGCGCACGTCATAGATAGACTGACGGCCATTGGTGTTACAGTCTGTGTAAAGCATCTGGTAGTTGGCTACCGCGGCCGCGGCGAAGTCCACTTCGCCGTTGGCCGTCACTGCCGCTCCTCCGGGCGCCGTATTCACGGGGGCAAAATTGCCGGTGCAGTCGGCGATAGTCACGGGTGCGTTCGAGGCCGCGGGAATCGCCATAATTCTCTCGGTGATTGCCTGCGCTAAAACCGTGGAGTTGCTCAGTTGCTTGCTCCAGGCATCGCCGCCGATGGCGCGAATGATCAAGCCCATCGAGCCCAGGATTCCGACCGCGAGAACAACCATGGCGATCATCAGCTCAATCAGCGTCAGGCCGCTTTCTTGCCCCGAAGTTTTATCTTTCTTTGTTCGTCGCATCATTCCCATGAAGTTCCATCCCAAATGACTGGCTTCGTTCTACCGCTTCGGGTTACAACTACTCCGGCCCATCCGGTACTTCCGACTCGCGAATCCTTGATGTAGTAGACAAAGTAACCAGCCGCCGGAGTAGGGCAGTTTCCAGCTGTATAGGCACACGGCAACCCGCGGGCCGAGTATCCTAAAATGGTCGTGTTGTCGTAGGTCGTTCCCGCCGTATCGCCCACCAGCACATATGCAGGCGGTGCTCCCGCGCCCGCGGGCGCGCCCGTTGTCGACATCGAGATCGATAGAGTGAACGTGATGACTGTTTCTCCGGGATCGCACCTGGCGTTATTGTCCAAGTCGATGCAAGCTTTCTGCGGAGAGGACGTCGTGTCGTACGCAATCGAATAAGTCTTGTTCTGCCGCGCCGCCTGGATGCGCGCCTGCTGCATCAAAGCGGAAAGATTGCTGGCCGCCGATTTCAAACGAATGCTGTAAAAAGTATTGATGAACGAAGGCATCGCAATGGCTACGATCGTGATGCCGATCCCGACCACGATCAACAATTCGAGCACGCTGAAACCACGTGTAAATCTCGCCCCGGATGCATGGACCACGGATCCACCGCCAGCCACGTGGCTATCGCCGCGCGTGCCTTTAGAAGGGGTGATCGCTACTCGTGAGAACATTCAAATCCGCCTAGGCCCAAGAATGGCTCCGACCGCACTTATCGCTCATCAGAATAGCAATCGCCGGAATTCTGGACAGATAACCAAAGTGATGTAACCGGGGAGCAGAACGACGGGCCGAGCAATTGAAAAATAAGCTACTTAGAGTGCCTCCCTCGCGCGATCCAGTGGTCCACGGCATCCGTTCAGGCGGGTCCGCTACAATGTGGGATCAGATTTGTAAAGGAAACGCGATCGCGATGCCATCCTCGAACTCAGCCCGCTTATCTCTGTGGCTGATCTTCTGCGTATCAGCCATTGTGGCTATCGGTTTCTTTTTTGTTCCCGCATTCATCATTCGCCCTTTCACGCATCAGAGCGTATCGGGACTGGGGTGGGCGATGGCGCTGCGGCAGAGTGCGCCATTGCCTACCCTGATTGCCGCCCTCGTATGCGTTGCCCTTGCGGTGTTGCTGTGGGACTCCGGCAATCTGCGGCGAAAGATCGTCCTCTCCAGCGTGGTTGTCCTCGTATTATTTTCCGCGGTTATGTCGCGGCTCAACTACTTTGAATGGATGTTTCATCCCGTCGACAGCCCGCAGTTTGAAGCTGAGGCTGCGAGCAAGCTAGCTGGTAAAGAGATGGTTCTGGCGGTTCAGTACGGCCCGGACGCGCGTGCGTATCCCATCCGCGAGATGGCTTATCACCACATCCTGAATGACGTGGTGCAGGGCGTTCCCATCGCGGTGACGTATTGAACGCTGTGTCACACCGGTCTGGTGTGGACGCGAACTGTAAATGGCCGGGTTCTCCATTTCTACCTGGCCGGAATCAATAACCAGAACTTCATCATGCGGGACAAGGAAACCGGCAGCTGGTGGCAGCAGATCACCGGGAGAGCGATTTACGGCCCGCTGAAAGGCTCGACGCTCGAGTTGGTCCCCAGCGATGAACTCACCTTCGGGCAGTGGAAATCCGAAGTTTCGAATGGACGAGTTCTTGCTCCGGTTGCGAAGTACGTGAAGGAGTACGACAGCGACTGGGAGCCAGAAGTGGCCAAACTCCCGGTGGTGATTAGCTTTCCGGGGACTGAGTTGAAGTCGCGCGATATCGTGGTCGGGCTGGAGATTGATGGCACTAGCCGGGCTTATCCCTGGGACAAGTTGGTCAAGCAGTCGCCGGTAGTCGATCGGGTGAATGGCAAACCGATCCTCATCGCAGTGGGTGCCGACGGCAAAAGCTTTCGCGTTTTCGTCAGCCGCATCGATGGCAAAGATGCCGAGTTCTTCCTGAAGGGCGAGAGCGAAAGTCCCACAAATGCAAGTCCGGCCGATGCAAAGACAAATCTCGGCACATCGACACCCGACACGGCGGTTGCGGCGGCGAGCGGAGTTACGAAGACGCCGTCAAATACTCCATCCCCGGAGAAACCATGGCTCCTCCTGGATACATCCACCGCCAGCGAATGGAACTTTCAAGGCTGCGCCGTCTCGGGCCCCTCTAAAGGTAAGTGCCTGGACCGGATCCCGGCCTTGAAGGATTATTGGTTTGACTGGCGGAACTATCACCCCGAGACCACTGTCTACAAGCGCTAAACAGGTGACGCGAATTTTCGGCAGGCTCAGGCCAGCCTGAAGATCCAGTTTTTGTAGGGCGGCTCAAGCGGTCTCCGCTTCAGCCGGTGCATCTCTCTGCAGTTTTTTTCAGCGTCAACTACACTCTCTTGAAGCTCTGTGGGAGGATTTTTGAGTGCCCGCTATCACTGCACTGTTCTGGGATATAGGAGGGGTCTTACTCACCAACGCATGGGATCGTACGGAACGTGCGAAAGCGCTCGAACGTTTTCATCTTGATGCGGATGAATTTCAGGCCCGCCACGAGATGGTCGTGTCGTCGTTTGAGCGAGGAAAGATCACCCTTGAGCAGTACCTGGACAGCACCGTGTTCTACATCCCGCGATCGTTCAAGCGCGATGCCTTCCGGGCCTTCATGTTGGATTTGTCGCAACCATTACCGGGCCGGCTGCCCTTCGCCCAGGCACTCGCGAATTCCGGCAAATATTTTATGGGCACCATCAACAACGAATCGCGCGAGCTCAATAACTACCGAATTGAGAAGTTCGCATTGCGCGGGATTTTTCGCGTGTTTTACAGTTCGTGCTTCGTGGGCCTGCGCAAGCCCGAGCGCGACATCTACCGGACTGCGCTCGAAACCACCCAGTTCCCTGCCGATCAATGCTGTTTTCTGGATGATCGCGCCATCAATCTCGAAGGTGCGGCGCAGCTGGGGATGCACACTATCCAGGTGCAATCCCTCGAACAGATGAAGAGCGAATTGGCAAAGCTGGGCGTTGGTGCCTGAATGACTATCGAAGTTGGCTCAGGAAGTTTTACGTGGCTGGGAGGTCTTCACTCCCGCGCTACTGGGCACCTCGGATTCCAAATTACTGAGCGTCAGGTCGCTGGACCAGCAATCGGCGGCGATCTTCCACTCTCCTCCAGTTTGGCGTTGGCAGACCCAAAGATACTTGCCGCGTTCCTCACGACGCTTACCCGCCGCACTGGGCACTAAGGCTTTGAATCGGCCTGCTTCATAGGCGAGATCCCCGGCAATCTCGACGCGCAGGGCCTCCATGTCGACTTCCCCAAAGCCAGTTTCCAGCGCACCATGCAAGAACTCCCGCACTGCCGCCGCTCCCCGTATCGCGGGATAATTCGAACGAAGGACCATTGCATCCGAGATATACAGCTCGAGCACATCGTCCAGATGTTTGGTATTGCAGGCCAGCACCCATTCCTGAGTGACACGGCGTACCGCAGCCTCTGCCCTGCTCATATCACCGCGCATGGCGGCATTGGGGGAGCGCAGCTTATCCTCCCGAACAGCGAGTTCGCCTCCGGCTCGCGGAAAACTGCCTTCCTGGCTGCCATAAAAGTAATGGTGGTGG
>Ga0209059_1000650_pt1 | contig 15911 bp, 8 predicted proteins | sample GraSoiAngelo_151_FD_186165 | JGI IMG/M metagenome (GOLD analysis project Ga0209059, IMG submission 186165) | Grasslands soil microbial communities from the Angelo Coastal Reserve, California, USA - 14_1009_12_20cm (SPAdes) (version 2) | ecosystem: Environmental > Terrestrial > Soil > Grasslands ...
AGACCGAAGTGGAGGCGCGGATCCGAGGTAGAGGCGTAGCTGGCGCCGCTGAAGACGTCGGCGCGCTGGCGGACGCCGCCAGCGGTGAGGAAGACTTTGGCGCCGATAGCATCGCTGGAGGAATGATGGGAAGGCATACCGGGCGGAAGCGAAAGGCGCCCGCCACGGTCGGCGGCCACTATAGAGGAAGAAGAAAAGGAAGCAGTGCTCGAAGGCTCGCCCTGCGCTACAGAATGGGCGGAAGAAGAGGAGGTAGACGTGAGTGTTTGTCCTATCAGCTTCAGCGTGACCCAGTGGTTGGAGTTGTGGACGACGTTGCGGATGAGCGTCGGGGTGAAGTCGAGGTTGTTGAGGACGACATCGATGTGGCCGTCGTTGAAGAGGTCGCCGAACGCGGCGCCGCGTGCGCAAACGACCGCGGCGAGGCCGCTACCAGTGGCGGGTGGAACTTCCTGGAATTTCGCGCCATCGAGATTGCGAAAGAGTTGGGGGCGCTGCGCCCAGGTGGTGCCCCAGTCGCGCTGGTCGGCGATGGGATACACATGCCCATTGGCGATGAACAGATCGAGGAGACCATCGTTGTCGAAGTCGAGAAAGCCAGTGCCCCAGCCGAGAAACGGAATCGTGGGGCTGCCGAGGCCGGCTTTGAAGGAGACGTCGGTGAAGCTCGCGTCGCCATCGTTGCGATAGAGAGTTTTGTAGTCGTCGGAAAAGGTAGTGATGAACAAACCGAGGCGGCCGGAGTGATTGTAATCGCCAAGGGCGATGCCCATGGAGGCCTGCGCGCGGCCTTCTTCGTTGAGCGCGAAGCCGCTCATGTAACTGATGTCCTCGAACGTGCCATCGCGGCGGTTGCGATAGAGATAGTTGGGAGTGGAGTCGTTGGCGACGATGAGGTCAGGCCAGCCATCGTCGTCAACGTCGGCGAAGACGGAAGCGAAGCCATAGCGGCCTTCGCGGTCGGCGACGCCAGCCTTTAGGCTAACGTCGGTGAAAGTGCCGTCGCCGTTGTTGCGAAAGAGATGATCGCCTTCGCCCAGAAGGCCGAGGGGACCACAAAAAACGTTGACGCCGCGGTATTGACAGGCGCCTTCGGGTACGCCGCCCTTCCCTGCCAAGATGGGGTGATCGAGATCGTAGTGAACGTAGCCGGGAACGAAAAGGTCGAGCAAGCCGTCGCGGTCGTAGTCGCCCCAAGTTGCGCCCGTGGACCAGCCGCCAAGAGCGACGCCAGATTTTTCGGCGACGTCGGTGAACGTGCCGTCGTGATTGTTGTGGTAGAGGCGATTCTTTCCGTAGTTGGACACGTAAATGTCGGGCCAGCCGTCGTTATCGTAATCGGCGACGGCGACGCCGAACCCCCAGCGGTCGTTCGAAACGCCGGCCTTGTCGGTAACGTCGGTGAAGGTGCCATCATGATGGTTGTGAAAAAGCATGGCGCGGGGCGCAGGCTCGCCGCCTTTGACGGCGGCGACGGTGGAGCCGTTGAGGAAATAAATGTCGAGCCAGCCATCATCGTCGTAATCGAGAAGAGCAACGCCGGAGCCAGGAGCCTCGATGATGGTAGATTTTTCGAGAGAGCCGGAGCGGTGGTGAAATTTGTCAAGGCCGGCTTGATGAGTGATGTCGACGAAAATGACTTGAGCATCGTCAACAAAGCCGCCTGCAGTGATAGGACGAGAGTGAGAATCCTTGATGGGAGCGTGAATGCCGCCGGTGGCCATGCCCGAAGGACGAGGCAAGGGAACATTCTGTGATTTGTCGGGAATGGACTGTGAAGATTGCTGGCTGAGTGCAAAGTGAGCGGTCACAAGACCGCAGAGCAAGGAGAGAATAAAAATAAGACGTGCCGCGCGGATCATGCTGAGTTCATTTTGCTGTGACTCCTCTGCCGAAGCAAGCGAAGATCAAAGAGCGGACGTGGCTTCGGATTTCGTCTCAACGAAACAGACAACCATCATCGCGCGGGCTATTTTCGATTCGACGAATTAAGAAATCGGCATACGCGCGGAATTTGAATACAAATGATTCTTTTTTTCCGTTTGCATTTAAAGGCGAGAGCAACTAAATGTCGGACTGCCAGCCACAATAAGTCCGGCGTTGTTGGAATCTCAGAGGAGTTCTCGCCAAGCCTAGTTTCTCCTCGGACGACAGACAAGGGAGTTTCCCGCCAGACGTAAAGAAAATGCAGCGGTTCGCGGCATTTCTCCTCGGCCCAAGAGAGGTAGAAATGAAAGTTTTGTTGAAGTGTCTTTTTTTTGTTGTTGCCGGTGTAACGATCGTGCTTCCCAGTTACGCACAATCAAATTCTCCGACGCAAAAATCTTCTTCCCGCGCGGCGGTGTCCTCTTCACAAGAGCCTACCCAGACTGCAAGCACGGACGCGGTACCGAGTTCGAATACGGCGGACGGGGCTCCGGGGCCGGCAGTGCCGGATCCGCAACCGTTACCCAATCCCGCCATGACGGGGCCTCTGCAAACGGCACTACCTCGTGAGGTGCGCGCGGGCCCATTTGGAACAGTAGCGGTGACAGGAGTCCTCAGCGGCATAGGGATGACGCAAGCGAGGTGGGCCCCCGGCGATAAAGAGAGAAACTGGGATCTGAGCAATGGCCAGATCTTTCTGCAAAAAACAACCGGCTGGTGGCAATTCTACCTGCAGGGAGGCGCCTACAACCTGCCAGCGCTAGGAACGCCATTCGTTCCCACACCCGATACGGCGAAACGCTACTACGGGCCGTTCCCGGAAGGCTATCTGAAGCTGGTCAAAGGAAACTTCTCAGTGATGGTGGGCGCCTTGCCCACATTGATTGGGGCCGAGTACACATTCAGCTTCGAAAACATGAACATCGAACGCGGCCTGCTGTGGAACCAGGAGAACGCCGTCAACCGCGGACTGCAACTCAATGAGACCTTCAAGAAACTCAGCGCTTCCTTGAGTTGGAACGACGGCTTCTATTCCAACCGCTATACATGGCTAACGGGCTCGCTGACGTACGCCTTTAATTCCGCCAGGTCCCTCGCGTTTGTTGGCGGCGGGAATCTTTCGCAGACGGCGTACGCCACGGCTGCGACGCCGGCCCAAAACAACAGCCAGATCTACAACGTGATTTTCACCTACAGCCAGGAAGCCTGGGTGGTCCAGCCGTACTTTCAGTACACCAACGTACCGACCAACCCAAAAATCGGAATAACCAGGGGCGCGGCCACACGAGGCGGCGCGTTTCTGCTCACTTACAACTTCAAGCATGGAATCTCGATGGCCGTCCGGCCCGAGTACATCTCAAGCACGGGAAGCGTTTCGAACGGAGCCGTCAATTTGCTGTACGGTCCGGGGAGCAGCGCCTTTGGATTCACCGTCACGCCCACCTATCGCAAGGAAGGCTTTTTTCTTCGCGGTGAGTTTTCCATTGTCAACGCGCATTATTTCACGGCAGGGGACGCTTTCGGGAGCGCCGGGCTAAGCGGGACGCAGCCGCGCGGGCTGGCGGAAGCAGGCTTCCTGTTTTGAGGCGCCGTTCTTGCGAGGGACGCAACCGGAATTTACGGGCTACATCGGTAGGGCCCATAAAAATCTCGAAGTAAAGGAGACTCGAAGTGGCGGAAAACACGGAAGTCAAGATGAAGCCTACCCTGGGATTGACCGGGTTGACGGCGAACGCGATGGCGCTCATCGCGCCTGGAGCCTTCCTGTGGCTCACCTTCTTCATTCAGGGGACGGCTGGGAATACCACGCCGGCGATGTGGGCGGGCATTCTCTTTGCGCTCCTGCTGTGCCTGGCGACGGCCATGGCTTACGCTGAGCTGTCGAAGCTCTATCCGGGTCCTGGGAGCGCGTATTATTTCGCCGAGCAATCCTTTTTGAATCACGACACGCACTGGAGGTACGCGCGGCTCGCCAAATTCATTGTTGGCTGGGGCTCGCACCTTTATTACTGGATTTATCCGGGCGTGATGTGCGCCGTCATGGGCGTTCTTTGCGGGTATCTGGCAGGAACGCTCTGGCCGAATTTCATGAGCGCCTCGAATCCCGGCCCAGCGTTCATGGCCTGCTGCGCCATCGGCACGGCGGTCATCGTGGGATACATCGCATCTCGCGGTGTGAGTGGTTCGACGGCGGTGGCTGTCGCGATCAATATCATTCAAATCTCCGCGCTGATTGTTTTTTCTGTGATGGCGATTGGCTATCGCATGAACCATCCTCCGGGCACCGTGGCATGGAACTTCGACTCGGCTTCGAGCAATGCTTATCCGTATGAGTTCGCTACCGAGAAGCAGAACGTCGGCGGCCAGGAGGTGGAAGTCATTGCGCGCAACGCGGATGGCACTCCCAAGCCCAAGCTGGACGCTGTCGGCCAACCGGTGCCATTCAAGATCGACTACCCCTACGAAGACGATAAGCACAACTTCTTGAGCCATCCTACCGCTGGCTCGGTTGTGGGTATGCACAATTTCGGTTGGATGTTCGTCCAGGCGACGATCGCGATTCTGATTCTGGTCGGCTTCGAATCGTGCACGGCACTGGGCGGAGAAGCGATTAATCCTAAGCGGCACATGCCGATCGCGGTCATCACCTCTCTCCTGATCCAAGGAGCGTTCTGCTATCTGTTCGAATATTTCGCCGCAAACTACGTGTTAAACAGTGGCTACACCATGCAAAGCGCCGCGGCGTCCGCCGCTCCCATTGGCGACCTCATGGTCATCGTAGGCAATCAAGTCTTTGGCCCTGGCGGCGGGAAAATCTTCATGCTGATCCAAGCTTTCACGGTATTTCTGGCGATTATCGGAACAACCCTATCCTGCATCAACACGGGTGCGCGTGTGACCTACGCCATGGGTAAGGATGAGGAAGTCCCTTCCCACTTCGGCCTGTTGCATGCCAAGACGCTCACGCCGCACAAAGCGGTGTGGACGCTTGTGGCAATTTCCGCGATGATCGGTGTTCTGGGCGTCTCGATCGCCTTTGGCGACGCCAGCGCCCCGAAGGATACCGACATCAAAGCTCTGCCGCAGGGCTTCTGGTCCAGTTGGGGCTACTGGAGCCACGACGGGATGGCGGCGATGCCCAATACGCTCCTGTTGGTGACCCTGGCGTCCAACTTCGGCACCTTCCTGCTCTACGGTTTGAGCTGTGTAGTTTGTATGGTTGGATACGCCAAACATCCCCATCACAGTTTGATTCGGCACACGCTCATTCCGGTTTTCGGAATTGTGGCCAACTTGGCCTGTATGGTGTTCTACCTCCTCGGTCCCTTTATGGGCTTCGGCACGGCGAAAGAACCTTTGCTGGCATTAGGGGCTGCCGTGGTTTGGGCCATCTATGGCGGAATCTACTTTATTCGAGCAAGCAAAGCCAAGGGACGGACGGCTCTTGTCGAGGGCCGGCCCGTGATAGCCGCTTAACAGCGCGTAACTACGGAACCCCGGACGAACTAACGATCATGCGGTGGGCTGCGTCGGCAGCCCACCGTGAAGGGACTTCGCTATGACAAATCATGTGCCGGGAAGCGGAGTCGGCCGTTTTGGCGGCGACCGTGCCCGTCCCGGCGGGTTTCGCCATACGCCTCAGACCTCTATGAAAGTCGAGTTTGCGCAGGTCTCGGATTGCGGCCGCCGCGATCATAATGAGGATTATTGCGGTTATGTGCTCCCGGAGACCGCTGTCGAGGCTCGCACGCATGGATGGCTGTTCGCTCTGGCCGATGGAGTGGGGGGCCAGGCACAGGGCGAAGTCGCTTCGCGCACAGCGGTAGAAACTCTCCTTGCCGGATTTCGGGAAGCGAAAGCAGGAGAGCCGCTCGAAGCGCTGCTGACGAGTTTGATCCAGAAGGCCAATACGCGGGTGTTCGAAGTCGCGCTGGACGCCGGCCGAAGCGGCGCGGGAATGGCCACCACGGTCGTGGCTTGCGCTCTGCGATTCGATCGAGCCGTCGTAGCTCACGTTGGAGACTCGCGCTGCTATCTCCTCCGCCATGGCCGCGCGACCGCGCTTACTCGAGATCATACTTTCGCGAGCGAACAAGCTCGACTGAGATTGCTCACCACAAAAGAAGCCGCAAGGGCTTCCACCCGTCACTTGCTCAGCCGCTCTCTCGGGAGCGAACTGTTTGCCGGAGTGGAGAGCAGCGCACATCTGGTGCTGGCCGGCGACGTCTTGGTTCTTTGCTCGGATGGCCTGCACGGGGCGATGGAGGGCCCCGAAATAGCGGACATCGTGAGAAAGAATGGCGACCTGAGGAACGCGGCGCGGCATCTGGTGTCGCTTGCCAATGAGCGGGACGGCGCGGATAATACCACCGTCCAGCTGATTCGCATTCTAAGCGTGGAACGTGTGGGGACCTACCGCGGGCTGCCCTATAAACTCCGTTAATTTCGGGCGGCCGCTGATCTGCGCTGCCAAATGACCTCACTCCATCCCGGCGACCAACTCGATCACTACCGAATTGAAAACTTAGTTGCCCGCAGCGGCATGGCATCGATCTTCCGCGGCACCGATCTGCGAACCGGTCGGCCAGTGGCCATCAAAATTCCCCATCCTGAAATGGAAGGTGACCCGCTTTTTTTTGACCGCTTCCAGCGCGAGGCCGAAATTGGCAGGAAGTTAGACCATCCAGGCGTTATGAAGGTCATGCCTGGCGATGACCAGAGCCGTGTCTATATGGCCATGGAATGGGTGGACGGGCGCCTGCTTCGGCAGATCCTCAATGAGCAGAAAAAGCTCCCCCCCGAACGCGCTACGCGAATCGCTCTCGCCATTCTCGACGCGCTCAACTACATCCACAAGCAAGGGATTGTGCATCGCGATTTGAAGCCGGAGAACATCATGGTAAATCAGGATGACCGCATCAAGCTGATTGACTTCGGCATCGCCGGCCAAACCGGAGCACGGCGGCTCACGTTTACAAAGATCACTCAGGCCATGGGCACGGCGGACTATATTTCGCCCGAGCAAGTGAAAGCAAAACGCGGTGACGCTCGTAGTGATCTCTACGCACTAGGGGCCATGCTCTACGAAATGCTAACCGGCAAGGTGCCTTTCTCCGGGCCGAATCCATTTGTCGTCATGAATGACCGGCTTCTTAACAACCCTGTTCCACCGCGGGAAATCGATCCCCAAGTTTCCCCTCAACTGCAGGAAATCATCTACCGCGCCCTCGAGCGTGACCCGAGGAAGCGCTATCCGAACGCTGCTGAGTTCATCTGGGACCTCGAACATCAGGATCAGGTCGGCGTTGCCGAGCGTGCCGAACTCCGCGATTGGAGGCGACGCCGTTCCCCGTGGACCAGGAGAATTCTCTTTTACATCATGCTCGCGCTGATTCCTATCGTGATTTTTGGACTGTTGCTTTTCGTGGCGCGCAGCCATCATCCTTGAGGCGTTCTTTTTCCTGCGAATTCAGGTCGGAAGTATTTATCAACATCATTCAAAAATTCGATTGGACAGTGACGGCAACGGGCGCTAGGCTTGCGCCGCCGAGTTTAGCGGCATAATTTAGCCGCTTTGAGGTTCGCGGGGTGTGAAGATTTTAGGATTCTTCTTGCTGGTGGCGGGCTGGGCGATTGTTTTGGCGGCTGTGGCGCTTCTTGCCTGGCAGGCTCCGCGAATCGCATTTGCGCTGGCCGGCGCCGGCGTTGAATTGCTGGGGCTCGTGCTGGTCTTTCGTTCCCACGCCCTTCTTCAAGGAGGTACATGACCCCGGGGGTTCCCGCGCTTTCGGAAACAGGTGTGGCCCTTTGCATTTTTTTTATTCTTCTGGTTCCTCTTGCCGCCGCCGGACTTTCACTGATCAATGCGGGTTTGGGGCGTTCGCACAGCGCGGCGCACTCCATGATGGCGTCGCTTTGTGTGCTTGGCGTGGCCGCCATCACTTACTTTGTTTTTGGATTTGCCTGGCAGGGGTATATCGGAGGCCCAGCGCACTCCTTCTGGATTGCAGGAAAAAGTTGGAATTGGCTGGCATCTGAACCCTTCTTCTTCCGCGGATTGGACTTTCGCGGCTCTTCGGCTTCACTCGTGGCAGCGCTGCAACTTCTCAGCGTGGGAATTTGCGCGCTGATTCCGCTGGGAAGCGGGGCAGGCCGGTGGCGGTTGGGAGCAATTTGTATTTCCACGATCTTCCTGGCGGGATGCACTTACCCTTTATTCGCGCATTGGGTGTGGAGTGGCGGATGGCTTGCGCAATTGGGGGCAAACTACGGGCTTGGCCACGGGTTTATGGACCTGGGAGGCGCAAGCACAATCCACATCGTCGGCGGTTTGAGTGCGCTGACCATCGCTTGGACCCTGGGTCCGCGGCAGGGCAAGTATTCGCTGGAAGGCATGCCCACGGCGATACCCGGGCATAATGCCGTCATCGTTCTGTTTGCGTGTCTACTGGCGTGGCTGGGCTGGATTGGCCTGAATTCCGCGGGAGCCATTCTCTTTGCCGGCACGGACCCCGCGCGAAGCATTCTGGTTTTCGTGAACACGACATTGGCCGCAGTTTCCGCAGCATTAGCGGCTGCCAGCATGACCCGCCTGCGTTTTGGCAAACCGGACGCGTCGCTAAGCGCGAACGGCTGGATCGGCGGGTTGGTGGCCAGCAGCGCGAGCTGCGCTTTTGTGACGCCGCTGGGCGCCGTGGCCATCGGCCTGGCGGCCGGCGCGTTGGTTACGTTTGCCGTGGAGGTGTTCGAGTTGCGGCTGACCGTAGATGATCCAAGCGGCGGAATTTCCGTGCACGCCGTTGGCGGGATTTGGGGAGTGCTGGCCGCCGGGCTGTTTGCCCGTTTTCCCGAAAGCGTGCCGAGCACCTCGAGTTTCGCCGCGCTTGGAGCGGGGAAGGGAGACTCCGGCCAATGGCTGGCGCAACTCGTAGGCATTTCAACGCTGCTGGGTTTTGTGCTTCCGCTGACTTATGGCTTCCAAAGGTTGTTGAACCGATTCTATCCGCAGCGCGTTTCCCCCGAAGGCGAACGCCAAGGCATGGACCTCCATGAATTGGGCGCTGGCGCTTATCCTGATTTTGTTTCGAACATAGATGAGTTCACGCAGCGATAGCATTTGTCCCTGTTCAGGGGTAGTTCAGGGCTGAAGGAATGGGGATCTATTGCCCGCCCTGATGCGCAAGAAGAATCTTTGAGTCCGCTTACCCTTTTCAGACGGTAAACCCTGTCCGGCAACCATTCGTTTTTTTGATGCATGCGCAGCAATCTTCGACTTGGCGCAACGCGAAACGGAAAGGTAGTTTGGTGCTGCTGAACCATAGACGTTACCCCGGCCATCTCGTCCTCGCTGTTCAGCAACAAATCGTCCTGAGGTCATCTTATGTTGAACGGAAACGGATTGTTGAACGGAAACGGATTGCGTGACTTTCTGACTTTGTCTTACGACGAGCTCGAACAACTCAACCTCAAGGCCAAGGAGCAGCGCAAAAATCGCGTTCCGGCACACACGGTGCAAGAGGAACGCCTCAAGTACCTGACGGACGAAAAACGCATTAAGGCAGTGACTGTGCTCTTCACAGATCTCGAAGGCCGCCTCCACATGCTGGACTATGACAAGAAGTTTCTCATCCAAAGCTGGGACAACTTGACGTTCGATGGATCTTCGATCCGTGGTTTCACCGCGCAGCGCGAAAGCGACCTGCGCCTGGGTATGGATTGGGGCGCTTTTTATTGGGCGCCAGCGGATATTTTTGGTCCGGGCAAGGTGCTGATGTTTGGCGAAGTGATTGACAAGGACGGCTCGCCCTACGCGGCGGATACTCGCGGCGTGCTGAAAGGCTTTGCCCAGCAACTGCACGAGAAGAAAGCCTACACCCTGAATGCGGCCAATGAAATCGAAGGCTTCCTGTTTAACGGCCCGGATGCGGAGCGCCGCTATCATGAGACGGGAAAATTCGAGTACGTAAACGCGGGCGGTTATTACCATGCTCTGCCGGGAGACCCGCTGCGCACGTTCATTGACACGACGGCGGAAGTGCAGCGCGCGATGGGATTTCAGAACGAGAAAGACCATCCGGAAGTAGCGCCTTCGCAGTTCGAAATCAACTACGGCCATGGCGAAGTGGTTCAGGCGGCGGACCAGATTCAGCTCTACAAACTGATCTGCCGCCAAGTGGCGACGAAAATGGGTCTCACCGCGTCGTTTTTGCCGAAACCGGTGGTGGGCGTAAATGGCAACGGCATGCACACGAATGTTTCCGTCAGCCAGAACGGCACGAATTTGTTTTGGGATCCAAAGGGAGAAGAAAAGCTGAGCAAAATGGGCTGGGTTTTCGTGGATCGCGTGCTGACCCACGGAAACGACATCTGCCTTCTGCTGAATGCAAGCGTCAATGCCTACCGCCGGCTGGACCCGCATTTCGAAGCGCCGAATCAACTGAAGGCCTCTCCCGTTGACCGCGGTTCCATGATTCGAATCCCCATCGGCAACGAGAAGAGCATGCGCGTGGAAGTGCGCTCGGTCGCGCCAGACGCGAACCCTTATCTCGTGATGTACTCCATTTTCAAGACCGGACTGGAAGGGTCCACGGCGAAGATGGAGAACCTGCGACAGGCACAGCGCTACTTGCCGGATAACATTTACACGGCGATGGAAGAATTCGAAAAAGCCGAATGGAGCAATACGCTCTTTGGTGCGGATGTGAAGGCCAGATATGTCGATTTGAAACGCAGCGCCGCGGATCGCTGTCCGCGGGCCCTGGGCACATTTGTCAAAGCGCCCGAGGTGCAGTATCACCACGAGGTCTACAATCAGTTTTTGTGGAACTTGTTTTAGACGTTTCTGGCTGCTCGAGGGAACGCGGTGGCCTGCCGGGCGTTCTTTGTTTTTATCGTAAACCACTTCGGCTCTGAGTCCCGAGCTTAAGAAGGCATCGGAATCTTGCATTCTCGACGCGCGGTATATCGCTCTAAGGTGAGAGGAGAACGGTGTTTTTATTTTGGAGACGCTCCCCGTGGCGATGGCGAGCCGGACGAAGGCTCATCGATTTGGACAATTTGATCGGCTCGAACGTTTTTCAGGGTTTGCAGGATGCCGCTGGGCCAGCGAATTTCGATGGACGGGGCGAGCAATTCGGAGCCGAGGCCGAAGTGGGCGCGCTTGTCGCTGGAAGAAAGGTAGCTGCCGGCTGTGGACACGGTAGCGAACTGCTGGCCTTTGGCCGTGACGATTTTAATTTCGGCCCCGATGGCGTCGCGATTGCTTTTGTGGCCAACGAGTTTGAGCAATAGCCAGTGATTCTGCGTAGGAGTTTCGTTGCGGACGATGTGGGCGGGGCCGTCGTTCGTGGAGACCATGGCGTCAAGACGGCCGTCGTTGTCCATATCGCCGATGGCCATTCCGCGTCCGAGCCAGGGTTGTCCGAAGACAGCGCCTGAGGCGGAGGAAAGGTCAACGAACTCTTTGCCGGTGTTGCGAAGAAGAAGCATCGGTTCGCGGTAGTGGAGATTGGGATAGCTAAGCTCGACGGTGTCGAGGTCGTGGCCTTGGGCAATAAGGAGATCCTTCCAGCCGTCGTTATCGTAGTCGAGGAAGCGAACGCCCCAACCGGAGTGCGGCATCGTCAGGCGAGCGACGCCCGAAGTGAAACTGGCATAGGTAAAGGTGGAGTCGCGGTTGTTTTGGTAGAGCGCGTAGCGCTGGTTGGCGAGATCGGTGATGACGAGGTCGGGGAAGCCATCGTTGTTGTAGTCGGCGAAGTCGACGCCCATGCCCGCGTAAGTGCGCCCGTCGCCGTCAACGGCGACTTCGGAGAGAAGGCCCACTTCTTCGAAGGTGCCGTCGCCTTTGTTGTGATAGAGGAACTCAATCATGGAATCGTTGGCGACGAAGAGGTCGGTGTGGCCGTCGCGATCATAATCAGCAAGAGCGATGCCGAGGCCTTTGCCGGGCTTCGCGAGACCGATTTTTTGCGAGACTTCGGTGAAGTGGCCGTTGCCATCGTTGTGATAAACGAGCGGAGAAATAGGCTGAAAGACGTCTGGATGGCAGTAGGCCCGGTATCCTTCCTTATGCTCGCCGCACCAGATGTCTTCGAAGTCCCATTGAAGGTAGCGGAGGACGACGAGGTCGAGCAGGCCGTCGTTGTCTAGATCGACCCAGGCGGCGCTGGTGGACCAGCCGGAGCCAGCCACGCCCGCTTTTTCGGTGGCGTCAGTAAAGGTGCCGTCGCCATTGTTGTGGTAGAGCTTGTTGCCGCCGTACGCGGTGACGTAAAGATCCTCGAAGCCATCATTGTCGTAGTCGCCGACGGCAACTCCCATACCGTAGCCGACACCCTGCAAGCCGGCTCTCTCGGTTACGTCTTCGAAGCTGCCATCTGATTTTTGGTGATAGAGCCGATTCCAATAGTTGGGGCCGGTCTTCTGCGGGACGGCCCCCTTCGGGGTGGGATCCTGGAGCGGGGCGCCATTCACAAGGAAAATGTCGAGTCGACCGTCGTTGTCGTAGTCAAAAAGAGCGACGCCTGCACCCATGGTTTCTGGCAAATAGTGCTTCGGGGTGTGGGAAGACAAGTAATTGAAGTGAACCCCGAGCGCCGCGGTGACATCGACGAATTTGCCGGGAAGGTAGTTCTGCGCCTCGCGAACTGAACCCGATTGTTGAGCTGCAACTACTCCGATGAGAAGCGTGAGGAGGAAAAGCCCCAAGAGAAGACGCATACATGATTGATATTACAGCAAGTAAATGAAAAGACCGGTCAGGGATTGCAAGCGGCTCGCCAGTTCAAGGGAAGGCCATTAGGTAACTCATGAGAGGTGAACGGCTTGGGCGGGAACGTGCAAATGACATGGAAGTGAATTGACAGGCCTAGAGTGCTTCGTGAAAAGTGCCCCATGACGATAAAGATACGGGTGTGCTCAACGGTAGTTGGCGTGGGCGGGTCGAATTTCGGAACAGCCCCACGCGATTTGCTGCTTTTGTACGGGCAAGCCCTTTGGGCGCACGGAATAAAGTTGTGCTTCGAATTCGTAATTTGCGAAGGTTCTGCTTCGATAACCCAGAAAGGCACAGACATGAAAAAACTCGCGGGATTTGCGATGGCCGCTTTTCTTCTCAACGCTGGAGTCACTCAGGCACAAGAGAACCAAACCCCAGATCCCTACAAGCCGGTCGTCGACAGGTTGGAGTCTCTGGAGATCATAGCGATCCCCGATTGGCCGTACCACGAGGATATGGCGCACCCGGAGGACGCCAGCGTCAGCGAACGAGGCTGGCCAACGCTGAAACCGCGAGAAGAATGGAAGACCGGACCGCGGGTATTCCGCCGGACCATCGAGATTCCGGAAGAAATCAACGGCTATGCGGTGCGCGGAGCGAGGGTGAAGCTGGAGTTGTTCTTCGGCAGCAATGACTCCATGATGGTCAGCGTGTTTTCGAACGGTTCGCTGGTCGCGCGCACAGACGAAGACACGCAGCAGCCCATTTTGTTGACGGAAAACGCGCAACCGAGGCAGAAGTTCGCAATCGCCGTGCGTGTGAACGCCGGGGACAAGGGCACGGGGATTTACCAAAGCCGACTACGCATAGAAGCCGCAGCCAACCGGCCGGACCCCAGCATTCTTCGGGAAGAGATTTTAGCGACGAGGCCGATGGTGGAGGCCTTCCCGGAAGGCAAAGCAGAACGCGTAGCACAGCTCGAAGCTGGGGTGAAGTCCATTGATTTCACCGCGCTCGACCGCGGCGATCAGGCGGCTTTCGACGCGTCTTTGCAGCGGGCGCAGGCCAAGCTGAAAGCGCTGGATCCGTGGCTGAAGCAATTCACCATTCGCGCCGCGGGCAATTCGCACATTGATATGGCGTGGCTGTGGCCGTGGACGGAAACGGTGGAAGTTGTGCGCAACACGTTTCGAAGCGCGCTGGACCTGATGCGCGAATACCCGGATTTCAAGTTCACGATGTCCTCCGCACGCGCGTACGTTTGGATGGAGGAAAAGTACCCGGATCTTTTCAAAGAAATTGAGGAACGTGTGCGTGAAGGACGATGGGAAGTTATCGGCGGAATGTGGGTCGAGCCGGACCTCAATATGCCCGGTGGGGAGTCGCTCGTGCGACAAATTCTCGTGGGGAAAAGCTATTTTCACGACAAATTCGGCGTGGACGTGAAGATTGGCTGGAACCCGGACTCTTTTGGCTACAGCTGGCAGCTGCCGCAAATTTATAAGAAATCGGGGATCGATTATTTCGTGACGCAGAAACTGATGTGGGCACACGAATTCACCACGTTTCCTTACAAGCTTTTCTGGTGGGAGTCACCGGACGGCAGCCGGATCTTGACCTACTTCCCCCACGACTACGCGGCGGGGATCGAGCCGCACCAATTGGGGAAAGATTTGTCGGTCTGGATTCCTTCTCTCTATGGCACCGACCCCAAGCAGCACCCGGAGATGCTGCATCTATACGGCGTGGGTGACCACGGCGGGGGACCTACGCGCATGATGCTGGACAACGCCGAAAGGTGGATGAAACCGGATGTTGTTTTCCCCAACTTGCGCCTGACGACAGCGAAATCGTTCTTTGCCGACTTAGAGCGGAAACTGCCCGGGATGAAGGTGCCGACGTGGCGCGATGAACTTTACTTCGAGTATCACCGCGGGGTGATGACCACACAGGCAGAAACCAAGCGGCGGGTTCGAACGACGGAGGAAGTGCTACTGAATGCCGAAAAATTCGCTGCCTGGGCGGCCCTTTATGGGCAGAAATACCCAGCCGAGGATTTTGAGCGCGGTTGGAAGGACCTTTTATTTGATGACTTCCACGACATTTTTCCAGGTTCGGGCATTGCGGTGAACTATCTCGACGCCAAGCGCAACCTCGAAGACGTGCAGCGCGTGGGCAGTGGAATTCTTGACGGATCGTTGTCGGAAATTGCGGCGCACATCCGTTCGAGCGGCCCGGGAACTCCCGTGGTCGTGTTCAACTCGCTGTCGTGGCCGCGCAGCGAGGTTGTAGAGGCTGCGGTACAACTTCCTGGAGCAGCGCCTGTCGTGGAAGTTGTGGACTCCGCGGGAAAGACTGTGCCCTCGCAGATTCTTCGCCATGATGCGGTAACGCATCGCGTTCGCCTGCTGCTGAAAGCCAGCGTGCCGAGCCTGGGCTATCGCACTTACTATGTCCGCGCCACGGCCAGCCCATCTGCCGTATCTTCTGAGATCAAAGCAACGGGCGACTCTCTCGAAAACGACGTGGTGCGCCTGAAAGTGGACCCACAAACCGCCTGCATGACGAGCCTCTTTGACAAGCGAAGCAAGAGCGAAGCGCTGGCGCCATCGGAAACGGACACTGGCGGCCCCAAGGAATTGGTATGCGGCAATTTGCTGCAAACATTCCGGGACAAGCCCCAACAATGGGACGCCTGGAACATTGATGCCGATTTCGAAAAAGAACACTGGGACCTGGATCACGCCGACGAAGTCAAGCTGGTGGAAAACGGGCCGTTGCGCTCGGTGCTGCGCGTAAAAAACCATTTTCAAAATTCAACCTTCGTGCGCGACATCATGGTGACGGCAGGGTCACCGCGCGTGGATGTGCGCATGACGGCAGACTGGCACGAGAAACACATATTGCTGAAAGTGGCGGTGCCTTCGAGCGCGCACAATGACAAGGCCGCGTTTGAAATTCCCTATGGTTCTATTGAGCGGCCCACGACACGCAACACGCCGGCAGAAAAGGGAAAATTCGAAGTACCAGCGATCGGGTGGGGAGACCTCTCTGACGCGACTCACGGCGTGAGCCTGCTGAACGATTGTAAGTACGGCTACGACGCCAAGGGCAATGTCCTGCGGCTTTCGCTGCTGCGCTCGCCGGAATGGCCGGATCCACACGCCGACGAAGGCCGGCATGAATTTACCTATTCTCTCTACCCGCATGGAGGGAACTGGCGCGAAGCGCTGACCGTGAGGCAGGGCTACGAACTTAACTATCC
>Ga0209059_1000651_pt1 | contig 15901 bp, 14 predicted proteins | sample GraSoiAngelo_151_FD_186165 | JGI IMG/M metagenome (GOLD analysis project Ga0209059, IMG submission 186165) | Grasslands soil microbial communities from the Angelo Coastal Reserve, California, USA - 14_1009_12_20cm (SPAdes) (version 2) | ecosystem: Environmental > Terrestrial > Soil > Grasslands ...
CTGCGCCAGGGCGATGGCGAACGGACCGTTCGTCGGCGTTGGCGTGGGGGTCGGGGTGGGCGTTGGGGTCGGAGTAGGCGTCGGGGTTGGGGTGGGCGTCGGAGTTGGGGTTGGGCTGGGGGTGGGCGTCGGCGACGTGCCCGGGCTCGCTGACGGCGACGCGCTCGGGCTGGGCGACCCAGACGGGCTCGCGCTCGGAGACGCCGAGGCGCTGGCACTCGCAGACGGGGAGGCACTTGACGACGGACTCGCGCTCGCCGATGTGCTGGCGCTCGCGGACGGCGATGGGGTCGCGGAGCGACTGGGCGCGATGGCGACGAGCCGCCCGGTGCCGTTCGGCCGGGCCGCGAAGAACCGGGGTGGCAGATTGAAGGTCGGGACCAGCAGCCAGAACGGGGCGTGCGGATCGTCCGAGAAGTAGAGGCTCGCCGCCGTGTCGGCGGCATTCCCACTCGCGTCGATCCGGAACGGACCAATCTCCCAGTCGGCCGGAATGGCGCGCACCAGGAAGAAAACCAGGATCAGCGCGCCGAAGAACAGGACGAATCCAAACCGCCGCCGCCGCCGCCGGTCCGGCTCGGCGCTGGCGACCTGAGTAGCGGCTGCCGGAATCGACGGCGCCGCGGCGGCAACGAGTTCCTCGACGGGTTCCGCGACCGGCTCGGCAATCGGTTCCGCGGCTGGTTGCGCCGCCGCCTGAGCGGGCGCGATCTCCTGCTCTGCGGGCACCGTCTCGGCTGGGGTGGGCTGGACCGGCGCGGCTGCGGCGGTGGGCGCGACCCCAGCCGTCAACCGGGCCAGCCGCTCGTGCAGCTGGGCCTTATCGGCCAACGAAGCCGGATCGTCCGGTTGCATGGCACGCCAGGGGATGAGGCGCATCTGCGCCCCACCCTACCGCCGCCCGATTACGGCCCTTGTTTCGCGCGTGGACGTTCAGCTATGCCGCTGTGACAGCGTTGTCGCAGGAGATTTACAACTGTACGGCGGCCGGCGGTATCAGCCGGGCGGCCAGCCCATCGTCCGGCCGCCCAGGAGATGCAGGTGGACGTGGTACACGCTCTGCCCCGCCTGTGGCCCAGTGTTGAAGGTCAGCCGGTAGCCTTCCCGGTCGATCTTTCGCTCGTCGGCGATCCGGTTGGCGACCTGGAACATCCGGGCGAGCATCGGTCCATGCGCCGGCGTCAGGTCATGGACCGAGGGGATGTGCTCCTTCGGAATCACCAGCACGTGGACCGGGGCGACAGGGCGGATGTCCTCAAAGGCGACCACTTCCTCATCGCGAAAGACCTCTTTTGCGGGAATCTCCCGCCTGAAGATCTTGCAGAAGAGACAGTCCTCAGCCATCGGCCAATCCTATGCGCAGAGCAGCCCGTCTTCGGTGGGCGCCAGCGGGCGCACGCGGGCCAGTGCGCCCAGTTGCTGGTCGCGCGCCGGGGCATAGACGGTGATGTAGTTGTCACTCAGGCCACGCACCCGGTGCGGCAGTCTGCGGTCCCAGACCACCTCGAGGTCGCGATCGACGAATCGAGCCTCGTAGGCTCGGCGCTGCGTGTCGGCCTGTGCCTGCAACCGGCGGCTCCGCTCGCGGCTAACCGGATCGTCGACCGGAAGCCCAAGGCGAGGGGCGGCCGTGCCCGCCCTCGGCGAGTAGCGGAAGACGTGCATGCCGCTCAAGCCTGCGTCGGCCGCCACTGACGCGGTATCGGCGAAGTCCGCCTCGGTCTCACCGGGAAAGCCGACGATTACGTCGGCCGTCAGCGCCATGTGAGGCGACTGGTTACGCAAAGCCGTCGCCAGGTTGAGGTAGTCGCGACGCCGGTAGAGGCGTCCCATGCGCTTGAGGACTCGATCACTCCCGGACTGCAGCGGGATGTGGAGATGCCGGCAGAACCGGGGCGACGCAGCCAGCTCGACCAGCTCCGGCGTGAAGTCGTTGGCGTTGATCGAGCTGAGCCGAAGCCGGGCCGGCGCGATCGCTCCCAGCAGGCGTCGAAGGAATGGCGCCAATGGCTGCCCGCGCTCCCGCCCGAAGGCGCCGAGGTCCACGCCGGTGAGGACGATCTCGCCGTAGCCCTCGGCGACCGCCTGCTGGGCGCGTTCGATCAACTGGCCCTCGTCGTCGCTGCGCGACACGCCGCGGGTCCGCCAAACGATGCAGTAGGTACAGCGGTGATTGCAACCGTCCTGCACTTTTAGAAAGAAGCGCGACCGGGTGAAGGTCGTCGAGCCGGGTTGTGCGGCCGGTGCGAAGTTGGCGGAGAGGTAATCGAAGATCTCGGGCTTTCGGATATTCGGAAACGCGACGTCCACGCTGGGAACGGCGGAAAGGCGCGGATTTGGATTATCGACATGACAGCCGGTCAGAATCAGGTGGGCCTGCGGATGGCGGCGTCGCAACCCGTGCACCATCGTCCGGAGCTTACGGTCCGCCTGCGCCGTCACGGTGCAGCTGTTGATGACGCAGACATCGGCCTCGTCATCGCGGTCCGACACGTTAAAGCCGGCGCGTGCCAGCCGGTCGCCAAGGTCGGCCATCTCGGCGAAGTTCACCTTGCAGCCGAGCGTCTGGATCGAGATGTTCACGGGTGTTGAACGAGGATAGCAGCGGCCACGATCGGCGCCAGTCGGGCGCGAAGGATGCGCGGACCGAGATTCACGGGAGTGGCTGCGTGGTCGCGCAATGTGGCAAGCTCCGTCTCCGTCCATCCGCCTTCGGGGCCGACGGCAATCGCGTAGCCGGGCGATCCGTCGAGCGCTTCGGCGAGTGGCACTGGCGCCGTTGGTTCGAGCACCAGCAGGCGAACCCCGGCCACCTGCTCGAGGGCGGCCTTCAGTGACGTCGGCCCGGTCACCTCCGGTACCTCACCGCGATGGCTTTGCTCGGCAGCCGCTCCAGCGATCAGCTGCCAGCGCGCCAGTCGGGCGGCGGGAGGCCGACCGACCGATCGGTCTGCCTGCACGGCGATAAAACGCTGGATTCCCACCGCGGTGCCAGCTTCGACCACCGCATCGAAGTCGGGGTTCGGTAAGACTGCCTGCAGCAGGGTCACCCCTGTGCCCGCTTCGCCCTGGACAGGTCGATCGCCCATGATCCGGCCTACCACGCGGCCACCGACGGCCTCGACCACTTCGAGCTGGTACTCGCGCCCATTCGCGACGGCGACGCCGCGCTCCCCGGGATGGACCCGAAGCACCCGGGCGAGGTGATGCCCCTGCGGGCCGCCAATCGTGACCCGGCCGTCCCCGATCTGGCTGGCGTCGACGAAGGTCCAGAACATCGCCGACCCATGCTAGCGAGCGGTCCGCCCCGCGGGTGGAGAGGGAGATTGACGGGCAGGCCACGTTGTATTCGCCAGCATGACGACCCATGGTCCCGCCTCCTTGCAGTTGCACCGTGCGACGTTCAAGGTGGCCGCGGTGTCGTTCTGGGGGCTGGCGACGATCGTCATGGCCACCGACTATCTGGGGGGCGATCTGCAGGTCAACTACACCACCGAATGGGTCGTCACGGTCCTCGCCTGTGCAGCCGGCGTGGTGTGCTGGGTGTTGCCGTGGGCCCAGATTCCGGCGGGGCGATTCGTTCCGGTGGTCTTTGCCGGCCTCGCCATGCTCACCGTTGGCCTGTTCGCGACGGGTGGCATCCACTCGCACCTATCGGTCCTGTTCCTGGTCATCGTCGTGTTCACCGCATCGATGCTCGAGTTTCGGACCGCTGTGGCGGTGCTGATCAGTGCGATTCTCGCCGCAGCATCGCCGCTCGCGATCCAGGGGTGGGACAGCTTTTACGCGCGCACGGTGGTCCTGCTGGCAGCGTCGATGGTGATCTGTGCCTATATCCCCGCCCTGGTGCGCAGGGCGTTGTGGGCGGAGAACCAGCTTGCCGAGCAGCGCCGATTGGAGCTCGAGCAGAGCTATCTGACGACCATCGAGGCGCTGGCTGCCACGCTGGACGCGAAGGATCGTCATACCGAAGCCCACTCGCGCGAGACGGCGGCGCTGGCTCGCGCGGTCGGGAGTCGCCTGGATCTTGACGCGGAGCGGCTTCGGTTCCTCGAATACGGCGCCCTCCTGCACGACATCGGCAAGATCGGGATACCAGGCTACGTCCTCAACAAGCCCGGGCCGCTCGATGACGAGGAGACGGCGATCATGCGCGAACACCCCGTCATCGGTGAGCGGATCGTCGCCTCCGTCCCCTTCCTCAATCGGATTCGCCCAATGGTCCGGGCCGAGCACGAACGGTGGGACGGCGGTGGCTATCCGGACGGCCTCAAGGGCGAGGAGATCCCGATCGAGGCGCGGATCATCCACGCCTGTGACGCCTTTCAGGCCATGGCGAGCGACCGACCCTATCGCCGGGCTCGGCCGCGCGACTGGATTCTCAAAGAGATCGACGCCCAATCGGGGCGGCAGTTCGATCCGCGGGTCGCCGAGGCCCTGCTCCAGGTGATCCAGCGGGGCGACCTGCACGTGAATGGAACCGTGGAAGGCGCCGTTCACGAAGACCGGCGGTTGCCGGAAGCCCACTCATGGACCCAACATCTCGATGCGATTCAGCAGCTCGGCGCCAGGCTCTCGAGCGTGGTCAGCGTTCCCGAGATCTGCGAGACGATCGGGAGGGCGATCACCACCCTGCTTCCCTATGACCAGTGCCGCATCTACTTGCTGGAGGACGACAGGCACACGCTGCGGCCGGTCTATTTCAGCGATACCAAACGAACCGAATACGACGGGGTGACCGCCGAGACCCTCGCCATCCAATCCGGCGAGGGCATCACCGGCTGGGTGGCCGAAACCAAGCAGGGCGCCCTCGTCGGCGACGCTGAGCGTCACCCGAAGGCGGTTCACATCCCGGGGACGAGCGAGAGCGATGAGTCGATGCTGGCGGTGCCGGTCATTTTCGAGGACCGTTTGATCGGCGTCATCGTCGATGTCAAGGTTGGTCTCCACCAGTACACCGGCGACCACTTGCGGCTGATGACGATCCTGGCCAACCAGGCCGCGGTTTCGATCCAGAATGCTCGGCTGATCGAGCGGCTGGCGGCCACCGCGCGGACGGATCCCCTGACCGGGCTCAAGAACCGGCGCGCTTTCGAGCAGGCGCTCCAGGAGCGGCTGGGGGTCGAATCGCCCGAACCGTTCTCCGTCATTATGCTCGACGTCGACGGCCTCAAGCAGGTGAACGATGCGCGCGGCCACGCCGCGGGCGACGCGGTGCTGAAGCGGGTGGCGGCCGTGCTCACCGCCCATCTTCGGGAAGCCGATGTCGTAACCCGCTGGGGTGGTGACGAATTCGTGCTGCTGATGCCGGGTATGGACCAGGTGGGCGCCGTGTCGCTCGCCCGGCGGGTGGGGGCGACTCTCAAAGATCCGGACGACTCCGCCGGGGCCATCTCGGTCTCTATTGGGACGGCATCATTTCCGGCCGACGGCGGCACCGCCGACAGCCTGCTGGCCTCGGCCGACCGGTCGATGTACCTCGACAAGCGTCAGCGCGTCGCTTAACTCGCGTCGTTCTGGGCCCAGTTCTGGATGTTCCAGGCCAGTCCGCTCGGGCCCGGGTCGGCCCGGACCACGTAGTCCAGCGTCGCCGCCTTGAAACCCCGGCCGGCCAGATCGTGCGGCCCACGCCGGGAGAGGATGATGACGGGAACCTGGCGACCGCTGTCCGTGGCGCGAAGGCGTTGCAGCGTGGCAAACCCGAGATCTTCGCCGACCCGAAGGTCGAGGTAGATCATGTCCGGCCTGAGCGTTGCGGCGATGGCGAGGACCTGGTCGTCATTCCCGACAACCGTCACCTGATAGCCGTCAAGCTCAAGCTTGAGTTTGTACATCTCGGCGACCGCCGGGTCGTCCTCGATGAAGAGGACACGAATCGCCTCGTCGGTCGAATGTGCCGGTAAGGCCATCGACGCCAATCCCCTTATTACCCGATGCCGCCTACCCGCCCATCAGCCTAGGCGGGTTCGAGCGGGGTGTCAATGACGAGTTTGGCGGCTAGGCCTTCTCGTACGGCTGGCGAACCTCTTCGGGAAGCTGGTACCAGGTGACTCGATCGCCGACCCTGGCGCGCATCTTCCACCTGAATGACTTTGGCTGCGCGTCGATCCGCATCCAGAGCTCATCGAGACGTTGATTGATGCGGCCGGCGTCAACGTCGAGCGCCCGGGCGGCGTCGCGCACCCGCGCGGTGTTGAGCTGCAGGGTGCGGTGCAAGCCCCAGTCCTCGGCGGTGAGCTTGCCGAGATAGGCGGCATTGATCGCGTCCCCGTCCTGGTCGCTGATCGGGTGGTCGAGCAGCAGCGCCACGGTATCGACCAGGTCTTTCATGTTGACTTCGAAGACCTGCAGCTTGCTGAGCAGCAGGTCGGCCGGCGTCAGCGTCGCGCCTTCGTGGCCGAGCCGGTTGGCCAGCTCGATGACGTGGCACATCTTCATCCGATCGATGAAGACGTCGATCTGCCGGCCGTTTGCGGCGTCGAGATAGAGCAGGCGTTGATGACCGTTGAGGGTGTTGAACCGCCGATCCCCCTCGTAGCCGATCGATTCGAACAGTTTTTGCACGGATGACTGCTGCTTGGATGGCGCTACAAAGTCGAGGTCGCCGTACTTGCGCTTGAGCGGCGCTTGCCTGGCGCTGGGGGAATGCAGATTGACAGCCGCCCCGCCAACCAGCTTGACCGGGACCTTCCGCTCGCGGGCGGCCGCGGCGATCCGCTCGGCCTCGGCGATGACGTCGGCGACGGGGACCTGGGTATCGGTGGCCAGCTCAGTGCTCCTGGACGTCCACGATGATGGTCTTCAGGTCGGTCATCTGCTCGATGGCGCGATGGCCCCCTACCCGGCCGATGCCGCTTTCCTTGCCGGCCCGGCCGCCGAAGGGGATGTGCGCTTCCCAGTAATTGGACGACTCGTTGACGTTGACCCATCCGGTCTCGAGCCGCTGGGCAAAGCGCAACGCCCGGTCGATGTCCCGCGTGTAGACCGAGCCCAGCAGGCCATACGGTGAATCGTTCGCGATGGCGAGCGCATCGGCTTCGTCGCTGAAAGGGATCAGCGGCGCGATCGGCCCAAATGTCTCTTCGCGGCTGACTCGCATGGCAGGCGAAACGTTGCGAAGGACGGTGGCCTCGTAATAGAGGCGGGTCGGAAAACCCTCGGCGCGCCGGCCGCCGCTAACAATGGTGGCGCCGCGGTCGACCGCGTCCGCGACGTGCTCATCCATCTTTCGCGCCACCCCTTCGTTGTTGAGAGGGCCCATCGTGGTCGCGTCTTCGAATGGGTCGCCGAGGTGAATGCCCGTCATCGCGTCGGTGAGCTGGGTCAAAAAGGCGTCCTGCACGCTTCGCTGCACCAGGATGCGTTCGCCCGCGGTGCAACTCTGGCCGGCGCACAGGAAGCAACCGGTGATGGTGCCCTCGGCGGCGCGCTGTAGGTCGGCGTCCTCGAAGATCACGATCGGGCCATTGCCGCCAAGCTCGAGCATCACATGCTTACCGGCCGCCCGCCGCGCGACCGACCGCCCGGTCTCTGTCGACCCGACGAAGCCGACGCCGGCGATCAGCGGATGGCCCGCGATTTCGTCACCGACAACGGCGCCGGGGCCGGTGACGAGGTTGATGGCGCCGGGGGGCAGATCCGCCTCCGCCAGGCATTCCATCAGTTTCACCGAGATCGCCGAGGTCGAGCTGGCGGGCGCCCAGACAATGGTGTTGCCGCCGGCGAGCGCGGGGGCGATGACCTCTGTTGCCATGGTTAGCGGCCAGTTCCAGGGGGTGATTACGCCGTAGACGCCACGCGGCACGCGCAGCGTGAAGACGAGCTTGTTCTTGCTCATCGATGGGATCACGTTCGTCTCGAGTCGCTTGATGTCCTCGGCGGCAATCCGGAAATATTCGATCGCTTCGCCCACCTCGCCGAGGGCTTCGGCCTTATATGGCTTCCCCTGGTCGAGCGTGAGCCAGCGGGCCAGCTCCTCGCGACGGCCTCCCATCACCTCGGCGACCCGATGGAGCAGCGCCGCGCGATCGAAGGCGCCGAGCGACGCCATTGCGGCGCGAGCGCGGTGGGCGGTCTCGACGGCATGGGCGGCATCGGCGCGGGTGCCCTTCGGCAGGGTGGCGATCACCTCGCCGGTGGACGGGCTCGACGCCTCGAAGGTCTCCCCACTCTCGGAGTCAACCCATTGCCCGCCGACGAACATCTTGAGCGTTTGCGTTTTCTCGACGACTTTCATGGATGTGGCCAGCCTCCTCAGACTCTCGCGTGCAGGATCGCGTCTTTGCGGACCTCGATGAATGCGTTCAGTTGCTCATCGATGGCAGAATCGATGCCGGGGTCCTGGTAGTCCGCCAGCAGTTGTTTCCATTTCTCATTCGCCACCCGGTCGGCGGTCCTGGACCCCATCCGCTGCCAGCGATCGTAGTTCTCCGTGGACGAGATCATCGGCCGGTAGAAGCCGGTGCGGTAATGACGCATCGTGTGCTCGGAACCCAGGTGGTGACCCCCGGGTCCGACCTCGCGAATGCCGTCCATCGCGAAGCCCTCGTCGTCGAAAGGGATGCCCTTCAACAGGATCCATTCGAACATGCGCAACGCCTCGACATCGATGATGAACTTCTCGTAGGAGGCGAGCAGCGCGCTTTCCAGCCAGCCGGCGGCGTGGAGCACGAAGTGGACGCCGCCCATTACGGTCGGCCACATGCACATCATCGACTCGTAGGCCGCCTGGGCATCGGGTGACTTGGAGGAGGTGAGCGCGCCGCCGCCGCGGAACGGAATCTTGTAATGGCGGGCCATCTGCGCGCTGGCCAGGATGCCCATGGCGGACTCCGGGGTGCCAAAGGCCGGGCTACCCGACTGCATGTCGATGTTGGTCAGGAAGGAGCCGTAGATGCAGGGCGCGCCCGGCCGGATGAGCTGGATCAGGGCGATTCCCGCCAGGGCCTCGGCGGTCTGCTGGGCGAGCGTGCCGGCGAGGCCCATCGGTGACATTGCTCCGGCCATCAGGAACGGCGTGACGATGGCCGGCTGGTTGGCCTCGGCATAGGTCATCAAGGCGCCGAGCATCCGATCGTCGTAACGGAGCGGGCTGTTGACGTTGATCAGGGCCAGCAGCGCGGGGGTCCTTTCGATCTTCGCCCTTCCGCCGAAGATGATCGAGGACAGCTCGACCGAGTCGCGGGCTCCTTCTTCCGAGATCACGCTGCCCATGTAGGGTTTGTCGGTCCAACGGATATGCGAGTACACCATGTCCAGATGGCGGGTCTCCAGCGGTAGGTCTTCGGGCTCGACGATGGTGCCGCCGGCACAGTGGATCTGCGGCGTCGCCTGCGCCATCTTGTCGAAGTTCGTGAAGTCGGTGATGGAGGGATTCCGGCGACCCCGGTCGAGGTCAGTGATGAAGGGCGGGCCATAGACCGGCGCGTTGACCATGGAATTGCCGCCGATCGTCACGGTGTTCTGTGGATTTCGCGCCTGGACCTGGAATGTTGCTGGTACCTTCTTGATCTGCTCCTCGATGAAGGCGCGCTCGAAACGGATCCGGTTGTCTTCCGCCTTCAGGCCAGCCCGGGCGAAGGTATCGATCGCGCGCGGATGGAGAAAGTCAACGCCGATCTCCTCCAGGATCTGCATGGCATGCTCGTGGATCTGCTGGACCTGTTCTTCCGAGAGCAGGTCGTACGGCTTGAGCGTGTTGGTCCACATGGTTCAGGAGCCGGCGTGCGCCAGCTGTCTCGCGACCTTGCGATGGCGTCCGGCCTCGAAGGCCCGGGCGTAGATCTTCTCGTAGTTCGCGGCGTCGACATCCCTCGGATTGCCGATGGTCTGCGAATCGGCCTCGGCCTTTGAGGCCAGCAACGGGATCTCCTCCTCGGAGAAGCCGAGCTCGTTCAAGGACGGGATGTCGAGGTCCTCGGTGAGCTGGTAGACGTACTCGACCGCGAGCTCGGCTGACTTCCAGAGGGTTTTATTCGCGGTGTCGAGGCTGAGCGCCTGGGCGATGCGGGCGAAGCGCTCCGGCTCTCCGGCGTAGTTGTATTCCATGACCGGCGCCAGCAGCCGCCCGGTGAGCGCCCCATGCGGGGCATCGTGCACGCCGCCCGCGGACTGGCTCATGGCGTGCGCCGCGCCGGCGGAATCGGTGCCGTAGGCGAGGCCGGCGAGCATGGCCGCCATGCTCATGTGGTAGCGCGCCTCCAGGTTGTGGCCCTGCGAATAGGCGACCCGCAGCCAGCGCGCGCAGTACTCCATCGCGTGCAGCGCGACAGCGTCGGTGAACGGCTGGTGATACGCCATGGTGTAGCACTCGATCGCGTGGGTCAGCGCGTCCATCCCCGTGCCGGCGGTGACGCCAGCGGGCAGGTTGACGCTGAGCGCCGGATCGATGAGAGCCACCCAGGCGGCGATGTTGGGCGTGCCGCCGACGTTGAATTTCACCTTGCGATCCGGGTCCGTGATCACCGCCCAGAGGGTGACCTCGCTCCCGGTGCCGGCGGTGGTGGGGACCGCGATCAGGGGCGGGATGCGTGAATGAATCGGGTCTTTGCCCCACTCGTACTGGCCGATGCTGCCGCCGTGCACCGCGACCACGCCGATGCCCTTGGCGGTGTCGATCGAGCTCCCGCCGCCGATCGCGACCAGACCGTCGCAACGTTCTGACTTGTAGTACCGGGCGCCTGCATCGACGAGCGCGATTCCCGGGTTGGCCCGAACCTGGTCGTAGGTGACCGGGTCGAGTCCGGCGGCCCGCAACGGCTTGACGGTCTCATCGAGCAGGCCCGCCTTGACGATGCCCTGGTCGGTGACGACGAGCGGGCGCTTGATGCCGAGCGCCGCGGCTTCCTGGCCCAGCGCGGAAATCGCACCGATGGCATGCACTATTCGGGTCGGCGACTGGTACGCCTTCAGGACATTGTCAAGGACGGCCAATGCGTCTCATCCTCCTCCTTCTTCTTCGAGCGGAAGGCGGAGGCCCCGGCCTCCGCCTTCAAGATTGACCAACTATTCGACCGGAATCTCGCGGTGGATCGCCCGCAGATCGATGCCTTGCCTGCGCCGATAAAGGAAGAACCCGACGTAGACCACGAGCGCGAGGACGTACATGATCGCGAGGTACTTGATCGAATTCGGGTTATTGAAGCCGACGCCGTAGGTTGAGTCGGTGAACCACTTCACGAGGTTGAAGACCAGGAACGCGCCCGTAACCACGGCGGCGACCGTGATCGCCGGGACGCCGGCCACTCGAACCTTCGCAATGGGCGAGTTGTTGAAGATCGAAGCGCGGCGCCACGGGAGGATTGCCGCGGCTACGACGGTTCCCAGGAACGTGATCGCGATGACAAGCGTCGCGTCGAGGACGAGCGCTTCGAACCCGTTGACATAGGCATAGATGGCGCTCACGACAATCGAGGGGATGACCATGAGTCCAAGCGCCCCGTAGGGGACACGGCGCTTGGCGGAGATGTTGGCGGCCCACTCGGGGAGCACGCGATCGAACGCCGCGGCGAAGATGACTCGAGTCGATGATAGGAACAAGGTGCCCGACCAGCCCCAGAACCAGACGCTCATCACCGCAAGCAGGATGAACTGGAAGGCATGGCTATTCACGAGCCAGCCGGCGAGCATGACGGGGTGTGGCCAGATCGGGATCGGTTGGTTGGCGAGCCCGAGGCTGTTGTTGTAGGCGGCGGCCTCGAAGAACTCCCACCCAATGGTCTTTGCCAGGAGGGCCAGCACCACGACCGACAGGATGACGGTGGCCCAGAGGCCCCAGAACATGCTGTTGAAAATCCTGCGGTAATCGCGCGTGCCGCGCACCTCACCATAGAGGGTCGCGCCCCAGACCGGCCAGAGCAGGTAGAACATGAGGAACGGAACGATCGCCAGCGTCGGACCAAGAGAGAACGCGTTGAACGACGATGGACTGTAGCCGTTCTTGGTGGCCAGGTCAATCGTGGCCTGGTAGGCGTCCTTCCCGGTGTAGCCAAAGAGGCTGGCGGCCTCCCGGTTGACGGCCTGGTGCATCGCGTCCGAACTGCTGAAGAGCAGAATGACGGCGATTACGGCTAGGCCGGCTATCCCGAGATAGAAGCAGAATTTCTGGATCCGAGCGTACGTCTCCATGCCCAGCGTTACGTAGATACACACGAAGGCGATGACGATGAGGGAAGTGATAAACAATCCATTGCCGCCATTCGGCACGAGGGATCCGGGCAAGTTCACGGCCAAATTCAGCTGGCCAATGGTGGCGGCGAGCGGGGCCAGGACCTGCTGGTTCAGGATGCCGGCATAGATCGGCGTCCAGTGCCAGAGGATGAACCACCAGCCGGTCATCGACAGGACAAAGGCGGCCCCACCACCAAGGACTCGCGATTGCCAGGTGTAGTCGCCGCCTGCGCGCGGCATCGCGGTGACCAGCAGCGCATAGGTGATCACAAGGAAGGTCAGGAAGATCCCGCTGAAGATGACGGCTGAAAGGATGTGTCCCCCGGCAACGAAGCTCACGAAGCCAAAGGCGCCGAAACCGAGCGAGACGAGGCTCACCGACATGAACGAATAGATGAACGCGTCGAAGCCAGACCACGCCTTGACGAGCCCGGTGGCATTCCTCAGGAAGAGGGTCTGCCTGGGCGGAGCCGCTGTCGTTGTCGCCATGTACTTCCTCCAATCAGAAAATTGATCGAGACGTCGCGGTATGGGGTCTAGCGCTTCACCTCCTAGCCACTAATGAGCTGATAGCTCTTGATGCCCTTCTTGTGATCGAGCTCGAGGATCGCCGACATCAAGATGCCCTCCTCATACGCGCTGCCCGTATTGATCGAGAGCGTCTTGCCCAGCCTGGTGATTCCCTTACCTTCGTGGATGTGGCCGTGCAGCGAGAGCATGGGCTGGTGCTTGTCGATTGCTGCCCGCACCGCGGTGGAACCGACGTGGCGCAACGCCTTTCCGCCGTGCATCACTTTCAAATTCTCATCCAGGGCCGGCGCCTCATCCAGGGAGGTTCCATACGGTGGGGGATGGAAGTTGAAGATCGCCCGGCCCATCTCCTTGATCTGGCCGAGCATTGGCTCCATCATCTTGCTGAGTTCATCTTCGGGCGCCTCTCGGTAGGTGTGCCAGGGTGTGGGATTGGCCCAACCAGACGAGATCATCTCGAAACCGCCCAGGTTGATGCACTTGCCTTCGGCAAGTTCGACCTTGGTAGACTTGGCGATCACCTCATCGATCTCGATCTCGTCGTCGTTGCCAGGAGATACAAAGATGCGGACCGGGCTCTTGCCCAGCTTGTCCTCCGCCATATCCATCCATCGGCCCACCGTCTTGCACATCTCCTCGGTGAAGAGACTCTGCACCTTCTTCGGATCCGCTTCCAGCTCGGCCACCCGGGCGGAGGACATCCGGACCGGGTAGTAGCCTTTGCGCTGGATCTGATTTTCAACATCGCCGATAGCGTCGCGCGCCACACGCTGCTGCTGTCCAGAGAGCGCGTACTCATAATGGTCGCCCTCGTCCACCAGTGGGATCATGGCCTTCCCGGTCATGTCCCCGCCGCAAATGAGGACGTCGGCCTTGTAAAAGGCGGCAGCATTGAGGAACTTCCGCCAGCAGACCTCCGACCCGTGCAGGTCGGTCGTGTAAAAGAGTCTCACCCGTCTTCCTCCTATAAAACCTTGCGGATGGCTTGTTCGAAGCCGCTGACGTGTTGCCGCATGGCCGACTCCGCTTGGTCGGGCGCGCGCGAAATGATGGCATCCAGCAGCCGGCGATGCTCCTCGACCGCCGCCTTGAGCCGAACTCCGCGGTCCAGGCCTAAAAACCAGATGCGCAGGCTAAGGTTGAAGCTTTCCTCCAGCATCGCCTGCAGGAAGGCGTTGCGGCTCGCCTGGTAAACCTGCCGGTGAATGCGCTGATCGAGACGCATCAGGTCATGGACGTCGTTCTCGTCGATGGCCGCGAGCTCGCCCATCAAGGCCTCCATCAGGGTCCGGTCGCCGGCGCTGGCACGCTCCGCGGCCAGCCGGGCGGCATAGCCCTCCAGCTGCACCCGGACCTCAGTCAACCGGTGCAGATCCGTCAGGTTGATATCGGTCACGAAGCTCCCCCGATGGGGCACGAAGCTGACCAGGTTCTCGTGGGCCAGGCGCTGGAGGGCCTCCCGGATCGGGGTCCTGCCCAGACCGAGCTCCTGCCGCAGGCGGGCCTCCTCGATCACCGAGCCGGGCGCCAGCTTCAGGGTGATGATCTGGTCCCTTATTAATAGGTAGGCGCGCTCACCCTGGGAGCGGGCCGAGGCGCCCTGAAGGACGACGGTGTGCACAGGGGTATCGACCTCCCTCCGTCGCGGCGCACGAGCGGTTGCAGCTTCGCCCGCCAGATTCCCCTCCCGTATATCGGCCGTACATCAGCGATATATCGGCCTGCGCCGAACGCTAGCACGCTGTTGGAGGGCGGTCAAGAGCCGAGTAATCGGGCGGCGCCCAGGGCCGGGCTGGTATGAAATGGCTGATGCCGACCGTTCACTTCCAGGTGGTAACGGACCTCGCCCGGGAGGCGGTCCTCAAGGCGCTGACGGATTTCAGCGACCGGCGGCCGGACCTCTACCGGAACATCGACCGCTCGCACTTCCGGGTGCACGACCACGGCCCAGGCTGGGCCGATGTCACCGAAGGCAACGTGCTGGCCTGGGAGCGCAGCCGCTACGAGTGGGACGCGGAGTCGGGCACCGTGACCGTCAACACGACCGAGTCGGACAGCTGGTTGCCCGGCAGCCGGTGGGAGTATCGGTTGCGCCCCACGGCGGCCGGCGGCACGCAGGTCGATGTCACGGTGGTCCGAAATCCCCGCACGCTGCGAGGCAAGCTAATCGCCCTCGGTCTCCCGCTTGCCGGCGTCCGGGTGCTGCGAGCGGACCTGCAAAACGTGCTGTCCCACGCCGGCTAAGCGCGCCCGTCGGCGCGCCAGCCAGAACGGAGCGTTCAGGAGTGTCAAAAAGGCGATGGCGAGCACAGCGCCGCTGGCGATGTACCAGGGCCAGGGCCCCATGACGTTGAGGAGGCTGCCGGCGACCGGCTTGACGCGGAGGTACATGTAGTTGCCGTTGGTGAGCACGTCGGCCAGCCCGGCGACCGCGGCGAACGCGATCGTGATGAGAAAGACGCGCAAAGGGGCGCCCGGCCGGGGGACGATGCGACGTCCGGCCACCAGGAACACGGCCGCCGCCAGAACGCCGCCATGCGCGACGTAGAAGCGAAAGTAGGCCGGGTCCGGGAAGTGCTGTGAGAAATCGGGCGTGGCGAGCGCCTGGAGCACGGCGCCCAGGCCCCAGAAGTAGGTGAGCTCGACCAGGATCGGCTTCGGCCACCACAATGCCGCGGCGGCGACCAGTTCGGACGCGTTGGACAGCTGCAGCGGGAGGTCGTAGCGGGCTGACCAGGTGCCGTGGATGATCTCGCTGACCCAGTAACTGGGCTCGGTGATGGCGATCAGCACGGCGAGGACGCGCGACACGACCGTGATCCATCGTCCCGGACGGAGCCGGGCGGCGATCGTCAGGCCGACCGTGACGACAGCCAGAACGGCGATCGCGGCGACGTGCTCGAGGGTCAGCAACGCCAGCCACGAACCTACCACAAGCCATCCGCATTCCTCGCTATGCTGTGGACCTACTCGCAGAGACAGGAGGGGTTAGTGTGAGCGACCTGCCCAGGCAGGCTCGGGCCGTCGTGATCGGCGCCGGCATCGTCGGCAACAGCATGGCCTACCACCTCGCCCGCCTGGGCTGGAAAGAGATCGTGCTGATCGACAAGGGTCGATTGCCCAACCCCGGTGGATCGACCGGACACGCCTCGAACTTCATCTTCCTGACCGATCACTCGAAGGAGATGACCGCCTTCACCCT
>Ga0209059_1000652_pt1 | contig 15898 bp, 11 predicted proteins | sample GraSoiAngelo_151_FD_186165 | JGI IMG/M metagenome (GOLD analysis project Ga0209059, IMG submission 186165) | Grasslands soil microbial communities from the Angelo Coastal Reserve, California, USA - 14_1009_12_20cm (SPAdes) (version 2) | ecosystem: Environmental > Terrestrial > Soil > Grasslands ...
GTGCGCTCGCCGATATGTTCCGGCCTGAACCGAACTCAACGTATCCGCCGTACTAAGACCGTTCTGAATATCAATACCGAAGTTTCGTTAACGTATTCAGCGTCCGGCTATGGGTCAGCGTATTATTTAGCTGATTCGATAGAAGTGCAAGATGGAACTTCCCACTATGGGGCAGACGCTCGGGATCACTGGCCCGAGTCCGTAGGGCATCGGACTAAAGTCCAATAGATTTGGCTTACATTAGGGACTATTTTCTTGATAGAAAGGCTGGTGCTCCGATGAGTTCTCTGTTGGGCTTCTCTGGCGACTGCCTCGGGAAACGGCAAAGCGGAGCACGAACCAGTCCGAAGTCCCCTCGCAGCAATTCGAAATCCTCCTTACAGAGTGCTCCCAACAAAAGTAGTCAATGGTTATCACTGAAACTACCTGAAACAACCGGTTGCCGGTCAGCAGGTCTTGCCAAGTGTCCGAGATACTACTGAATCGCAGGCCTTAACGACTTTATAAGGAAATTGCCATGTCTACGATCGGAAGAGCAGCCCATCGTCGTTCGCGAAATGGCTGGTCCCTTGCCGGACCCGCCCCAAACACGTCCACCAAAGGCGGAGGCGCCAGAGTCCTCGAGATTCTGAAAAACTCGCATCACTCGTCTAACCTGCCCCAGGGTGATGACTACCCTGCGCCTGACCCGGAAAATCACAACGTGGTTTGTATTCGCCCAGAGACTGAAAGAGCGCAGGCAATCACTGTCTTGGTAGCGGACGATCACCCGGTAGTACGGGAAGGCTTGGTCGCACTGCTGAATCGACAAGCCAATATGCACGTAATCGCCGAGGCCACCAACGGACGCGAAGCCATCGAAGAATTCTTCGCTCATCGCCCCAACGTTGCACTCCTGGATCTTCGAATGGCGGTCATGGACGGAATCGAAGCACTCAGTTCCATCTGTGAGCAGGATCCTATGTGCCGCATCGTCATTATCAGCAGCTATCAGAACGAAGAGGACATCTACCGAGCGCTTCGAGTCGGAGCTCGGGGATACATTCTTAAGCATGCCTCTGTGGACGAACTTCTGGAGTGCGTGCGGACCGTCGTCAGTGGCGGAACCTGGATTCCCCCACTCGTTGGTGCAAAGCTTGCCAAACGCATTGGTGACCAGGATTTGACGCCTCGCGAAGGCGACGTTCTCGGCGCCGTTGTTAGCGGCAAAAGCAACAAGGAGATTGGAACCACCTTCAACATCAGCGAGTCGACAGTTAAGGTGCACATGACTCACATCCTGGAAAAGCTGAAAGTAACCGGGCGTACGGAAGCCATCAACGTCGCCGTGAAAAGAGGCTTGGTGCGCTTGGAGGATTCATTGGCGCCAAACCCCTGAAGGTTACGGCCAAGGTAGTACTGTGGGCTCTGACCCAGGCCAAAGTTCTTGTTACGCAGCCCGTCGCAATAAACGCTCACTCTCAAGAAGGATTGGTTGAATCCTAAGTATCTCGCTCGCATGTGGGAAGACCATCGAGAGCGAATAAACGGTTGCTGTAGAAGGCGCTGAGCCACTCTATGCAGAGTGGCGATTGCCAAATGTTCAGGGTTGGAAGGTAGGTCAATGAGTACGACTCAACATTGCGCCGGCAGGCTCCGACGAATCGTGGAACTCAGTAACCTGACTGGAGCGCGAATATTACGCCGCACATTGGGTGCAATCATCGTCGAAACTGATACCGCCTGCTGAATGGTGCTAGTTGCGACCCATCACTCACTCAAGAATGGGTGGGGTGCAGCAGTCTAACCACCCACCAAAGGGGCGCAGAAGTTGAACGGCAAGTTCGCGCCGAAGTCGAAGTGGAACGCAATCGATTGGGTCGACGTATTCTCACAAATACCGACTCCGAGAGCGTTACTTATTGGTCCGGATCACGTTTTTAGTTTTGCGAACGATGGGTATCTTGAGGTCGTTGGACGCGATCGTAACCAGCTTCTTGGCAAGTCTGTCAGAGAGATCTTCCCGGAATTTGTGGAGCAAGGCCTGACGGAGCTTCTGGATCGGGTATATCAGAGCAGTGAGGCCTGTACCGTTGCGGCTCGTGAGGTGAATATCTGTCGCCAGGGATGTGAGGAGATATTCTATTTTGATTTCACGTACTTCCCAATGCGTAATATTACAGGAGCAGTCGAGGGCATTTTGTGCCAGGGTGTAGACGTTACCCGAGCAGTCCGAGCCAAGACGGAGCTCGAAGCCGAAGTTAGAGAACGAACCCTCGAACTGGAAGAGTTGCATGAAAACCTGCGCACACTGAACCACGACCTGATGCGGGTGCAGGATGAAGAGCGGCGCCGCCTGGGCCTTGAACTCCATGATAGCGCCGGCCAATTATTGGCGGCGCTTAAGTGGAAATTGGATCCGCTGCAACGCGAACTTGGGGCAGAGAGGCCCGATTTACGCAAGCTCGCGCAAGACGCTCTCGAATTGTTAGGTGAACTCTCCCAGGAACTTCGCACCGTGTCCTATCTTCTGCATCCACGCTTGTTGGATGAGGCTGGTCTAGCAATTGCGTTGCGCGCCTATGTGGAAGGCCTGAAGGAGCGTGGCGGACTCAGTGTTGCCTTGGAGATTGATCCGAACCTGCAGCGATTATCGCAAGGGATCGAATTAACAATCTTCCTCACTGTGCAGGAATCACTAACCAACATTTTTCGACACGCCAAGACCAAAAGTGCGAAAGTACGAATCTTGTACAACTCACGGTTCGTGAAGGTCCAGATATTAGACAGAGGCCAGGGTATTCCTGGCTTTACTTCTCTTAAGGATCCGAATGTCAAGCTGGGAGTTGGTATTCTTGGAATGCGAGAAAGGATCCGGCAACTCAAGGGTCAGCTCGATGTTGAATCCGGCGCTGGCGGCACGATCGTCACTGCCGTTCTGCCCATCGGTTGCGGGAATACCCACTTGTCAACCGTAGCGTAACGGTCTAACCTTCTCGCGCACTATTAAGGCGTGCGGGGAAGCTGCGATAGAGAACGATTAACAGAGGGGGGCTTTAGGCGTCGGCCGCGCGTGGCGCTTAAAACCTCCCCTCCGATTTATCCCAGGGAATGACTGTGCTGGCGAACTCTCCGAGATCCCTTGACCACAGTTAACTAGCGTTGCGAAGTCTTCAGGAGGATATATGCTGGACCGGCGCGCTTTGATCAAACTGGGCCTATATGGTGGATCAGGAGCTCTTCTTCACCTGACGCAGCTGAAGTCAGGGGCCTGGGGCTGGGCCCTGGATGAAGACGACCGTGACGATGACGACAAAGAGGAGCACCACCATCACCATCATCATCATCACAAAGGTGGCGGCGGTGGCGTTGGCAGTCCACCGATGCAGCCTTTCACGATCGGCTTGCCCCTTCCGCCGGCACCGACAAGGCTGTCTCCGAGTACATTGCCCGGAATTCCCATCTACAACGACGGAATCCCCACCAGTTATTACCAGGTCTTCGAGCGTCAGGCGCCGGTGCAGATCTATCCTGGCAAGCCGGCAACGATGGTGTGGGGCTTCAACGTACCTACCATCACACCCGGAGGACAGACCTACCTGGGCCCCACGTTCGTGGCGAAAATCGGTGAGAGGGTTGTGATCCGCATGAACAACAACCTGGGACCGAATAACGACTCGATCGTGCACCACCATGGGGCTCATGTTGGCTCCGCCTGGGATGGCAGCGCGCTGTGGTCGCAACAGATACACAATGGCACTTTCAAAGACTTTGTCTATCCTAACGATGACGACGTCTCCGCCACTCACTGGTATCACGACCATAATATTGATTTCACCGGGCACAACGTTTTTATGGGCTTGGAAGGTTTCTTCCTGCTGTACGACGACGTGGAACTTGCCCTGAACTTGCCCGGCCGGAACAATCCTGATAATCCTCAGGATCCACTTAACGATCTGCCGCCTGCGGGAGAACTGCCTTTCGATCTGCCACTGGTCATCCAGGATCGCGCCTTCGACGCGAATTTCCAGTTGGTGTATAACCCGTTCGCCTCGAGAGGCTTTTTAGGCGACATGTTTCTGGTGAATGGCGCGATCCAGCCGAAGATCCGCGTGGCGAATCGCAAATATCGCTTCCGCATCCTCAATGGCTCCAACGCGCGCTTCTATCACTTGATGCTGCAGACCAACACAGGAGCGCCCATACCCTTTAACATCGTCGGCAGCGACGGTGGACTCTACAAAACGGCCATAGAGGTAGACGGTTTTCAAATCGCCCCATCAGAGCGCGCCGAAGTGATCGTGGACTTCACCGGACTTGCCATTGGGACCAAAGTTTTTCTAAACAATTGCTTGATGCAGACGGACGGGCGCAAACCCGCAGGGTTGGTGGCCAATTGCGCGACTGCGCCTCAAACGCCCGGGCCGGACGGCGTGGGTGCTATGTGTTCCTTTGACATCGAATTTTCAGTAAACGACCGGAGCAGTTTTACTCCCGGCCAGACATTGCGTCCGGACCTTCCGGTTTATAACATAGCCGATGCAGAACCGCCGGTCCCTGGCGCCAAGCCGGGCGCCACTCACGATTGGAGGTTTGAGCGCGGCCAAGGCGGCGAATGGCTCGTCAACTGCTTCAACGGGGCAGGGGCCCAGCCGTTCGATCCCGGACCGCCACCACCTGCAGCCGAGAAACCCCGTATTGACGCGACATGTAAGGCCGGCTCAACAGAAATCTGGCGTCTCATCAATGGAAGCGGAGGCTGGGCGCACCCTGTCCACATTCACCGCAACCAGTTCCGGATCATCGACCGCGTCGACAGCGGCAGTGGTAAAGACCTTGGTTTGCTGCCGACCCAACTCGGCCTGAAAGATGTCTTCGTGCTGGATCAGAATGTCACAATTCGCCTGATCAGTAAGTACACGAGTGGCACCACCAGCGACAAACAACTGGGCAAGTACGTCATGCACTGCCACAACGTGGAACACGAAGACATGGCCATGATGATCGTTTGGGAATGCGTGCCATAACACGGCACGGCACGAGGAAGCTATGTCCAACGTTGCGAAAGTCACGCTTACTTTGCTTTTGGCCGCGGCCACAGTGCGCTTGGCGGTCTGTGGAGACGGCAAGGAAAAGCTGCCGAATCCGCAGACCGACTTTCAGGCCTACACTGCGCGTGCGCTGCGGCAACACTTTCCCAATATTGTTCTGACCAATCAGGACAACAAGAAGGTTCGCTTGTATGACGATGTAATCAAAGGCAAGATCGTAGTGATCCAGTTCATGTTCTCCAATTGTGAGAGACTTTGCCCGATGGTTACTCCCAATCTCGTGAAAGTGCAGAAGGAACTGGAGAAGCAATCGCCCCGAAAGGTAAACATAGTCTCAATCAGTGTGGACCCGGATCACGATACGCCGGCTGTACTGAAGGCGTATGCCAAGAAGTTCCACGTCCAGCCCGGTTGGCAATTCCTCACAGGGCGCAAACAGGATATAGACTGGCTCCGCCGGGAACTCGGCCTCTATTATCCCGAAGACCAGCAATTCGAGCACATGAATATGCTCACGGTAGGCAGAGAAGCAACTGGCCAGTGGTTCACTATTCGGGCTCTGAACAACCCCGAAGTCATTGCTTACGCGGTGCGCAAAATAATTCCCGATACAACGAGCGGTCGCGCAAATCCAATTTCCGCCAAGCACGCTCACTCATTTGCTGGTAATTGACAGGAACGCTGCTCGATCCGTGATACGCCTTTTCTGAACTATTTGATAGCTGTTGCAAGGTCGCACCCTGGGCTTCTCTGCTCGTTGTCTACGATGTTGACGCAATTCCGCTGTGGGCGTACTTTACTCTGATTAGACCGGCCCGACGGACAGCAATCCTGCGCGGTCTTTCCGCATCTCCAGCGTAAGAATATTGTTGCTGAGCACCGCTCGTACTGGTGCGCGTCACTCCGACCATGAACATTCGCCGCAGACTTCTTACCGCGTTGCTTCTCCTTATAAGCATTACTGCGCTAAGCGTGCTTGGCTACCGGCTGCTGGGTGGCCGCTCGGTTGGCTTTCTGCAGGCCCTCTATATGGCAGTCATCACGCTGGCGGGAGTCGGGTACAGCGAGGTAGTGGACACCAGCCAAAACGTAGGCCTGCGCATATTCAACATGTTGGTCGTTTTCTGCGGAGTGACGATTTCGGTCTACGTGTTTTCCGTGGTGACCGCTTTTCTGGTAGAGGGCGAAATTACCAACTTCTTCGGGAGACGAAAAATGGAAAAGCGGATCGGAGACCTGACCAATCACTATATCGTTTGCGGGCTCGGGGATACCGGCCGTTATGTAGTCGATGAGCTACTAAAGACCCACTCTCCCTTCGTTGTGATTGAGCACTCGGAGGACGCTATCAAGCGCTTCCGGGAGCACGATCCTGAGGCCTATAAGGAGACGCCCTACGTTTTGGCCGACGCCACCGACGAGGAGGCACTCCTGCGCGCAGGGGTTGACCGCGCGCGTGGAGTAATCGCTGCCCTCGGGTCCGATAAAGACAACCTTATTGTTATCGTTCTCGTGAAGCAGAAGAACTCTCAGATTCGCATCGTCGCCCGCTGCAGCGATTTGAAGTTTGCCGACAAGCTGAAGCGTGCTGGAGCCGATTCTACGGTTTCACCCAACCGAATTGGCGGTCTGCGACTGGCCAGTGAAGTTCTGCGACCCAATGCGGTGAGCTTTCTTGATTTGATGTTGAAAGAACATGCCCACACGCTCCGTATCGAAGAAGTCCGGATCGCAACTTCCTCTTGGGTCGGGAAGCAGATTCACCAACTGCAACTTAAGCAAAAATACAACATCTTGTTGCTGGCAGTGAAAGATCAAGGTTCTACTTTCTTCGCGAACCCACCTGAGGACTTTGCCCTTAAACAGGGCACGGTGCTCATCGTGATGGGAGAAACAGACAGCATTCGCCGAGCGAGCGCCGATGCCGACCAAAAAGTCCCCCAGGTTTAAGCACTGAGGCTTGGAACGACGAGAACGGAGACGGCCCATGATGGGCTCGGAAGCCACATTCCTCGAAGACCTCCGTCCCTAACCTCCCGCCAAGCGATTTCGTTACAGCATCACTCACGATTCTTCATTGATCACTGGGCAGCCGGGATGATGAGGGAGGGTATGATTGCCCGGCTGCCCGTCCGCACTTAGAATCGGAAGACGATTCCAGCGGATGGTTGCGCAGTGTGCGTCCAGTTGTCGGTGTGCAAGGAGGCAAGCCCGAAGTCGGGACTCTTGTACACGAACCCTCTATATTCGGCGCGTAATGAGAAGTGTCGTGTCAAGACATAGTCAGCACCAGCGCCGTAGAGAAACGCGCCTCTTCCCTGAGTGCTGGCGCCGGGCACCGATCCGCCAGGATTTCCGGTGGGATCGAAGATTAGCCCCCCGCCTCCAGCGAGAGCATATGGACTCACTCTTTTGATGGGTAACGGCAGTTTTACTGTCAAATCCCCGGTAACCGCATGCGCATTGGCTTGAACTCGGGATTCTCCGAAGCTGCCAAAATATTGTTGCGTATTGCGATCGTACCCATAATTTCCTTCCGCAGAGAGCCAACGATTGATGTGATACCGGTATCCCACCATGAACCCGCCGGTGTCCGTGCTGCGTTGCAAATTTCCATTGCCGTTGGAGTCCTTTGTGAAAAAACCAGTGCCTTGTAGGCTGATCTCTGAACGACCCTCCTGAGCAACGGCCCCACCCGCCAACATCATGACAGCCCCAATGATGATCAGTAACCTTCGCATCCCTTTATCCCTCCATGGTCCCGAATAAAAACCCGGTCCAGCCTCATGAACTCGATAGACATGGCAGCCGTGGTTTCGCTTCGATTACTGCACTGCATTTGCCAAATGCGAGGGTGCTGTCGGCCTCATGAAAACTCGTTGAACAGAAATTAGTTGGGCCACCGGCTCGACGGCACGCATGGGAGAGTTTGTCGAGCGATCGACACCGGGTTCGACAAGTGTCGAGCATTTACGACATTTTAAGAACCTTCTGCCGCTCGGCCACATCAGATATCTTTAGTGTTGATGCTCCATCTTTTACGTCAACAGGACTACTGCAGCGTGTTGAGTAACCTTCGGAACTGAGGCTAACGCTTCATGGCAACGGTGGCACGAGTTATCCCGGTGGATCTGTCGGCGCGCTACGAGGCTCTTCTGCGGGCTGGCAGATCCATCGCAACCTGCAACGATTGCGAAAATGCTGGCAGGGAGCTTTCGCGGCACTTGCGCGAGATTATTTTCTTCGACTACTTACAGGTCGTTGTCTTTAATGCGCAGACCGACGCCGTAGAGTGGCAGTTGCTTGAAGTGAACGGCGAGAGGTTAAACGTCCCACCTGGGGACCAGGATACGCCGCTCGTTTGCGCGCACCAGCGCCAGGAACTTTATCTCGTCGACGACTGGAGTCGAGAGACGCAGTTCTCGCTCTATAAACAATTTCTCGGACAACACGGAATTGCTTCCACCTGCGCCTTGCCATTAAATAGAGGGTCGCGACGCCTGGGCGTGATCAGCGTGGGCAGCAGGCGTCCACATTCATACCCTGATGAGGAAGTGGATTTCCTCCGCCTGCTCGCAGATCAGGTTGCGCTGGCCATCGATGCCGCCGTCAACCTCTACACCTCAACGCAAGCGCAGGAACGCTTGAAATTGATCCTTGAACTAACCAACCAGGTTGTCTCGAATCTGGAGTTTGACGACCTGTTGCATGCGATCTCTAGCATTGTGCGAAGGGTTATGCATTGTGACGCCGCCGCCATCATGCTACCTGATGCGGAAGGCAAGAATCTGCGCGTGCACACACTCGATTTTCCCGACAGTTGGGGACTCTTTAAAGAAGGCGGCGAGATTCCAATTGAAGGGAGTATGCCTGGGCGAACTCTTCAGACAGGCGAACCTTTTGTGCTGAATCGCTTGGACCCCGAGACCACAGCTCCCGAGATGTATGCCAAGGCGTCAGGAGAAGGGATCAAGTCACTCTGCGATATCAGCCTGGTGAGTCGGAATCGTGTGCTGGGTGTGATGGCGCTCGCGAGACGTCAGGAAAACACTTTCGATGACGATGAAGTTGTTTTTCTGACACAGGTTGCACACCAGGTGGCGATCGCCATGGAGAACGCGCTTGCATATGGCGAGATCGCCGAACTTAAGGACAGGCTCGCACAGGAGAAGCTCTACCTGGAAGACGAAATCCGCGGCGACTTGGATTTCGAAGGCATCGTTGGACAGAGTTCTGCTTTACGCAACGTGTTGAGACTGGTGGAGACCGTTGCACCCAGCGATTCGACGGTCCTACTGTTGGGAGAAACCGGTACCGGAAAGGAATTGATTGCTCGTGCCATTCACGATCGCAGCCGGCGAAAGGACCGCACGTTTGTAAAACTGAACTGTGCGGCCATCCCAACCGGGCTGCTCGAGAGTGAACTCTTTGGGCACGAGCGCGGCGCATTTACCGGTGCGATTACCCAGAAGCTTGGCCGGCTGGAATTGGCCGATCAGGGTACGTTGTTTCTGGATGAGGTGGGCGACATCCCACTTGAGATTCAGCCCAAGCTGTTGCGCGCCTTGCAGGAACGCGAGTTCGAACGATTGGGCAGCACACGCACAAAGAAAGTCGATGTGCGCCTGGTGGCAGCCACCAACCGCAATCTCGACAAGATGATTGAGGACCGCGAGTTCCGTAGCGACCTTTACTATCGTTTGAATGTCTTTCCGATTCGCATCCCTCCTTTACGCGAGCGTCCCGAAGACATTCCCCTCCTGGTTCGATATTTCGCCCAAAAGTATGGGCGGCGCATGGAGAAGAAGATTGAATCCATTCCCGCCGCTGCCCTGAAACAGCTGGCGAATTGGAATTGGCCAGGGAATATTCGCGAACTGGAGAACTTTATCGAACGGGCTGTCATCCTGACGCACGGCAGCGCACTTGAAGTGCCTGTTTCGGAACTGAGACGGACGGGTGCGGTCGTTTCCCCACCGATCCCGCGCGAGTCGCGTGAACACGACGAAATCCTCCGCGTGCTCAGGGAGACCCGCGGTCGTGTGGCTGGACCCAATGGCGCGGCTACCCGGATGGGGATCAAACGCACGACGCTAATTTCCCGGATGAAGAAGCTTGGGATCGATCCACGGAAAGTGTCGTAATTGTCGACACGTGACGAAGCCTGCTAGGGGTCTCGTCATCTGGCTATCGCAATCTAACCGTGTCGATCACTGAAAACAACGCGCAAGAGTCGATTGCAGTCTGGCCCGCTCCGTGCTGAACACTCCAACGTGATTCAGATTGCATTCGCGATTTTATGCGTAGCCGGGATAATGTTTCTGCTGACGTTTCTCAAAGGTCTTCTGCAGGATTTGCGACGGCCTGTGCGGCGACACACAAAAGCTAGCTCAACACTCATTGTTCTCACCCCTTCTCGCGGACGTCCCTCCGCGGTAAAGCGTTCCGCGTAGCAAGCTCGTCTAATCAGGCTATCAGCCTCGACAAGTGTCGAATCTGTTTCGACAGTTTTCGACAAAATCGCTTGTAGCGGCCAAGCGATCTGTGCCGATTCAACGACTTAAGAAACACTGGCCTACTTCCTGCTTTGGACCTCGCATTGCCCATCCGGTAGGCAAGGGCCGTACATGTTAAGGATATCGACCATTGATACGCGGTTCCGACGCAGACTGATCCTCGAAGGAAAGTTGGTAGAACCGTGGCTGGGTGAACTTCGAGAGGTCTGCCGCAACAGTGTCGAGACACTCGAAGGCCGCAAGTTGGTGATCGATCTCAGTGGCGTCACTGTCATTGGTTGTGAAGCCGAAAGCACCTTGTCGGAGCTGATGCTACAGGGTGCGAATTTCTCGTGCGGTGGAGTCCTTGTCAAACACGTGCTGAAACGCTTGGCGCGTAAATGTCGTGGTCCTCACAAGAGTTTGGCGCACCCGTCCAGGTTGAACGGCTAAAAAAGTAACGTCGGAGGTTTATGTGTCGCAAGCCACCCAGTTTCCCAGGAATGGATACAGCGCGTATGCCACGCACCGCGATTTCTGCCGCATCTTCTCCGAAAAAATGGACAGGCTGCATTTGCTTGCTCTCCTCTTGACGGCCGACGCAGGCAAGGCGGAGCAGTGCTTAGTTGCAGGCATCGGAGACAGCGTAGTCGGCAACAGGATATTTAAAGAGTGGGCGTACTCCTGGGCGCGGCGCACGGTCATCCAGCAGGCTATTCGGATGATGGAGCCGGCGCAAAAGAGGCTCGCACCCGCTAACACAGAGCTAGTGGGCCTGGAGATCGAGCCGCGGCTAGCGTCAATCCTCAAACTTGACGCACTGGAGCGGTTCGTCTTTGTTATGTCGGTGCTCGAAGGTTATTCGTCTCAGGACTGCTCGATTCTCCTGGGGTGCTCGCGGAAGGTGATCGTGGACGCGCGCGCTCGAGCACTGGAGCAACTGGCGAACGGCGCTGAGACCATCGCCGTGCACGGAGATGAACTGCAGGACATCTACTCGCTGGCTAGCTAGACCGGACGTTTCGTGACGTCTCCAACGCGTTGATTGCCCATCGCAAGAGTCGGCGATTCAGCGGAACGGCTCTTCGAGGCTGGGGGTGCGGCGCACCTGTCCGAAGTGCGTTTCAAGGCCGTATCCATTGATTATCAGCGATTGGTCGGATCTTCCTCCGTCAGAGTATGATGTGGATGCCGCAGAGCTTGGCCAATCGGTCAGGTGCGGGCTTTTCAGCCAAGCAGCCACGGATTCCGGAGCACTTACCCAATCTAGCTCTTTTCCTTAGTATGGCTTTTCAACCAATCGAAAATTACGGCGTAATTGGCAACATGCAATCGGTTGCGCTGGTCGGCATGGATGGCTCGATCGATTTTCTCTGTTACCCGGAGTTTGATTCCCCGACAGTATTCGCATGCCTGCTCGATGACAAGAAAGGCGGCTCTTTTCAGATCCGACCGCAGCTCACGAATGTACGAGTGCGCCAGCTCTATTTGCCTGACACAAACATTCTGCTCACGCGATTTCTTGCGGAAGAAGGGGTCGTCGAGTTAACGGATTACATGCCGATCGAAGACGACGGGGAACAACCGAATGAGATCGTCAGGACGGTCTCGGTGATTAGGGGCAACGTAAATTTCAAGATGCGCTGCCAGCCCCGATTTAATTACGGAACATCTGCGCACCGGCTGGAATACTCGGAGCGCTGCGCGACGTTTTTTCCCGCTGACGATGTTTGCCCACCCATGTCGCTGTACTCTACTGTGGACATCACACAAGAGTCCCAGGACATCACCTCGCAATTCAGTTTGCAACCCAATCAATCGGCCACCTTCCTACTGGGCGGAATTCGTGCTGAAGGGCAACAACCCGAGATGGAACTCATCGGACAGCGATTCCAGAAAACTGTCCGCTTCTGGAAGACATGGATTGCGCAGTCGAACTACAAGGGCCGCTGGCGGGAAATGGTCCATCGTTCGGCTTTGATGTTGAAGTTACTGATCAGCCGCAAGCATGGCTCCCTGATTGCTGCGCCCACGTTCTCTCTGCCCGAGGAGATTGGCGGTGTGCGCAATTGGGATTATCGGTTTACATGGCTGCGAGATGCAGCATTTACGCTCTACGCCTTGATTCGCTTGGGCTTTGTCGAAGAAGCCGAGGCATTCATTAAGTGGATCAAGGGGCGGTTGGGGAACGATGCGCAACGCGGATACTTGCAAGTCATGTATGGAATCGACGGCAGGCAACGGCTCGATGAGGTTACGCTCGATCATCTCAGTGGGTACGAGAATTCTCGCCCGGTTCGTATAGGAAACCTCGCGTATCAACAGTTGCAGCTCGACATTTATGGCGAAATGATGGATTCCATTTACCTCGCCAACAAATATGGACATTCCATGGCACGCGACGGATGGCTGGACGTTCAGCGGATGCTGGCATGGTTGGGAGAAAATTGGAAACGGCCCGACAATGGAATATGGGAAGTGCGTGGCGGGCCGAAGGAGTTCCTGCATTCGCGTTTGATGTGCTGGGTGGCGTTCGATCGGGCACTGCGGCTTGCAGAGAAGCGATCGTTCGATGCGCCTTTCGAACTGTGGCGGCGCACGCGAGACGAGATTCGGAACAACATCTTCCGGGACTTCTGGGACGAGGATTTGCAGTCGTTCGTGCAAGTGAAGGGAACCAAAAATCTAGATGCCTCAGCAATGCTGATGCCGATGATGAGGTTCATCAGTCCGGTCGATCCGATGTGGCTCTCGACCATGAAAGCGATCGAAAAGCGACTCGTGGAAGACACCCTGGTCTATCGTTATGAGGCCGAACGCACGCATATTGACGGGCTCCCCGGCGGAGAGGGTAGCTTCACGGCCTGCTCATTCTGGTACGTCGAATGCTTGGCCCGCGCCGGAGAGTTGGAAAAAGCGCAGTTGCTGTTTGAAAAGTTGCTGGGATATGCCAACCATCTAGGTCTGTATTCGGAGGAGATTGGTTCCAATGGCCGGCATTTGGGGAATTTTCCTCAGGCATTTACTCATCTCACGCTGATCAGCGCAGCCACTTATCTCGATAGAGCGTTGTCAGGCTGGAAGGGTGCCGTGTGGCGTTAGCACAACCACCAAAGGCTTGGTAACAGTAATTCCCTAATTTTCCCCTTATCGATCTTCCGCTTGAAAACCGCGCACGCGAATCATCACACCTTTTGAAGGTCTCCTGGGTTCCTCTAGCGACGATGACGGTACCCGAGTGGTTGATACGAGTGCCGACATTGCGGTAACGGGTGCTCAGTCCGTGCGCAACAAATGATGTCCTAAATTGACTTCTTGCACTATGTGGTGTAATGGTAACTGCTCGATCCGTTTTTTCGGATCGTGATTCTGCCGGCCGACGTGCGCGGAACGTATCCCGCCAATTGCGAAGGTGCGGAAGCGAGGATCTTGAATTCTGTGCACGGAGCAATGGCAGGCCAAAATACTTTATGAGATCAGTTGAAGCTGGCTACCTTCCGTTCCTCATTGTGTGCCTGCTTGTGGCCTGCGCGGTCGGAGTTCGTGCCCAGGGGCCAAAACCCGCGAATCCAGCTACACCCTCGAAAATTCCCAGCAGCACATCGCCACAGCCCACTCATCAAATGACACGTGGTGACGTAGAAGCCTTCCTCGATGGAATGGTTCCCACGCTACTTCAACGCGAGGACATCGCTGGCGCCATCATTGTGATTGTGAAGAATGGCGACGTAATTTTCAGCAAGGGGTACGGGTATGCGGACGTCAAAGGCAGAGTTCCGGTGTCTCCGACTGCAACTCTGTTTCGTCCCGGATCCATTTCCAAATTATTCACCTGGACTGCAGTAATGCAGTTGGTGGAGCAAGGGAAATTAAACCTGGATCACGATGTAAACGAATACCTCGATTTTCAAGTTCCACACACATTTGGCCGCCCCGTTACGGTGCGAAACCTGATGACTCATACGCCGGGATTCGAGGAGGTGCTCAAGGACCTGATGGTTGACCGAGCAGCGGACCTGCCCTCCTTGCGGGCGTTTGTAATTGCTCACCAGCCGAACCAGATTTATGTCCCGGGAACGATTCCAGCGTACTCGAATTACGGCGCAGACCTTGCCGGCTACATGGTGCAGCGCGTGTCCGGAATGCCCTTTGAAGAATACATCCAGGCAAACATTTTCCGACCACTCGGCATGTCACACGCCACGTTCATGGAGCCACTGCCCGACTCGCTCAATGCGATGATGTCCAAGGGCTACGAATTGGCGTCACAGGATCCGAAGCCGTTTGAATTAATCCCTCCGCTGCCCGCGCCGGACGGAAGTCTATCAATCACGGGCGCTGATATGGCTCCATTTATGATCGCTCATCTGCAGAACGGGAAGTACGGCGAAACCCGGATTCTGCAGCAGTCGACAGCAGAATTGATGCACGCCCGTCAGTTTTCCATGGACCCTGCAGTAAACGGCATGGCGCTAGGCTTTTATGAGGAGAGTCGGAATGGGCACCGCATCGTTGGCCATGGCGGAGATCTGAATTATTTTCATAGCGACATGCATCTGATCGCGGATGAAGGTCTGGGCTTCTTCGTTTCCTACAACAGTGCAGGCAAAGGCGAACTGGACGTACGTACTGCGCTGTGGATAAACTTTCTCGACCGCTATTTTCCCGCACCTGAACGGAAGCAGGAAGTAGCCGCCAACACCAGCATTGATTCGGTGTCGGGGCAGTATCTTTCCAGCAGGCGTGCTCAAACTACAATCCTGCGATCGCTCTGGTGGGGACTGGCCGAGTCCTCTGTATCCCAAAACCGGGATAGCACGATCCTGGTGGATAGCATGAAGGACTTTGCCGGCCAGCCAAAGCGCTGGAGTAGCCTTGGCAACATGCAATTCCGCGAGGCCGGCGGTCAGCAATTGCTGGTCTTCAAACGGGACGCGAGCGGAAATCTAGAGATGATCACCGAAGACCCGATTGAAATTTTTCAACGAGTCCCCTGGACTGAAAATAAGACGGTTCTGCTGATCGCTCTCGGCTTCACCGCGCTGGTATTTGCCCTTACGCTTGTGTTATGGCCTGTGGGCGCTCTGATACGTCGTCACTACCATCACGCACTCACACTAAGTCCAGCCGAGCGCCGGTTACGGCTGCTCGTAAAACTCGGGTGTGCGGCCGACCTCTTTGCACTGCTCGCCTTCGCAGGCACAATGGTGTACGGATTTTCTAACCTGTCGGTGTTCAGTGATCGTTTCGACCCATGGCTGCGCGTCCTGCAGTTGCTTTTTCTCATAGGAGTGGTGGGTACACTCGTGATGCTTTACAGCAGCTATGGGCTGTGGAGAAACGCTCGAATGCGATCATGGACTACCGTGTACA